>OHBM01001026.1_pt1 | contig 21419 bp, 27 predicted proteins | sample 1577251 | NCBI WGS metagenome assembly OHBM01 (sample SAMEA3541557, study PRJEB24748) | human gut metagenome | biome: human gut; feature: human-associated habitat; material: faeces | place: China | collected 2012 | reverse complement strand
AAATCAGGAGATTATGAACGGTACCCGAGATGCGCAGGGCGGCATGCAGCCTGAGATGTGCCGAAGGATACCACGCCGTCCTGCGTCACGCAGAGCAGCGCCTTGCCCGTCGCGTCCAGCGTGAAATCGCTGACGCCCGTCATCAGTTCGCTCTCCTCGCCGGAGAGCGTTCTTTCTTTCAGCGCCGCGTTTGCATCCAGCATATACATCACGCCGTCGCACAGTGCGAACTTGAGCGCCACGCCCACGCGCGCCAAAACTTCGCGGCTTCCGCTCTGCGTGTTCAGGCGGATCACGCAGTCCTCGCCGCCCTCGCTGGCGACATAATAGAGCTTGCCGTTGGTCAGGTGCAGAAATCGCGGCACGTCGTAGCTGCCTTTCAGGAGCTTGTCGGTGAGCATTTCGCTGTATTCCTTGCGGATAGAGTTGAAATCATCGTCCTGTTCGGGTATCTGCACCGTCTTGACGAGCTTTGCCTTTGAACGGTTCTGATTTTCAAAGGTAAGCTGAAAACGAATTGTGTTGTCAAAGAGATTGATCACATCGCAATACTTGGAAAAGATATTGTTCTGCTCATCAAACTCCGCAATGGAGTAGTTGGTATCGTAGAACTGCACCGTCAGAGAAAAGAAATTCTCGCTGACCTGACACACACCGTCCTGATACATACACAGGAACGGGATCGTGTTCTGCACAGTATTCTTACCTCCGTTTTCACTCCTGATCTCCGCCATTCTTGCGGAGAGTATCTTTTTCTCCTCTTTTGATAACTGAGAGGCAGGCTTGCCCATGATAACCTTAGCCGAGCTGCGGTTATCACTTCTTTTGGCATTTCTCTTTCTAAAGCCCATTGTGACCTCCGTTTATATTCCAAAGCGGAGACACCGAAAGTTATACTATTATATATAGGTAAAGCTGTTAGCCTTTTCTTTCGACATCTCTCAGCTTCTTCTTGATTCTGCCTAATTCGATCTGTCTTTCGATAGAAACGAAAATGTTGGTTGTTCGGTAATATCGCTTTCTCGGTCGGGTGAAGTATTCACGCATGAACTTCACCTGTTTCTCCAAGAACACGCCGTTTTTCTTGTAAATGCCGCAGAGTATCGCAGGTGCGGCGACCGCACCCATTGCGAATATAGCTCCCGACATTCCGATAGAAGCTCTTGTGAGAAAGTACACAGGCGCACCAAGAACAAGACCGATACCGAAGCATATTACCTGTCGTTTCGTAAATCCCATGATGAACTTTTCTTTGATGTCGTTCAAGTCCTTTGGGATAGGAACATAATGTGCCATAAAACCTCCAATCTTGTTCTTATTTTGCGTTAAACACTGATTTGCTGATAGCTCCTGTGCGGAGAATCGTGAAGATAAGTGCTGCGGTATAGCCGAGAAGCAGTCCCATTTGCAGGATCACGCCGTCTGTACTTGCGTTCAGAGCAACGATCGCATTGCTGAAAAGCGTCTTGAAAATACCGAGTGCCACTACGATAAAGAATCCCTGGAAAGAAAGAGCGAGAAGCTGTTTGATCCAGTTCTTACCGATAGAAGCCCATTCACCGCTGTCCATCATGGTTGCCATAGGGATAGGAGCGATTGATAAGTACATGAACACCTTAATAATTCTTGAAGCCAGTGTAATAACAATTGCCACTATCAGTATCAGCACTCCCAGATGAACGATCAGGGAAATAAACCACACCGTCATCAGCTCACCCAAGCTCAGACCGCTGAGTGCCGACGGATTGATTGAGAGTGTGGAAGATAGATAATCTCCGGTCCCGAATAGTGTGGCAAGTCCGTTGGAGCATATCGTTGTGCCAAACGAGAATAGTGCCGATGCGATGTAATATGTGTTGGCGACCAGTATTACACCGCACAAGGCTTTGATGATCCACTTGATAAAGATACTATCATCGAAGTCCTTGAAGTTGTTTCCTCGCAGTACCATCTGTATCAGCTCATTCAGCAGGATAACTGTCAGAATGAAACCGCCAATAGGCACTACGACATTGTTGCAAAGCGTTTCAATCGTTGTCCAGATCGTAGTTCCGCCAGTATCGCTGCCAGTAAACTGTGACGGGTGCTGTGTTACGAAGTCATTGACAAGTCCACCGCTGCCGCCCGTTCCCGTTGTCTGCGAGAATGTATCAGACAGGAGGTCGGAAATTCCGTCAAACTGAGATTTTGTGCCGTCCTTGAATAAGTCACAGCACCAATCCTCCAAAGCATCGATCGCATCGCTGATCACTCCCATTTATTCATCACCCCTCTCCGAGGAATTCATCAATGGTCTGTCATATTTCACAAGCTGACGTAATTCCAGCTTTGTGGGAAGAAGGTTTCTGCAAAAATACGCAGAGCCGAAATGATTTCCCTTTGTTGTAAAGAGCATATTCTGCCGTGTATGATAATCGACCCGACTATCAAAGCAGAGCATCTGAATCTCATTATTGAATATCATGTACCGTGCCTTACCCTGAATACTGTTCACGGGCAAGAGAAGAGCAAAAGGCTTCTGAAAAGTAAAAGCTCGTTTCAGGACTTCATCTTTCTTAGAAAATGGAGGATTGCTTACGAGAATATCCCATTTGTCAGGCTCAAAGTGAAAATAATCCTTGCCATCTTTCAAGCTGCTTCGTTCCACATCAAACCCCTGTTCCGTAAGATACTGATAAAACGCACTCCATTCTTCATCAAACGGACACCATATTTTCTTGTCTTTCGGCAGAAATTCCATTAACGGCTCTACCGCATAGAATGGAGTGTACACTTCATCTCCTGCACTTGTTTTATTGGCAGTTAAATATCCGATATTTATTGCCATTTATGTTTTCACTCCCTTTCATATCTGAGAGTGCAGATCACTTACCCAAAACCCATTATTGCAACGCAAAACCCACCGCTATGTAGCTAATCTGCTTATATTAGGTCACAACGTCACTTAAATCGCACCCGTCATCATTGTTTCAAGAACAGGAACGAGGACGATTGCAAGGAGTATCAGACCAAGGCCTGACATGAGCTGCTTCATGCCCTGGGATTTCGCACCGGGATTATCATTACCGTAACCTTCCAGAAGGTTTACAACGCCCCATACACCGACACCTGCACCGATCAGGCAGATAACGCTCTTGAGTACGGTACAAGCAGTAGAAATGAAAGAAGAAGTATCAACAGCACCCGTGCCTGCTGCAAATGCCTGGGTTACACAGGTAGATGCCATAACGCCTGCGATCGTGCAGAACATGGTTGCCTTCTTTGCACCACGGGTGAGCTTAGAGAGCCACTTGTGCTTCGGTGCAGAGGCAGTGGCTGCTGTCTCCATTGCGGTTGCATCGACCGCAGAAATATTCAGTTCGTTCATAGGTAAAAAGTCTCCCTCAAAAAAATAAAGTAATAATTGTCCGCAGCTTCAACCGATTCTTTTTTTAGGCAATACCACACAAAGATCGTGCGGTATTGCCTTTATTCGGTTTCTTCACTGTCTGAGTTAAAAGCCGACATATATCTCTTTTTCTTCGGTTTCCTCAGATATTGCAGTACCAGCTTTATCTTTTTCTTTTGCTGATACTGTTGTAACTTCCTGTCCGGCGTTTGTCATATCCACACCATAAGCCGAAAAACGTTCTCTTTTGGGCAGTTTCAAACGCATCTCTCTTCGGTTACTCACATAGTTTTCGATGTTAAATTCCTGCTCAGGATTGTCATCTAACAGCATAGGGTACTGCTTATGACGGGTAATATCAAACTTGTCCGAGAAGAACGGACGCACTCCTCGCACTTGCAGGATACATTTACCGCCGTCCATGACCGCCAGTTCGTCCTGAGATTTCAGCTCTTTTCCGAGCTTCTGATAGTTCATTCCGTAGCTCTCCGATTGTCCACGGTTGGTAGAGGTGTTGAAACTGTCGATAGTTTCTTTACCGAGACTTTCGGATATCTCTTTCAGCGTGGACTTCTCCTTGCCGCCCAAAAACAGCATCGTATCACAGTTGCCTTCAATCGTATCTGCATTATCTTTATATATAGCCTTTAGCTGGCTCTTAGCTTGCAAGATGATCGATGCACTGATTTCACGGCTTCGGATCGTCGCTATGAGCTTCTCAAACTGCGGAATTTCGCCAATATTTGCAAACTCATCTAACAAACAGCGTACATGATAGGTCAGCTTTCCACCCTTTGAATTGTCCGCTTTGGTACACAAAAGGTTGAATAGCTGGGAATACATGATAGCCACAAGGAAGTTGAATGTGGCATCAGTATCGGAGATGATGATAAAAAGTGCACTCAGCTCGTCACCGAGCTTGTCAAGGTGCAGCTCATCGTAGGAGGTGATCTCCAAGACCTCATCTATTGCAAAAGGTGCAAGTCGGGTGCTACAGCTAATTAAGATAGACTTAGCTGTTTTTCCTGCCGCCAACTTATATGCCTTGAATTGTTTGAGTGCAAATGCACCCATTCGCCGTTGTTCGGCATCGGGTTCAGCTTCAAAGACATCACCGTAATCCGCCATGACATCGGGATCATCGTGCTTTGTATGGTTTAGCCAGCACTCCACGATCTCAAATTCAAGGTCAATGCTGTTTTTGAACTCCTCATCGTCCTCACGGCACTCCGAATTGTTGATCATGTCGATCAAAGTTTCAAAGTTCCATTCATCTTCGGGATACATAGCAAAGATCAGGGCAATATACGCAGTATAAAGCAGTTTCTCCGCTTTCACCCAAAAATCATCGCCGGACGGCTGCTGAGAAGAAGTATTCTTGATAAGCACTTCCACGAATTTCAGAATGTCCTTCTCACGGTTCTTTTTGCTGATATATGCGAACGGGTTATAGTGCATCGACTTTGCAAAATCAATGGTATTGAATACCTTGATCTTATACGGCTCATAGACAGGGATATATTTTCCCTTATCGTCCTTTTTGTACTTGCCGTCAGGTGTTTTCTGATATACTATTTTTCCGTCCACACATTTCGGGCGGCCCCTTTCAAGCATCTTTCCGCACTCCACAAGAACCGTGCCTTTCGGGTCAGTCACTACATAGGAGGAGTGCATCTGCATCAGGTTCGGCTTTACGAAAAAGCGTGTCTTACCTGAACCTGAGCCACCGATCACAAGAATGTTCTTGTTGCGGGCGAATTTCGGTGCAGAGGGCTTACCCATGGTCAGAGATTCCGTCTTTGTGAGTATCACATTGTTTTCGGGACAGGATAAGTCCACATACGGCTCAATATCCTTTTCACCGCCCCATACGGCAGAGCCGTACTCCTCACCCTGACGGAACTTCTTCCTGTTTTTCGACTTGACGTAGAGGACGAGCCTCATTACTCCCGCCAAAACCAAGCCGATAAGAAGATCAAACGGGTGTAAACTTGGAAAGATCCTTGCAAATGCCACACCGAGATTACTCATGAAAGGCAGAAGCTTTTCCTGAAAGCCGTTGCCCTCAGCGGTTCGGTACGCAAAGCCGATCAGATTTCCCACATAAGAGAAAGCGACATAGGGAATAGTCTTGATGATCAGCTTTTTGAGTTTTCTCGTGTCGATCTGCAATTTGCAGACTTTTCCTTTCTACTGGTATCGGCATCAAAAATCGCCGTAAAAATATCATCGCCCCTTACCCATGGAATGGGTTCAGGCATGAAATAGCCGTAGATCATCGTCTGTTCTCCCTTGTTTTCTCTCTCTGTTTCTGTTTGCGAGGTTTGCTCCTGAGCTTCTGAGCCTGCTGCTGCATCTGCTCACGGGTGAACTCACCACGCTTCTGCGATTTGCCTTGTCCCTTACCGACATACTCTGAAAATGCTTTCTTGAAATCCTCTGTCTTAGCAGCAGAAAAGAAAACATGATAGGTAGGCGGAGTGGTGCTTTTATCTCTTTTCAGGGCAAAATCCACATCATATTTTCGTGCGGTTTTCAGAAAATCTCCGATATTTCTGTCTGAGACCTCAATGCTGTCGAGCTTGGACGGCGACTTCGCCTGCAACTGCTTGTAGGTCATTCGCCCTTTTTTCTCTGCCTTGCCCGACATAAACTCCCGCAATGCCGATTTCAGCACATCAGCAGTCATTTTCTCCGCTTTGATAGAAATATCAATGGTTTTCTTCGCACCGTTCTCATAGTCCGAAGGCATCAGGCATCACCGCCTTCGTCTGCGGTCGGCATCTCAAAAGTGGAAAATGCTTCACTCTGGAGCCAACGGGTAATATCGCCCTGGACACTCATCACCTTATCGTAGTCGGACGAGTGATAAAGCAGATTCTCCCTGTTGGTCACATCAGTACCTACAATGCAGTAAGCATCTTCCGTATGCTCATCATCGACACCGACAGAACGCACCTCGACGCTGACCGCAATCAGGTTATCGTAGTTGATGAGATCGCCCTCCGGTGTCAAAATAGACTTAGCCATGATCTTCACCTTCCTTTCCAAAAAGCTCATTTGCCGTCTTTCAAGCAGCTACGTCCGGTTTCTTATTCGCACCCATAGCCACCACCCCCTCTCAGGAACGTTCAGTCATCATAAACGCCAAAATCTCTTTTGACAGCATACTCAGCCCACCGTCCCTCAGCATTTTCCTTGAACCGCTTGCCGTTGGCTTCGTTGAACAGAGTGCTGATAAGATAACTCTCATAGTTTCGCACATTGTCTGTACGCTTCATCTGCTCAATCGCATTTTCAAGAACGTTTATATCAACTTTTAGCATAGCGGACTTGACAACTTCCCTGGGGAAGTCCTGTCCGCAGATACGCTCCGTTTTCTTTCGGGAACATATCCGCCGAACGATCATCTGAACGATCTCCTCAGCTTCTTCCTCATCACCGAGCCATTCTGCAAAGTAGGAAAAGTCGATGTTGTTTTTCACTACTTCGGTATAAATCTCTTTTTCGCAGATATATCCGTCAATCCGTCCGTCTGTCTGTCTTTCAGCAGCTTTTTCGCTGTCGGAGTGGGATTGATCGATAGATACTTGATCACTCCGTATTTGATTATTATTTATTATCTTCTTAGTATTTATTTGCCCCTGATTTTCTACCGCTTGTTTTTCTATGGGTAGAATTTCAAGGGGTAGATTTTCTATGCCTTGTTTTTCTGCCCCTTGCGGTGCTTTTTTTACGGAGCTTACTTTGGCATATGTATCATCATCGTCCTGGTCAGCATCAGGCGTATCTTTTTCGGAATACTCATAGAAGTCATAGACATACTCGATCCGACCGCTGTTCGTTTCATTCGGCATCAGCTTAGTCACATTGAGATACCCCCAATGCTTCAGTTCGTCCAATGCTGCCTTGATTGCTGTTTCTTTCTCTTTGCAGATCGCAGTCAGACCTGAGATAGAGTAATCCCAATTCTCCGGCAAGGAAAGAACTTTACTCAGAAGTCCGATCGCTTTCAGACTGAGGTTCGTTGACCGCAGATGATAGTTGCTCATTACGGTATAGTTTGCATTTTTATTGACACGGCACACCGATGACGGTGTTGTTTTGACCTTTTTTGTTTTCTTAGCAGACATATCCATTCACCTCCTGTTTTCAGCTCAAGCGAGCTTCATTTGCGTGATCCTGAGCTTATTGACCATATAGGTCTTACCGCTGCATCGGAGGTAGCCTGCATCGTAAAGTTCGTTCAGAGCGTTCCTGATAGTTTTCAAAGAATCATTCTCAAAGAACGGACAAAGCTCCTCTGCGGTATGATAGTCCGTATCGGGAAAATTGAGCATTCTCAGCAGTATAGCTGTTGCTTCGCAGGACAGCTTATCATCGCTGATCGTGATGATTTGGCGTTCAGACATAAAAACCTCCTATTTTTCATTACGCATAACTAAAACAGCAGACGTGATATTCGATTTTCAGGCATAAAAATAGCGGACAACGCTCCAATTATATGGAACATCGTCCGCTGAATGATTGCTTTTTTGATTGAATTTTAGAGGTCAAAAGCACAGATTCGCTTTATTAGTAACAATAGATTATCATTTTCTTGTGTGGCAAATACACGAGACATTTCCTATCCTTTGTGCCAATTTCTCCTACAAAAATCGGCATTTTTCGCAGGGAACTAAATTTATTTCGTGTATCTACCGTAGGTCTACCAAGTCAAGTTATCGGCTTTTGTCTACCACAAATCTACCGAAAGTCTACCAAAAAACATGGTTTTTTATGATTCTTGAAAGCTGCTATAATTCGATGTTTTTCAATTTTTGATACTCAAAAAGCTCGAAAAATCGGGCACAAAAGGGAACAAAAGACCACAAAAGAAATTAAAACGCTTCACCGATTTAAAAACTTAAACTCTATCGCTTTTTATAATATCAGTTTCACATAAAATACGATGTGAATTTAATCGCAATCGACGTATAACAGATGTTTTCCGCAATGGAGACACCGGAATAAATACCCCTGCATACTTCCGTCATTTTGCATATATTCCTTTACATCTGTAAGGTCAAACCCACATATGTCCTGATCGTATGTTTCTTCGATCTCCTTGTCAATACCTGAACGTATCAGATCGTCCCAACCGACATATCCGATAAATGCGCAAAAGTCATCGCAATGAGCACACCAGTATTCTTGCTGCCAACCTATATATCCGGGTGTACGATGTAACAATTCATCAAGTTTGTCCGAATCGGATACTTTTCCGACATTATCTGCATCTTGGAATTCTCCGTTGAATTTCTTTGCTGCTGCGCCGTTTGAAATACATTCAGGACAAATGCAATCTACATCATCTATAGAATAAAAATGTGATTCATACCATATATCCGTTTCGCAGCCGCAGCAATCACATTTCTGAGGAGTACCTTTTTGAAAAGCACCGGTTTCAATTGGATTCGGGTGATATTTAAACGTTGGAAGCATATTTCTTTCTCCTTTGATTCAGGGCTTATATTCATAGTATAACATAAATATTATATCACTATTACTCGGAAAAAGCAAATATATATTTGCTTTGTGGCCGGGTTATGATTCCTATTCAGACTAAACGGCTTGAAATATGTAATTAATTATGCTATAATTGTAATCAACGAAAACAATAGTCATGCCGCTCAAGCTGTACAGAAAGGAATCTGAATTGAATATTTATACATATCATAACGGAAAAAAGCTTCGCTGCGGCTATACTACAGGTTCCTGTGCAGCCGCAGCAGCGAAAGCAGCAGCCGAAATGCTGCTTTCAGGGAAAAAATTTACGCATACGGAACTCTTGACACCGTCAGGAGTCCCATTGCACCTTGATGTTTGCGATATTTGCAGGACGACCGATACAGTACGGTGTGCCGTCAAAAAGGACAGCGGTGACGATCCGGATGCGACCAAAGGAATATTGATATATGCAGAAGTTTCCAAAACGAACAGCGGCATTACAATTGACGGCGGTGTCGGAATAGGAACTGTTACAAAGGCGGGACTCGATCAGCCTGTCGGTTCAGCCGCAATAAATTCCGTGCCGCGGAGAATGATAACAGAGGCTGTATCGGAGATTTCTCATAAGTATGGATATATCGGCGGATTGCACATTCTCATATCAGCACCTGAAGGCGTAGAGATCGCCAAAAAGACTTTCAATCCACGAATGGGAATCGTAGGCGGAATATCAATTATTGGCACAACAGGTATAGTAGAGCCTATGAGCAACTCTGCAATTGTGGATACCATATGCACAGAAGCAAATATCCGTAAAGCTGAGGGCAGAAAAACACTTGTATTGACCATTGGAAACTACAGCGAGAAATTTATTATGGAAAAGCGGCCGACACTTATCCGGCAATGCGTTATGTGCAGCAATTTTATCGGTGAGGCAATAGATATCGGCGTTGCGCTTGGATTTGAAAATATACTTATATTCGGTCATATAGGTAAAATGGTGAAGCTTGGTTCAGGAATTATGAACACCCACTCCTCGTATGCTGACGGGCGGATCGAAACGCTTATCACTTGCGGAGTACTTGCAGGTGTCGAAAGCTCTCTGCTTTGCAGGCTGAACGATTGTGCAACGACTGATGCGGCTCTTGATATATTGTATGATAACGGAGTTGCCGATAAGCTGCTGACTGTTCTCACAGAGCGTATCCATGGCTATTTACAGGCAAGAGCAAAGGGTGAAGTCAAGATCGGAGCAGTCATTTTTTCGTTCAAAAATGATATGCTCCTGAAAACTGAATTTGCTGATGAGATAATTGAGCATTTGGAGGGATAATATGGTACATTTTGTTGGAGCAGGCAGCGGAGCAGCCGATTTGATAACATTGAGAGGCAAGCGGCTTCTTGAAACTGCCGATGTAGTGATATACGCAGGCTCGCTTGTTAATCCCGAACTTCTTGAATACACACGCTCTGATTGTGAGATATACAACAGCGCATTTATGACGCTTGATGAAGTAATAAAAGTAATGGAGCAAGCTGAAAACAATGGCAAAACTGTCATCAGACTGCATACGGGTGATCCTTCTGTTTACGGAGCTATTCGCGAGCAAATGGACAGGCTCGACTTACTTGGCATTGCTTATGATGTATGTCCGGGAGTAAGTTCGTTCTGCGGAGCAGCCGCGGCTCTGAAAGCTGAGTATACTTTGCCCGATGTTTCGCAGACAGTTATACTGACACGAATGTCAGGACGCACTCCCGTACCCGAGAGGGAAAGCATAGAGAGCCTTGCCTCACATAACGCTACAATGGTGATATTTCTCAGTACAGGTATGCTTGATGAGCTTTCGGAAAGGCTGATAAAAGGCGGATATACTGCCGATACTCCTGCGGCGATAGTTTATAAGGCAACATGGAAAGACGAGAAGATGTTCCGCTGTACTGTCGGAACTCTCGCTCAGACAGCAAAAGATAACAATATAACGAAAACTGCACTCATCACCGTCGGATATTTCCTTGGTGATATACGTTCGCTGTCAAAGCTTTATTCTGCCGACTTTGAAACAGAATTCAGAAAGGCGAGCAATTAATGAAAACTGCAATTATTTCAATAACCGAAAACGGCAGAAAACTTTCACGTAGAATATCAGATAGTGCTTTTTTTCTGAATACAGAGCGCTATTGTTTTTGCAGCCATACAGATGAAGTGTCGCGCAGTTTTGAGGATCTTAAAGACCTTGTTTCGGGTATTTTCAACAAGTACGAAGCGATTGTATTTGTATGTGCCTGCGGTATTGCAGTACGTTCTGTTGCACCCTGTATTCGTTCCAAGATAAGCGACCCTGCCGTCATTGTTATAGATGATTGCGGAAAATTTGTTATACCTGTTCTTTCGGGACACATAGGACGCGCAAATGCCGTTGCGGAAAATCTTGCAGAACTGATAGGTGCACAGGCAGTGATAACAACAGCCACCGATACAGGTTCACATTTTTCTCCCGACAGCTTTGCTGTAGCCAATGATCTGATGATCACTGATATGAATGCGGCAAAAGCAATAGCTTCCGCTGTGCTTGATTCAGAAAAAGTCGGAATTGTCAGCGATTATGAATACATAAATTTGCCCAAAGATTTCTTGGAAAGTACAGACTGCCGAACGGGGATATACATTGGAAACAGGGATTTAAAGCCGTTTTCGGTTACTTTGAATCTTACCGCTAAGAATGTAGTTCTTGGCATTGGCTGCAAACGCGGAACTGAGTGTGATAAGATTGAAAATGCCGTTCTCGCGGCTTTGGAAACGGCAGGTATCGACTTTGAAAGAATATGTGCTATTGCTACGATTGATCTGAAAGCTGATGAAAAGGGTCTGCTCGGATTCTGCGAAAAGCATGACCTGAGAATATCAGCATATACAGCTCAGGAACTTATGGACGTTGAGGGAGACTTCAGCTCGTCGGATTTTGTAAAAAGTGTCACAGGAGTTGACAATGTCTGCGAGAGAAGTGCTGTTAAATGCAGCGGCGGTCGGCTTATACTCCGAAAAACAGCGGCTGACGGTGTTACGGTTGCGGCTGCTGAAAAGCCGCTGATACTTGATTTTGAAAGGAAGGTATTGTAATGCTTTATGTTGTCGGAATAGGGCCGGGGAACAGTGAGGGCATGACTATTGCCGCGCAGGAAGCTGTTATTCGCAGTGAACTTATAGTCGGCTACACAAAGTATGTTGAGCTTATAAAGGAAATTTTTCCTGACAAAGAATATGCTTCAACAGGAATGAAGCATGAACGTGAGCGGGTTGGATTTGCACTTAAAGAAGCTGCAAATAAAACGGTCTCGCTTGTGTGCAGCGGAGATTCACAGCTTTACGGAATGGCTGGACTTGCGTATGAAATGAGTATGAATTACCCGCATACCGATATTGAAGTTATTGCAGGTGTAACAGCGGCATTCAGCGGAGGGGCTGTTCTTGGCTCTCCGCTGACACACGATTTTGCCGTAATAAGCCTGTCTGATCTGCTGACACCTATGGAAAAGATACAAAAGCGACTTGAGTGTGCGGCTGACTGTGACATGGTCATAGTATTGTATAATCCGTCCTCAAAGACTCGCGCCGATTATCTGAAAAATGCCTGCGATATCATATTGAGGCATCGGCCGGGGAAAACAATTTGTGGATATGTAAGGAATATCGGGAGAGAAGGTCAGGAAAGCCGAATCCTCACTCTTTCGCAGCTTCGTGAGACAGCAGTTGATATGTTTACCACCGTTTATATCGGTAATTCTGAGACTATGGCCATTGGTGGAAAAATGGTCACTCCAAGGGGCTACAGAAATGTTTAGACTGCTGATTTTCGGCGGCACGACCGAGGGACGGCTGCTCGCCGAATATTGTGTGAAAAAGAAGATAAATACGGATATTTCGGTCGCTACGGAGTATGGAGCTTCACTTCTTCCTAAAAATGCGAACATTCTTTGCGGCAGGCTTGATGAAGAACAAATATCTGCTCTCACGCTAAAAAACAGGTATGATATGGTTATTGATTCGACACACCCATACGCTGTTGAGGCAACAAGAAATATAAGGTCAGCCTGCAATAAAATTGGCGCGCGATATGTAAGGCTGATTCGGAAAAGTGCCGTTTCCAGCGGCTTGATAGTCAAGGATATGGACGAACTTGTTAGTATTCTCAACGAAAGCGATAATACAGTGCTCAGCACTCTTGGGAGCAAATCCATTCCGGAACTCACAAAAGTACATAACTACCGTGAACGGCTGTGGCTGAGAGTTTTGCCGTCAGAAAAGATTCTTGAACAATGCCGCAGATTTGCTTATGATACAGCAAAGGTCATACAGGAGAAAGGGCCGTTTACAGTTGAGCAGAACATAGAACACCTTAAACAAAGCGGCGTTTCTATGCTGATCACAAAGGAAAGCGGCGAAGCGGGCGGATATTCTGAAAAAGTCGAAGCTGCACGAATTTTCGGAGTTGAGATAGTAACTCTTGCCCGACCGGTTGAACAGGGTCAAAGCTTTGAGGAAGTGATCGGTATAATCGAAAAGGAGATTCAAGCATGAAGATATACATTGTCGGAACAGGTATGGACGGCGAAAAAACTTTGAATAGAGAAGCTGAAAATGCAATAAGTGAGGCAAAACTCCTGATAGGTGCAAAGCGGATACTGCAACCGTTTAAAGCATGTGAAAAGGAGTTGTTTGTAAGCTATGATCCGCGTGAAATAGCTGAAAAGCTGAACTCCTGCACATATGAGACCGCTGCTGTTCTAATGTCGGGAGACTGCGGCTTTTTCAGTGGTGCAAAGAAACTTTTCCCTCTCCTTGAAGCGCATGACGTGTATATCGTTGCCGGAATTTCCTCAGCCGCATATTTTTGCAGTAAGCTTGGCATTTCGTATGAAAAAATGAAGTTTATCTCCCTCCACGGACGCTGCTCCAATATTGCAGCAAATGTAAAAATGAGCGAGAGCTGTTTTTTTCTGCTTGGTGGAAAAATAACTGCTGCGGAAGTATGCAGGCGGCTGTGCGATCATGGAATGGGCGGTGTAACTGTTCATATCGGGACTGATCTTGGCTATGAAAGCGAAAGCATATTGACTGCAAAAGCGTCTGAATTTACTGATATTCAAGTCAGCGGATTAGTCGTGCTGATAACGGAAAATGCCGGTTATCTGCGATATGTTCCTTCAGCAATAAGCGATGACAGCTTTCAGCGCGGGGATATACCAATGACTAAATCGGAAGTACGCTGTATTGTTGTTTCAAAGCTGAATATAGCCAATGATTCAGTTGTGTGGGACATAGGCTGCGGTACAGGTTCGGTGTCCGTAGAAGCAGCTTTTCGCTGTATTGACGGAAAGGTTCTTTCTTTTGATAAAAAATCCGAATCAGTCAGGCTTACCATGCAGAATGCACGACTTTTCGGATTGGACAATATTGAAGTCATAGAGGGAAATTGTCCTGAAATACTGGCAGATTCGCAGATCCCTGACAAAGTTTTTATAGGCGGCAGTTCGGGAAATATGGAAGGAATTTTTGATATTGTTCACAGTAAAAATCCTGCGGTGGAAATAGTGGTAACAGCAGTATCGCTCGAAACGCTCCATAAAGCGGCAGATTGCTTTGAGAAGTTCGGAACTGCACCGCAAATAGTGCTGATCGCTGTTACACCAACCAAAAAAATCGGCACACACACCATGTTGCAAGCGCAGAATCCTGTTTTCGTAATTAGCGGGAGGCTGTCATGAAGCGAATTATTATAGGCGGAACTAAGAGCGGCTGCGGAAAAACCACAGTGACCTGTGCCATTCTCTCTGCATTGAAACGACGCAGCATAGAAGTATCTGCGTTCAAATGCGGGCCGGACTACATAGATCCGATGTTTCACAGAAAAGTCATAGGCGTTCCGTCTCATAATCTTGACAGCTTTTTCTGTGACAGAGATACTATTCTGTACCTGCTTGACGAATACGGGAGCGGCAGTGAAATTTCAGTAATTGAGGGCGTAATGGGTTTCTATGATGGAGAAAAGGGGAGTGCATACTCGGTATCCGAGCTTACTGAAACTTCGGCGGTAATTGTCATCGACTGCAAAGGCATGAGCGATTCAATTGGCGCTGTAATGAGCGGTTTCCTTAACTATCGCCCGAACAGGATAGTCGGCTTTATATTTGACAGACTTCCTGTGAAACTGATACCGCTTGCAAAGAGACTTTGTGATGAATTTGGCACGAAATATTACGGCTGTTTGCCTAAAAGTGATATTACCATTGAGAGCCGTCATCTCGGACTTGTAACTGCAAATGAGATAAGTGACATACGATCAAAGCTTGATAAACTTGGTGAACTCGCGGAGCAATACATAGAAATTGATAAGTTTCTTGAAACAGAGTATGCGGAATTTCCGCACTATAACGCGCCAAATTTACCATACTTTTCAGATGCTCCGACGATCGCTGTAGCAAATGATAATGCGTTCTGCTTCATATACAGCGAAAATATTGAGCTTTTAAAGAAAATGGGGGGCATGATAGAATATTTCTCACCGCTTAAAGACAGTAATATTCCGAAAGCTGACGGACTTTTGCTGTACGGAGGATATCCTGAGTTATATGCGCAGGAATTATCAGCCAACACGAAAATGCTTGCAAGTATAAAAAAATGCATATCGAACGGCATTCCGACACTTGCTGAATGCGGAGGTTTTATGTATCTTCATGATACTCTGACCGATAAGGACGGTGCAGCTTATACGATGGCAGGTGTAATAAAAGGTGGAGCTTTCCCTACCTCACGGCTTCAGAGATTTGGCTATATTACGATGAATACTGATCATGACAATATGCTGTGCAAGGCGGGGGAGAGTATTGCGGCACATGAGTTCCATTACTGGGACAGTACAAACTGCGGAAATGCTTTCAATGCCGAAAAGACTGACGGCAGAGCGTGGAAATGCTGTCATATCAGCGATAACCTATACGCAGGATTTCCGCATATTTATTTCTATTCCAACGTTAAGATCGCAGAGCGCTTTATTCGGAAATGTATAGAATACGGAGAGAAAAATGGAAAGAGTAAAAGGAATAGTTCCAACTGACAGATCAGCATATGAATCTGCCAAAAGAAAATGGGACAGCATTGCAAAACCGCTCGGTAGCTTTGGTCTGCTTGAAGAAATGATACAAAAGATAGCCGCTGTGCAGGGAACTCCTGACGTGGATATTTCTGTTAGGACAGCGGTAGTTATGTGCGGAGATCACGGCGTAGTGTGCGAGGGCGTCACTCAATGCGGACAGGAAGTAACCCGTGAATGTGCAAAAGCTATCGCAGAGGGGCGTTCAAACATTAACGCTGTCGCAGGCATTTATAATGTCGGAGTTACAGCGATAGATGTCGGCATTGCAACTGATGTAGATTGTGAAAGTCTGATAGGTCGGAAAATTGTCTACGGCACGAAAAATATTGCGGTTGGAGAGGCAATGACGGCAGAACAGACAAAGCGTGCGATCGTAACGGGAATGGACACAGTAAAGCAGCTAAAAGACAGCGGAACAAAGCTGATAGTTACCGGAGAAATGGGCATAGGCAGCACCACTCCAACGGCTGCGATAACATCTGTTCTTACAGGACTTTCACCCGAAAAGGTAACAGGCAGAGGTGCAGGGCTTTCATCCGAAGCGTTGGAAAGGAAGATCAACGCTGTAAAACGGGCGATAGAAGTGAATCGACCGAGCTCTGACAAGCCGCTTGAACTCATGCAAAAGGTAGGCGGAGCAGAAATTGCCGCAATGACGGGGCTGTTTCTCGGTGGAGCATATTATCATGTTCCCGTAATTGTTGACGGCGCTATTTCAGCAGCAGCGGCGGCAGTTGCCTGTGCTATGAATCCGATATGCAGTGAATATATGCTTGCAAGTCATTGTTCTGGCGAACCTGCCGGTGAAGGTCTGCTCAGTTTTTGCGGACTGACCGCTCCGATAAATGCAGGACTGAGGCTTGGCGAAGGAACCGGAGGAGTTTTGCTTATCCCTCTGCTTGACGGAGCATTGGCGCTCTATGATAATTCGCACAGATTTGATGATACATCAATAGAAAGGTATGTTGAACTGAAATGACAACGCTTGTAACAGGCGGTTCAAAATGCGGGAAATCGCACTTTGCTGAGAAAATACTTGACTGCTGCAACGAAAAAAAGATATACATAGCAACTATGCAGCCTTTCGGAAAAGATGCTTTTGAAGCAATTGAGCGTCACAGGGTAATGCGCGAGGGCAAGAATTTTATAACAATCGAGAAATACACTGATATTCACGAATTATCACTTGATACCGACTGCGCAGTACTGCTTGAATGTATGGGAAACCTATGTGCAAATGAAATGTTTTGCGGTGATGTAGTAAAGTGCCCGACCGAAAAAATCTTAGAAGGTATAAAGAAATTTGCGAACAGCGTAAATGAACTCGTTATAGTCACAAATCAGGTGGGAAGTGACGGAATAGATTATGATGAAGGTACGGCTGAATACATCCGTACACTTGGCGATATAAACCGATATATAGCCGAATTTGCGGATAATGTCGTTGAGTGTGTCTACGGTATACCGATACTGCTGAAAGGAGAACTGCCATGTTCAGATCGCTTTGCTCGGCGTTCCTGATGTATTCACGGATACCTATGCCGAAAATAGAATGGAAAGAGGAGAACCGACGCTATGCACTTGGTTTCTTTCCTCTTGTCGGAGCGGTGATCGGCGGACTGCTCATACTCTGGCGGATAGTATGCAGTAAGCTTTGTATAGGACAATTCCTTTTTGCTTCTGCCGCAGCATTTCTGCCGATAGTTGTAACAGGCGGAATACATCTTGATGGCTTTTGCGACGTGAACGATGCGCGTGCTTCGTATGGAGATAAGCGGAAAAAGCTTGAGATAATGTCAGATCCTCATATTGGCTCGTTTGCTGTAATTAAGCTATGCATATACCTTATTATGCAAACAGCCCTTTATTCGCAGGTCTATTCGCTCAGAACGACAGCAGTTGTGGCTCTCAGTTTTGTTTTATCACGTTCACTCAGCGGACTTACTGCCGTAACATTTAAATCAGCAAAAAGTGGCGGCACTCTACAAAGCTTTGTCCGTCCTGCACATAAACGGATAACCGTTGCAATGGAACTGATTTTCATTATCATCAGTATTTGCACCTCGTTGTTTTTTCAGCCGTTTCAAGGAGCGGCAGCGGCAATTGCTGCGTTTCTGGTGCTGGTGTGGCATCGCCATACAGCGTATCGTGACTTCGGCGGCATAACAGGTGACTTATGCGGGTGGTTTCTGCAAATGAGCGAGATTTTTATGCTTGCGGCAGTAGTTTTTACAGAAAGGACGGCAGCATTATGGTAATGATAACAGGAGGAGCATATCAGGGAAAAACTTCCTATGCTGTGCAGAATTTCAATATTTCTGAAGATGACATAACAGACGGAAAGATATGTGCTCCTGAAACCGCTATGACGGCTCGGTGTATCAAGAATTATCATGAACTTGTCAAGCGGCTCGGCACAGAAAGTATCAGCTTTACGCAAGAGCTTTGCCTCCGCAACAGAGAGGCTGTGATCATAATTGACGAGATCGGGTGCGGAATTGTTCCAATAGAAAAAAGTGAGCGTGTGTGGCGCGAAAATGTCGGACGCTGCGGCTGTATCATTGTATCAAATTCGGAGACTGTTGTGCGCATGGTTTGCGGTATACCGTTGATCATCAAAGGAGAAAAAATATGAAAATAATGTTTTTGCGTCATGGTTTGACCAATGGAAATCTCGAAAAACGTTATATCGGTACTACTGACGAGTCTCTGTGTAACTGTGGCATAATGCAACTGAAAGACAAGCGCTTTCCTCATTTTGACGTTCTCATAAGCAGTTCGGCTTTGCGCTGTATTCAGACCGCGGAGACGCTTTTTCCCGCACAAGAAATCATTATTGAAAAAGATTTTCGCGAATGTGACTTCGGAGACTTTGAGGGCAAGAACTATATGGAGCTTTCCAATGATACTTACTATCAGAAATGGATAGACAGCGGCGGAAATCTGCCGTTTCCTAATGGAGAATCTCCTGCTGATTTCCGAAAGCGGTGCATAAGTGCATTTGAAAGAACTATCAGCAAATATAAATTTTCCTCCTCGGCAGCTTTTATCGTCCACGGAGGGACGATAATGGCAATACTCGAAAAATATGCTGTTCCGCAAAAAAGCTATTTTGACTGGCATTGTGAAAATGGTCACGGTTATATCTGTGAATGGGACGGCTCGGAACTTTACAATACAGAGGTATTATGAAACACTTGCTACCAATATTGCCGGTAATACTCGGATTTCTGCTTGATTGTGCTGTCGGAGATCCGTACAATATACCACATCCTATCAGGTATATCGGCAGGCTTATCAGCACACTTGAGAATATTGTCCGTAAACGCATGAAAAATCTTCGCTTGGGAGGGGCATTGCTTGCACTGACCGTTGTGATAATTTCAACCGCCGTACCGCTTGCGGTGCTGCTTGTATGCTATCGCGTTCACCTGATTCTTGGTGTCGCTGTGGAAGCGATACTCTGCTGCTATATGCTCGCCACCAAGTGTCTCTGCAATGAAAGCATGAAAGTGTGCTATGCGGCAGAAAAAGGAGACACCGAAGCTGCACGCAAGGCGGTGTCCATGATAGTTGGACGCGATACAGAAGTGCTTGACCGGGACGGAATAATCCGAGCGGCAGTTGAAACAGTTGCAGAAAACACTTCAGATGGTGTAACAGCTCCGCTTTTTTATATGGGGATAGGAGGTGCTGTCGGAGCGTTTTTCTATAAGTCTGTTAATACCATGGACTCAATGATCGGATACAAAGACGAAAAATATGCTGATATAGGCAGATTTACGGCAAAGCTTGATGATGTGCTGAATTACATACCGTCAAGGCTGACAGCCCTTCTAATGATAGCGTCTGCACCTATTTTTGGACTTGACGGACGCAATGCATATCGTATATGGAAGCGTGACAGGAGAAACCACGCAAGTCCGAATTCAGCGCAGACAGAATCAGCCTGTGCCGGAGCATTGCATTTACGTCTTGCAGGGGACGCGTGGTACTTTGGAAAGCTTCATAAAAAGCAATATATAGGCAATGACGACAGAGCGATTGAAGCCGATGATATACGCCTTGCCAACAAGCTTATGTACGGAGCGTCGGCGCTTATGCTGATAATATCAGCTATTGCAAGATTCTTTATTTTTGGAGGGTTCATATGACACAACAGCATGGAGGGAACATTTTCAGGTATGAGAATATTCTTGACTTTTCAGCGAATATCAATCCTCTCGGAACACCTGACAGCGTGAAAAGAGCCATAATAGACTCGGTTGACAGCATTTATAATTACCCTGATCCGTACTGCACAGAACTCTGTCAAAAGATAGCTGAACGTGAGAAAACGAATGCAGAAAATATAGTATGCGGAAATGGTGCGGACGACCTTATTTTTCGCATTGTTCACGCCTTTGCTCCGAAAAAAGCATTGATATTTGTTCCGTCATTCAGTGAATACAATGCCGCACTTTCGGAAGTAAACTGCGAAATATGTGAGCAAGTCCTTACGGAAGATAATTCATTTCAGATCACAGAAAGCATGATTGGACAGCTCAACAATACATTTGATATATGCTTTGTGTGTACTCCGAATAATCCCACAGGGCAGTTAATTCAGCCTGAGATACTTAAAAAACTTGCCTTGAAATGCAAAAATAGCGGTATTTTGCTGATATGTGACGAGTGCTTTCTTGGATTCACCAATGAATCCGAAAAATACAGCCTTAAAAATCATCTCAATAATAGCTGCATTGTTCTCAACGCCTTTACCAAACTGTATGCAATGCCGGGAATTCGCCTTGGTTACGCTGTTTGCGGCAGTACAAAAGCGGCTGAAAAGATACGGAACAGCGGTCAGTTCTGGAGCGTTTCTACGCTTGCTCAAGCGGCAGGTACAGCGGCTCTCAATGAAACGGGATACGTTTGCAGAACGAAAGAATATGTAACAATTGAACGACATTTCCTTATCGGCGAATTGGATTCTCTTGGACTTAAAGTTTTTGATTCTGCGGCGAACTTCCTGCTTTTTCACAGTGTCGCAGATCTTTTTGAAAGAATGCTCGCTGAGAACATTCTTATTCGTGACTGTGAAAATTTCAGAGGATTGTCTAAAGGTTTTTATCGTATCGCTGTAAGGACGCATGAGGAAAATGTACAGCTTATCATAGCGCTCGGGAGGTGCTTAAATGGCTAAAAACATAATGCTTCAAGGAACGATGTCCAATGTAGGAAAAAGCTTTCTTACGGCTGCACTATGCAGGATCCTGCGGCAGGACGGTTATTCGGTCGCACCCTTCAAATCACAGAATATGGCGCTGAACTCGTTCATTACTCCGGACGGATGAAATGTATCTTGCTCGTAATTGAACTGGTTAACATCATATCTGATGTCACTT
>OHBM01001021.1_pt1 | contig 21469 bp, 19 predicted proteins | sample 1577251 | NCBI WGS metagenome assembly OHBM01 (sample SAMEA3541557, study PRJEB24748) | human gut metagenome | biome: human gut; feature: human-associated habitat; material: faeces | place: China | collected 2012 | reverse complement strand
GCAAGCTCCAGATGCAGCTTTTCAATACGGGCGTTCTGCTGCTCCAGCTCCGCCCTCTGGACTTCCTGTTCTTTCTGCCATCCCAGGATCTGTTCCTGCAGCTGTGCTTCTCTTTTTTCAGAGTCTTTCACAGCTTCTTCGATCTGTTCTTTTTCCCGGCTGATCTGCTTTAATTCGCCGTCTAACTGGGCAGATTCTTCCTGAAGCCTTGTCAGCTCTTCTTTGGATTCTTCCCGTTTTTCTTCCATCTGGCGGATCTCCATGCGTGCCGTATTCTGAGAAACATAGGCTTTCTGAAGCTTTTCATTCAGAATTACAACTGTTTCGCGATGTTCATTCCTTTTTTTTCGGTTTTCATCGACCTCCAGCTGCAATTCTTTCCATTCTTTTTCCAGTGCCTGTACTTTCTTTTGCAGCTCTTCAACTTCTCTTCTGCGTCCCAGAAGATTGCTGCTGTTGCGGTAGGCACCGCCTGTCATGGAACCGCCCGGACTTAAAGACTCTCCTTCCAGCGTAACGATCCGCAGAGAATGGTCCAAAAATAGCCCATATTTTTTACGTCGCTGCAAAGATTATCATAGACGGCTTGCGCTTCCCTGTCGCCGGATACGGTAAATAGATACTTCGTATCATAATAAAAATGCGTAAAATCCGCGGGGGCTTCCTTATAATCTTCAATAGGGCGAGGGTTTATTTCTCCATACTCATTATAAGCTAAATCGTCTATGGCTTTTCTTGTTTCGGCGTCGTTTGTTAATACTTGATATTGAAAGCCGGTCGTGCTGCGGTATGGTAATTCTTCTTTTACGGTCGCAATAAAGGCGGCTTTGTCGGTAAACTCTTGCCGGTCGCCGGTGGCATAGGTGGCAACGCCAACAATCTCTTTTTGCGGTGGGTTGCCAAGCGAAACGTCTTTGCCGGTATATCGTTTTATATCTGCTTCGATATAGCGGCGGTTTTCCGGCGTATCCGGCAAATTATAGCCGCTGCCCTCACCGCCGAAATAAAGTTCGCCGTCTGCGTTTATTTCGGCTTCTATGACGGCTTCGGGGTCACGGAATAAGCGACGAAGGGACGGGTTTTTTGTTTCTGCTTGACGTTCAAAGTCTGCAACATCTATTTCTTGCTGCTTATCTTCAATTTCCTGTGCAAACTCCGGTAGGCTTTCAAAGCCTATACGGTCAACATAATAGGCACTTATTATACCATCGTCTTTGATTGCAATAATATCAGAAACGGAAAGGCTGTGTCCGGTAAAGTCAGCCGGTCGCTCAATGTTGAATTGCTCAAAAATGTTATCAAGGGTAGCGGTCGGGGGTAGCTTGCCCTCATAGACTTTATCATACATAGATAAAGTGGGTCTTTCGTCGGTGCCAAACACTTCAAGACTTTCAAAACGGTATTTTCTGCCGGTGGCATTAAGCTGATAAATAGAAAAGCTGCGCTCTGCCGGTGCGGGGTAATCCTTGCGGACTTCTTTTATACGCTGTTCTATCCGCTCTGCTTCCTGTTGTATCGCAAGGGTCAGCTTTGGGCAATTTGATAAATGATATTCGCCGGTTTCAAGGTCGGCGGTAACGGTAGTAACGACTTGTTCCCTGTTTTCCCAACCCTCTACACCTTCAGCATAGCCAAAAGCAGGGTCGTGTTTTTCGAGGAAGTCAACTATTTGTTCCGCAACTGCCGTTCTTACGTCTATGGCTTCGTTTGTAATTTCAAGCGGTCTATCCTTTTGCAGCTCTGCAAGCCGGTTGTCTATCCGGTCGATAAGCTCATTGGCTTGCTTTTGTATGGTATCAAGGCTACTTTGTAGCTCCGTAAGCTCCTTTGTGCTGCTCCAAGACGCAAGATAGCCGAAAGAATAATCCGAGGTGTCAATGCCATAATGGTTACAGACGATAAACGCCGTGCTTTCGGCTTCTACTTCCTTTGTTCGGCGGTCTTTTCTATTTCCAAGGGCGGCGTCTATCTCCGGTGCGTGTAAATCAGCGTGTGTTATCTCGTGTATGGCTGTTTTTACTGTCTGCGCTTCGCTCATTCCCTGCCGGACGGCAATTTTCTGTTCTGCCGGTGAGCAATAGCCGTTTACGCCGCCTTTTATATCTTCAAAAACTATTGGGAACGGGGATACTTCCCGTAATGCGGTCATAAGGTCGTTGTAAGCTTCAACGCTGCCGTCAAGCTCATTGACAAGGCGAGGTAGCGGCTCACCCTCTGTTTGGGATATGTCATAGACATATACCGGCGTAAAATAAGGGATTTTACGGGTTACGGTTTCAGTTTCCGGCTTGCCGTCAGCTCCAATAACGGGGTTGCCCTGCTCGTCCCGTTTTTCCTGTTCTTGATTAACGTTTTTGGGGGTATAGCCTACTATCTGTATGCCTTTTTCCCCTTTTTGGACTTGTCTATTAAAGTTTTTTTGCCAAGCAACATAACCGGCAACGTAAGACGCTTCCGGTTTCTGCATATAGATTAAGAGTGTATTGCGAAAACTATAGTTGTGGAATTTCGACATTGTGGACAGATAATTACGGTAGTTTTCGCTTTCAAAAATGGCTCTTGCGCCATCCTCTGCTTGTTTAAGTAAGGCTTGTACTTGCTGTTGTTTATCAACCTTTGCCACGCTTCCTATCCCCTTTCTTTATGGGTTCCTTATCGAGATACTTATATAGCGTCGTCTTTGATATGCCCGTTGTTTCCAAAATTTCTTTGATTGAAAACTCGTCGGATTTATACATCTTCAAAGCTTTTTCAATCGTTTTACTATCAACCGGCGTTCTGCCGCCGTTCCGTCCTCTGGCACGGGCGGCGTCAAGTCCTGCTTTTGTGCGCTCTGATATAACGTCCCTTTCCATTTGTGCCATAGAACAGAAAAGATGAAATGTGAATTTGCCGGTTGCTGTTGTCGTATCAAGGTTTTCTTGCAGGGAAACAAAGTTAATGCCCTTTGCTTCAAAATCTTCTGCAAGGGCTATGAGCTGCTTAACTGTCCGACCGAGCCGGTCAAGACGCCAGACCAAAAGGGTATCACCAGAGCGTAGCTTTCCTAAAAGCTCTTGTAGCTTCGGACGAGATAGCTTACGAGAGCTTATTTTTTCCTCAAATATTTCATCGACACCATATTTTCTTAATGCGTCAATTTGCAATTCTATGTGCTGCTCTGTTTTGCTTACCCTTGCGTATCCAAATCTCATAGCTTTTAATTCCTTTCGGTTTAATATTTTTCTTTTTCATTATAATGCCCCTTTCTGTTTAATCGCAAGAAACTTTTTCCGAAAAACGGTCGTTTTTCGTACTTTCTTCCCAAAGCATAAAAACAAGATGAATTGTGCTGGATTTTCGTTCTTTTAATAGTCCGTTTATCTTAGTCCTTTTTTGCGGCGGCGAAAACGATAAACGGACTACTTTTTTACAAAGGTCGGATAGCTGCGCTCTGCTCCGTAACTGTCAAATCGCAAGCCGTTTATAGGATTACCGGTCATAGTAAAATTAAGCGTATAAGCTTCTCTGTCCTTTGGCGTCAACGTCATATTTGAAATATAGGACGCTTCGCCGGTGTTTCGTCCCAAAACGAAAGTGCCGGTTTCGTTGTTGCCGCTATCATCATTAAAGCTGTATGTGCCGTCCCTGTTAAAGACAAACTGCCAATAGACGGTATTTTCGCTGATGTATTCATCGTATGTGCCTTGCCACGTTCCGTAAATAGCGGCTTCAATCGCTTTGTAGGCGGCTTCAACTTGTTCGCTATCGTCGGGGTTATCATCACGGGATATTTGCGTTATCCGGTCTATTGAGCCGTCCTCACCAACAACTACCCTGTCGCCGGTGCCGCCTGGCTGCGAAAAGTCAATTTCAACGGTTTTAGTGTATTTATAGACATACGGGAAATTGCGGCAGAAAATAGTATAAAGGTTGTCATCGCTAACGGTTACATCTACATTACAGCCCTTATAATCGGCGTTGTTGGTATTATCGTGAAAATCCATTACGACAAAATAATTACCGTTTTCAACTGTAAAGGAAACAACCGAATAAGAGTATGATGTTGTTGCAGCTCCGATGTTGCTTGTATTGCCGGCGGTTATTCCGGCATATTCAAAAGAAATGGCGTTGGCGGTAAAGGTCATTTTCGTAGTTGTGTCAAGACTTTCCCATTCTCCGGTCGTTAAAATCTGCTGCAAAGCTGCACTATACATACTCTGCTTTTCTTCTTTTGCTTCGGCTGCGGCTTCCTGTGCGTCTGTAACCTCTTTTTCGGTGCGGTAATAGGTGTGTGCGCTTGCTCCGGTGTATTGCAGCGTATAGACGTTTTCTGTGCTTGTAAGGACAAGTTCTTTGGTATCTCCGAACATATCAGTAAGAGTAAAGGTATTGCCATCAACGGTATAATCCCCTTGTGCAAGCCATTTCGACGATGTATAAGTACCGTCTTTTTCAAGGGTTAGGGTGTCGCCGCCCTCACGGTCGCTGTACCACATGCCGGTAATGTCGTAGTTTTCGAGCGCAACAGGGTTGTTGTCGCCGTCTTTGCCGCCAAATAGAATAAGGCAAACAACGGCAACAATAAAGATTACGGCGGCCGCTCCAACGAGGATTTTTGTTTTAAGTGAAACGTTCATTTTATCGCTCCTTTCATTTCTTCTCAAACTCAAAGCCGGGAGTAAAATCATCTTTCAAAACGAGGTAAGCATTAAATGATTTTCCCGCCTTGCTTGTAAAGCCGGATATAAGGTCTGTTTTTCCCTTTTCAAGCAGTTTTTTCACTTGTGCTTTCGTAAGCTTTCTTCCGGCGACGGTTTCATCGAGGATAAAGCCGCACTCTGTTTTATCTTTTTCGCAAACGTAATAATTCTTATGGCTCTTCTTTGCGGTTATCTGAATGACGTTTGCGCTGCATTTTGGGCATTTACCATAGACTTCTTGCGCCGGTCTTTCTCTCTTAAATATATCCTTGTTATCTTCCGGCTTGTTCAATAATAGCGTATCCTTTATAAAAGAGCTTAAAAATCCGGTGATACTGTCCATAAAGGCGTCTGCGGTCTGCGTTCCCTTTTGAATGTCTGCAAGCTGCTTTTCCCATTCGCCGGTCAGCTCCGGCTGCTTAATCTTATCAACGACAAGCCCTATAAAGGTATTCGCCTTATCCGTGGGCAGAAGCTTTTTACCCTCACGGACGATATAGCCGGTTTTAATGATATTTTCTATGATACCGGCTCTTGTAGCCGGTGTTCCAAGTCCGCTATCTTTCATAGCTTCTTTCAATTCTTCGTCAGCTATATTTTTTCCGGCTGTTTCCATAGCAGACAACAAGGTATCTTCTGTGTACGGCTTCGGCGGCTCTGTGTGCTTTTCCTCTTGCTTAATTGCAGCAACGGTAAAGGTGTTTCCCTCTGCCATAGGCGGTAATATTTTAACGTTATCGTCGCTGTTCTTTGGCTCTTTGTTGGCTTTTTTCTCTGTTACAAGAGCTGTCTTTAAGGCGGCGTCTATCTCCTTAAAACCGAGCTGCTTAATCTCTCTACCGGTCGCTTCAAACGCTTCCCCCTCACAGTCAAGCACAACCTTTGTTGCGGTGTACTCATACGGGCTATATACGGCTGTAAGCAGACGATAAATGATAAGGGTAATAATATTCTTCTCTGCGGTCGGCAAGCCGTTGTAGGCGTCTTTTGTAAGCGTCTGCGTGGGAATAACGGCGTGATGGTCTGATACCTTGCTATCATTTATGACTTGCTCCACATTTACGCTATTAACGTTATAACCTTTTGACGTTTCTGGGGATAGGATTTCTTTTTCAATCAATCCGTCAATCAAGCTCCTTGTGGAGCTTGCCATATCAGCCGTTAAATAACGGCTGTCTGTACGGGGATAGGTGGCATAACGGGCTTCATAGAGGCTTTGCAGTAACGTTAAGGTCTGCTGCGCCGAGTATCCAAGAAGACGGTTAGCGTCCCTCTGTAACGTGGTAAGGTCATATAAAGCCGGTGGGTTTTCTCTCTTTTCTTCTTGCTTTACAAGCGTAACGTAGGCGTCTTTGCCGGTGCAGCGGTCGGCAATTTCCTGTGCCTTTTCTTTTGTATCAACCTTTGTTCGAGCTTCAAAAGATGTAAGGTCGGCAATTACGTTATAATATGTCTGCGGTATAAAGCCGGTTATATCCTTTTGCCGCTGCACTATCAGATTTACGGTCGGCGTCTGTACTCTCCCGCAAATCAGCGTTTGATTATATAGACCGGAATAAAGACGGGTAAGGTTAATGCCGTAAAGCCAATCTGCCCGTTGGCGGCACGTTGCAGCTTGATAGAGGTTATCATAGCTGCTGCCGTCTTTCATCGACGCTAAACCGTCTTTAATGCTCTTTTCTTCCATAGAGCTAATCCAAAGCCGCTTAAATGGCTTTTTACAACCGGCTTGCTCATAGACCAAGCGAAAAATCAATTCTCCCTCACGTCCGGCGTCCGTCGCTTCTATCAGCTCCGTAACGTCGCTGCGTTCCATAAGGGATTTCAAAACCTTATATTGCTCTGCCGCATTTTTAGAAACCAGCGTCTTAAACCTTTCGGGTAAAATAGGAAGCACGGACAAATCCCATTTTTCGTATTCTTCTCCATAGGCGTCCGGCGTCGCAAGCTCTATCAAATGTCCAAAACACCAAGACACGAGATAGTCATTACCGATTTTATATCCTTTCTCTCCCTTTGTCGCTCCTACAATTTTTGCGATTTCACGGGCGACGGACGGCTTTTCTGCGATAATAAGCTTCATTGTCTGCGCTCCTTTCTGTAACGTTTTAACGTTTACAAGTTAGTTTTCGGTTATATTACCGTTCTGCTGCGCCGGTGCTGCTGCTTTTTTCTTTTCAATCAATTCAAGCAGCAAAGACCGGATTTCCGAGGACGGCTTATTAAGCTCTTTCGACAAGGACAAGATTTCAAAGTTTTCAAGCTCTGCGATTTCATTTTTGAGCCGTGCGATTTTTGCCTGTGTCGTTGTAAGCTGCTTTTTTGCAGCTTCAAGCTCTGCGTGTTTTTTTTCAAGCCGTTCTGTGTTTGTGAGTTTTGCCATTTCGTTTACTCCTTTCATTTATGGGTTGATTATGCCGTCAATATAAAACGCCGGATTTGTCCTAAATCCATTTTCAATAGAATATTCCAAGTGGAGATGATTTCCGGTACTGCTGCCGGTCGTGCCGACGTAACCTATAATGTCGCCTTTAATAACTGTCTGCCCTTGTGTAACGGCGACGCTCTGCATATGAGCATAAAGGACTTGTCTTTCTCCGTTTGCAGATGTTACAGTACAATAATTGCCGTATCCGTCGGCGTCGTAGCCAACAAAAGAAACTGTTCCCGCCATTACGTTATGAATAGGTGTCCCACCACTTTTTGGTATATCAATACCGGTGTGCATTTTTACCTGTCCGCTGATAGGGTGGATACGCCAACCCCACCGTGAACTTATGTAGTAATCTTCATCACCAAATGGATTACCAAGCTCATTGTGCGCTGTGTATGCGCCAACGTCCATTAGAACGTTAAAACGTTCTTGTTCATCATCGGTCAATAACGTTGTAACGTTGTCAGATAGATATTGTTCAAAGCCTTGTGTCTGAACTTTTATGTCTAAATGCCATATAATTTCAGTCCAACTATCATCTACGCCATCATCTGGGTCGCTGTCCCCGTGATGAACTTCCTCTTTCCATTTGTGGGTTGAATAAGAATGAAGATTATTGTGTATCGCTTCTACTTCACCCTTTATGTTTGTGCCGCCAAAAATGCCGTATATCAGTTTATTAAAAGCGTAATCGTCATATTTTGTATCAAGATACATAAGGATATAATCGGCATTTGTATATATCGTTATGTTATCTGCCGACGTAGCCGAGCCGTTAATATAGTAATGGAACTCGTCTATTCCCCAACCGGCTACTCCGTCTGGAATACTGCGTATTTCATCGGTCAATTCTGCGTCGAGCTTTGTTATGTGTTCATATGTGCGGGTAAGCTCTTTATCGTCGCTTTTCAATGAAACAGATGGGATTATAGACGTAATGCTTGCTACTACCGCCATAAGTAAAGCAATTAAGACAATGGCAGCTCCGGCGACAAGACTATTTTTTATAACAACAGGGTTTGAAAATGCGCTTTTAATGCTTGCAGCTATTTTTCTTGCGCCCGCCGCCGTTGCTTTGGCTGTTTTTACTGTTCCTCTCGCAACAGTTTTAACCGTTCCGGCTGCTGCTCTAACGGTTTTAACTGTTCTTTTTGTTTTAACATATACATCTTTGGGGGCGGTGAGGGCTTTCATTCCTAAATCGTCCGAGCCGTGAAAGTCCTCTATTCCCTGCACGATTTCATTTTTGATGATTTTCTTAATGCTTGTACCGCCTGCGACAACACCGGCTTTTGCTTTATCTTTAATGACCTTGTTTGCAGCAGATTTTTTTAATGGGCTGAAATTGCTTGCGACAACGCCTTTGCGCTGCTTTATAGCTTCTTTTGCTAATCCATATGTCCCTCTTGTTACTGCTGCGGTCGATAAAGCGGCATATTTCCCGGCTTTATATCCGTACTTCACGGCTTGCCCTTTCGCTTTATCGGTTATATCTTCGCCGCCGTGTCCTATTGCGGCGACGGTTTCTCTCACGGCAATACCGCCGATTGTTTTAATTAGTCCTTGTTTCTTTAATTCTTCTCCGCTTGTATCCTTTATTTGTGATGTAAAAGCTTCTTTTCCGGTCGGTTTCACAATGTCTTTTGCCGTTGCTGATATATCGGATTTGATTACCGCTGCACCGGCAACACCGGCGACGTCCGGTTTAATTACCGAGCTTGCAGCTCCGGTTATAGCAGCATTACCGGCGACGCCGCCAATAACGGCAACACCGTTTACGGCCTGTTCAATTACACCGTATCGTGCTTCTTGCTTTTGGGTTGAGCTTTCAACGTAATCTTGCCGGTATCGCTCCGCTTGATATGCTTGTGCCGGTCTGCGCCGCTGATCCGGCTCTGCGTGTTCCGTGCTTTGATATTGATAATCACGGTATCCGAGCTGTTCACGGGTCTTTTCTCTGTTAAGGTCAATATCATTGTCGAACTTAATGCTATCAAGCGTTTCATTGGCTCTGCGCTGTTCTTCAATGCTTCTATCCTGTCCGTCGCCGCCGTGCTGTATATAGCGATTTTCGGCGGCAACGGCAGACGCATAATCGGGACGTATTACCGAGGACGCATAATCAGACGGAGAGCGCACAACGTCAGCAGCAGTATTTTGCTGCGGCTTGACAATATTTTCGCTATCGTCTAAAGGCTTAATAACGTTGCGGCTCATTAGCTATCTCCTTTCTATTCTTTGTTGCTTTGGCTTGTTGCCGGATTTCTGTTTATATCTGCAACTTCTTCAATTTTGGTTGTCATCATTTGGTACAGCTCATTATCTTTAGGGAAGTTGTCAACAAACGGCACTATGGATTTACCGGCAAACAAAAGCCCCTTACCGGCGTCAGTATTGGTAACATACGAAAGCTGCTTGCTGCTCATATTCAAAAGACCGGCAAGCTCTACCCTATCCGGCTGCGCTTGATTTAACATCATAATAAAATCGCTGTTTGAGAGCATGCGACGGGCAAGGTCGGATAATAGCAGCGTTTCAACGTTCTGCGTAATACCGGTAGGAATAGCTCCCCATTTACGGCTTCTGCTCCAAAGCTCAAAGAAATACTGCGCCGAAAACTCGTTGGAGAAAAGCAGTTGAATTTCGTCAATGTAAATCCACGTCCTCTTTCCGATAGCCCTATTCTGCGTTATCCTGTTCCATATCTGGTCGAGGACAATAAGCATACCGAGGGTGCGGAGCTGCTTACCCAAGTCCCGTATATCGTACACCACAAGCCGTTTTTTGGTATCAACATTGGTAGAGTGTGCAAAGACAGACAATGAGCCTTCAATATACAGCTCCATAGAGAGCGCAAGGCTTCTTGCTTCCGGCTCCGGCTGCTGCTTCAAAACCTCATAAAAATCCTTCAGCGTCGGAACAGGATTTTTCGCCGGGTTTGCAAAGTGCGGCTGATAACAAAGGGTGCAAGCGCGGCTAACGATGGAACGCTGCCCCGCCGTTAAGCCTTGTCTGCCGCCGACAAGCAGCTCACAAAGCGTTAAGACAAACTCCGATTTAAGCAAAAGCGGGTCGTCGTCGTCTGCGTAGTTATCGGTAATATCCATAGGGTTGATAAAGTTTTTGCTTCCGGCTGATATATGGATATTTTCACCGCCAAAACCGGCGGCTATCGGATAATATTCCCTTTCAGGGTCGATAATCAACACTTCGGCGTTGGGGTCATTCAGCAGTACGTTAATCATTTCTCGTTTTGCTGCAAATGATTTACCGCTGCCGGGCGTCCCCAAAATAACGCCGTTGGGAGCTTTTAGGCTGTACCGGTTAAACATCACCATATTATGAGAAAGCGCATTAAGCCCGTAATACATACCACCGGCTTGATACAGCTCTTGCGTTGTGAATGGGATAAACACGGCGGCACTGCCGGTCGTAAGGGTGCGCTTCATATCAATATGATTTTTTCCAAGCGGCAAGGAGCTGTTAAAGCCCTCACGCTGCCGGAAGTCAAGCGGTGCAGCGGTGCAGGACTTTTGAGCGCAAACGCTACAAATCTGAACAACGTTATCATTCAGCTTTTCCATTGTGTCGGCGTAGGTGTAGATAAGGATAGTACCCTTAAACATACGCTGATTTTTGTTTTCCAAATCATCAAGGAGATTTTCAGCTCCGGCGTATTGACGCCGGACTTCTTGCGGCGTCGAAAGGTAAGCACTTCTCCCCTTTTCGGCGGCTTTTTCTTGCTGTCCCGCCTGTTCCATTTCCATAAACGCAAGCTGCCGTCGTACTCTTTCAAGAGCTTGTCCCTGTTCCACCTTATCAAAATGCAGAGATACACAAAGGTCAATCGGCAAATCCGTAATTAACGTTAAAAGTTGGTCGCTGATAGACGCCGGTAAATCACGGAGATAAAGAACTTCGCCGTAATAATCGCCAATCTCAAAGGTATGTTTTGCCGTAAAATCAAAGCTTGTGGGGGCAATAGCGTGTTTGGTCGTTAGACCGCTATAAATGAGCGTTTCATAGTCAAACAAGAACGGCTCATACGGTCGGGTTAGGGACTGTATCAATTCAAGCCGCTGTGCACCAGAGAGCATAGAAACGTCGCAACCGAGGGACTTAAAATGACTACCATAATCTGCTTCCACACGGGAAAGGGCGGTTTTTGCCGTTTCATAGTTTTTTGCGGTTGTGGAAATAGTTACGTATTTTTCACGAATAATGCTATTCTGCCCCTCTAATGCCTTGTCAGATAGCATTTTATTCATTATTTTTCGGTATTTATCGTCTTTGTCATTTGCCATAGGCAGAAACATATTCGCTCTAAACTCGTCCTTGTTTATGCTTCGGTCAACAATAGAAATCTGATAGTGCAACGGCGGCTCTAATGTGTTCAGCAACTCACAATAGCGTGAGAAAATATCAACTTGTTCATCACGTCGGGCTGTTTGGTAGTTAATATCAGAAATCTTCAACGTGATACTATAAAGCCCCGTTTCAACCTCACAAATGCCATCGTCGAAAAGTCTTTTATATCCGATGTAATCAACCGCATTTTTCGGTGCGGCTTCGCTCTTTGCTCTCCTTTTTGTATCGTTGTTTTGCTGTTCTGTATTCTTTTTGAGCAGCCTTAACTTTTTGTCTTGTTGCCTTGCGGTTTCTCTTTTGGCTTTCTTTATCTGCCGTGAAGATAACGGCTTCTTTTCTACCGGCTTCTTGTTTTCGTTCTCTTTGGGAGAGGACGGGTTTTCCGTCGCCGGTGCTTTCTTTCTCAAAAATCCAAGCATATTTTGACTTCCTTTCTGTATTGCTTTCTTGTTGTAACTCTGTTTCGGTACTGTACGATAGCTTGTTGTTTCCTATACGTTGCCGGAGCATAAGTGCAAGGTATTTTTCAAATGGCTGACCGTCTTTCTTTATAAAGCCGAGTGCCATTAACGGCATAGCCAGAAATATAATAACGTAGCTTGCTGCGTCCATAGACATATGTAATGCTTTTGTGCAAACAAAGTATGCGCCAACACCGGCGACTACCGCCGAGCTGAAACAAACAAGCTGCCGCAGCGACATTCCAAAGATGATTTTTTCCTTGTAATTCTCAATTTCCATTGGTATATCAACTTCAATAGCCATTTTTTCACGTTCCTTTCTTTACATAGCATTACAAATGCTTTTAGCCCATTTTCCGGTTGAAAATATGGCAAGAATAAGGACAATAGAATATCCAAGCACACCAAGCAAGGATAAATATATGCTTCCGGCTGCACCGCTGTTACCCAAAAAGCCGGAATTAAACAAAATCGGAAAGAATGAAAGCACCAAGAATATCAGCGTTCCTTGAACACAGACAGCGGCAAAGGATTTAAGAAAGTTTTTCCCGATTTGCGACATTTCATCGTGCGGTAGTGTTGCAAGAGGTATAGGCGAAATGCAAATGAAAATGAACATTTCAAAATACCGAGCTACAATTATAACGTTGGCAAATCCGACAGCAAGGAGTGTTACCAATAAAATTATGCAGACAAGAATAATAACGGGAATACCACCCCAAAAGCCGAGGGCGTCTATTACAGGCTCAAGTGCTGCTGTATCCATACCGCCCGTTGCGCTGCCACCGGCTACAACACTGGCGACATCGGACGTAATATTCGTTGTAACATTGTAGATAACACCCAATATGTCCGGCGTTAAATCCAACACCATTTTGCAAAGTACCATTTTTACCATAACACGAAATATCATTTCTGCGCCGAGGGTCGTACCCCCGCCGCCGTTTTCGATTTTTAAGCTTGCTTTGTAGAGTTCTAACATAAAAAACAGAGCGAGGACGGTATATGCTATCGGCATAATAACACTATGCATAATAATTATGGCATAGTTATAAACACTACCCATAAAGCCGCCTAATGGCGCAGTAAGGACGCTTGTATCGCCGCCGACACTTAATATTAAATCGTTAATGACATTGAGTAAATTCATAATGGCATCTGTCAAGTTGCTCACACTCCTTTCGAGTTAAAATTAAAAAATAAGCGGACGGCTTCTTGCCGCCCGCTTATTTGCGCTGCGGCGGTCTGCGGCGGTTTTACGGCGTGGTAATCGTCGCAAAAAAAGCCGCTGCTGCAATAATCAGACCGCCGCCGACAATCTGCCAAATACCGGACTGCAAAGCCGGTCCGTTTTTGTCTTTCAGTCCACCGGCAAGGACGATAACGCCCCATACCAACCATAGACCGCCGCCGACAATAGCGAACTTTGAGACCAAATCAAGAACCTGTTGTAATGTTACCATTTTACTTTTCCTCTCTTTCGTTGTTGTTGTCTTATAATAACGTTATAACGCCTTAACGTAATAACGGTTATTGTTCTAATGCGTTCAGCTCCGAGAGCTTCACGACTTCGACGGTCTTTACCGTCTTAAAAAAAGCTTGTCCCTCTGTTGCTTCTCTTTGTTCAATCTCAAACCAATTTGCTTTGTTGGCGTCGGAGAGCTGCTTATAATTTTTGTGCTTTTCAATGTTGTACTTTTGGGACTTAAACGGGTTGCACCCTCTAATTTTCAAAATACAGGTACGCCCTTTCATACCGCCTACTTCATCGGGGGTAATCAAATCACGCCCCATAATTTGATACTGCATTGAATAAGAGCCGGTTTGCCCTCTACTTTCGCTTGTGTTTCGGTTGTCAATGGTGGTCTTGCCTACCATTTTTGATATGTACTCCAACGTGCTTTGCTCCATCCCGCCGAGGAACAACAGGCTATCACAGTTGCCCGTAATAATTTCCCAAGTGTCCTTATAGAGATTTTTAATCTGTGCAAGGTTTTGTAGCACGATATTTAGCGATATGCCACGGCTACGGATAGTTGATATAAGGACTTCGAGCTGCGGTATCTGTCCGATATTTGAGAACTCGTCCATAAGACAGCGGACGTGAAACGGCAGCTTGCCTTTGTAATCGTTGTCAGCACGATACACAAGGATGTCAAACATCTGCTGAAACATCATAGCGGCAAGGAAGTTAAAGGATTTATCCGTATCCGGCAGAATAATAAACAGAGCTGTTTTTTCGCTTCCTATCATATCAAGCCCTATTGTGTCGCCGGATACAATGCGCCTTATTGACGGTATGTTAAACGCTGCAAGCCGGACACCTACGGAAATAAGAATACTTTTTGCGGTTTTACCGGGTGCAAACTTATATATATCATATTGCCGTACCGCAAAATGGTCGGGGTCTTTTTCTTTCAGCTCCGCAAACATAATATCAAGAGGGCTTTGGTATTCTTCGTTATCCTCTTTTACTTCTGCCAACCGCAACATTTCCATAGCGTTTGCTATTGTCTTGTCCTCTTTTCGAGGAAAAACAAAAAAGATGTATCCAAAAATCGCTTCCAAGAGGGCTACTTCGGACTTCTCCCAAAAATCCCCGGCAGACTTACTTTGCGGCGCATTGGTGTTTGCCATAAGATTATTGATAAGTTTAAGGATGTCGTCCTCATTCTTAATATACTCAAAGGGGTTATAGAGGTCAGATTTATCACGGTTGATAAGGTCAAATACCTTTATCTTATATCCGGCGTCAGATAGCATTTTCCCTGTTTCGTGTATCAAGCTCCCTTTGGGGTCTGTTATAACGTAGCTGCTGTGGAGCTGCATAAGGTTAGGCTTGATATAAAAGCGGGTCTTACCACTACCGCTACCACCTATGATTAAAACGTTCTTATTCCGGTTGAAATCGTCGGTTTCTGTGCGTTTCATACGGTCGGACATTGACAGCTTTTCGGTTTCCGTGAACAGTATGTTGTTGTCTGCGTCTTTATCAACGTAATTTGCTATATCTTGCGGCGTTCCCCACGTTGCGCTTCCGTGTTCGACGCCAAACATATAGTTCTTTGCGCCGAATATAGCGTATAGATAAATGAGCCATATAAGGACAACGCCTATTGCTCCGGATACGAGAGGGGCTTTTGTCAGTCCGATTACAAACGGCTGCGCTGTTATCGCCGGTATAATCATATCTATTGCTTCGTTTGTCTTTTCAAGGAAATTGCCGGTCGGGATATTTTCATATACCAAAGCAACCCTGTTACAAAGATAAAAGATAAGCAGCGACGCAATAGCCGTGAAAATTGTACTGCCCTTTTTGCTTTTTTTCATAGCTTATCGCTCCCCTCTGTCCGCAGAGCGATTTTTTTCCGGCTGTTGTTCTATCTGTGCGTTTCTTTCAGCCGCTTTTGCAACCGCTTCTTGCATAATCTCCTTTGCCGGTTTCTTGCCCTTGTCGGCACGGTCTATTGCTGTGTTCAGCACCTTTTCTAACGCCATATATACCCGTTCTGTATCTTGGCCCTTAAAGAAAACGGAATGTTCGCCGGTTTGCTTGTCCTTTACAACGGCAAAATCCACACCGTACTTATTCAGCTCCTTACGGAACGGTTTTATATCTTCGTCCATAAGGGCGACGCTTTCAAGCTGCTTACCTTGCATATTCAGCTTTTGGATTTTCTGTTCCCCGTGTTCTACTCCTTTATGCCGCTGCACGGCGGCTTGTGCTGCTTGCAGCAGCACCGAAAGAGTAACGGCGGAAGCTCTCAACATAACTTGTACTGCGTGTTCGCTCAATTCTGCCGACATATTTTTGCCTCCTTTCTTAAATAAAACAAAAGCACCGTTTCACCATTAAATTGAAGGTGAAACGGCGCAATTATCCTGTGTTTATATATGCACAAAAAAGGACAGAACTATTCTGCTCTGCTCTGCTCTGCTCTGCTCTGCTCTGCTCTGCTCTGCTCTGCTCTGCTCTAAAGAAATTGTATCCGTGCGTCATATCTTGTCAACCCCTTTTTGTTTGCGGACTACGTTTTACGTTCTTATTATACTGTTTTGGCTTGTTGCCGTCAACCCTTTTCTAAATTTTCTTTTTTGATGGGACAAAAAAGAGGCTTTTTCTTGTTGACTTAATGTTGAGTTTGTGGTATGTTTATTTTGTAAATATAGTTTTTGTAGGGGGACACTATGCCGGAAAAATATATGCTTTATCCAACAACAGTTATTGAGCTGTGCGGAGAAATGAAAAAAGCTGTTGATGATTATAAGGCACGTCGGATAAGCAGCGCAGAGCTGCAAGAAACCGTGCTTGCGTGGGCGCATAATGTACCGGAAAAGTTTTTTGACGGAGTTGATTATAACGTTACCGTTAAAAGGCTTGTAGGTGTCCGGCGGCTGAAAACCGTTGATAAAATGCTTGACGGCTACCAAATGGCTTTAAGATAGCGACGAGGTGAAAAATGGATAACGTTAATAACGTTATAAAATTAGACTTTATAGACGAATTACGAATAGAGGGTATCAAGTATAAGGGCTACGGCGTTCTGCCAAAGTACGTTATGATAGACCCCGATTTAACTATTGAAGCAAAGGGCATCTATGCCTATTTTTGCAGCTATGCCGGAAGCGGCAATACTGCTTTTCCAAGCCGTGATAAAATTGTTGCCGACTTGCAGATAAACAAGGATACATACTATAAACATTTTAACGTTATAACTTCACAGGGTTATATCGTTGTAGAACAAGCCCACGCTCACGGCGGCAGAGGGGACGGCTTCACAAAGAATATCTATACTCTTATTTCAAATCCTAAAAAGTTTGAAGAAAAGCCGGAAGATAAAAAACATAATCAAGCCTATATCCGTATCCGTTTTGGCGGTCTGGAAGCTGCCGGTTTTGGTTTTATTCCAAAAGCGGTTATGCTTGACACTCGCTTACCTCTCAAAGCAAAGGCTATCTATGCTTATTTTTGCGGATTTACTGGCAGTGGGAACGCCGCCTTTCCAAAAGTGCCGGAGCTGCTCCACCATTTGGGAATTACTAAAAACACATACTACAAATTTTTCAATATGCTGCTCCAAGCAAATTATATAACGACCGTACAACGCTATATTGGCGGCAGATTAAGCGTAAACGATTATTACCTTAACGACAAGCCTAATGCCGAAATTGAGCCTAAACGGGTTATTTTAAGCGGCTTTTGTCAGAGTACCAATTTTTCGGACACACAAGCAGAAACGCCGGAAATGCAGTATCCCAATTTTTCGGACACACAAAGCGCAATGGCAAAAATACAGTGTCCCAAATTTTCGGATACACAAAAACAGGATACACAAAAACAGGATACACAAAATTCGGACACTAATATAAACAATAATGGAATTAACAAATTTAATATAAATCAATCTATCCATCAACAAGCGGCGCAGCCGCCAGATCCGGCAGAGCCGGACGAGATAGAGAGATTGAGTGATGAAGAATATATAGAAAAAATAGAGGACGAATTAACCACAGCCGGAACGTTGCCTTATTCTTTTCTTTCTGATGATAAAAAACTCACCGTTGCTATCCGCAGCATTACAGAATGGCAAAGGCGCAACGATTTTTATAACAACTTAAAGCCGGAAGCAAAACGCAACAACTACGATGTTGATTTACGGCACGGTGCATATAATCTTTTCGTTGAAGCTTTGATTGAAATGTTGACGCCGCAGCCGCAGCCGATGAAGCTTAAAGGTGCGTTTGTATCGTACAGTAAGGTCTATGACCGCCTTGTTACGCACATCAAACAAGGGGAGTATTCGACAGGGCTATATCTTGAAACCGTCGAGGAAGCCGCCGTAGAAGGCTTTATAAACGGGTGCAGAGATACAGAGATAAGAAACCACTTGCAATATATGAAAGCTTGCATATGGACGGCATTACAGACCGGAGAGATAGGCGTCCTTGCACAGATAAAACACGATTTCGGTTGATACGTCATAACGTTAAAAAGTGCCGTCTAAAAAGACGGCACTTTTTTATAAACTTCCTTACGGTGTCTAATATTTAAGGCGGTAAACCCAAAAAATTAAATAAACGTATTGACATTATAACGTTATAACGCTATAATGTTCATATAGAAAGGAGTGTTATAATGACAACGAAAGAATACATTGAAAGTCTAAAATACAAGGAAATGACCGGTGAACAAACAAAATGCCCCCGTTGCGGCGGCGACTTGTCGCCGGTGCTTGCGGAAAACGCATTGAGCCGGTACGCAGATGTATATATTTGTTCCGAATGCGGAACTGATGAAGCAACGAGGGACGCAGTTTCGACTCCGCAACCGCTTGAAAGTTGGGTGAGTGCGGAGCTGCAATATATCCGAGCAAGAAAAAAGCTTTACCAGAACGAGCGTAAGCCGTTGGCGTCGCCGGACAGCTTTTCAAAGTATGTATCAGATGTAGAGCGGCAATATGAGAAAATGAAAGCAAAGGGGACTTGCCCGTATTCTTCTCTCCGTGAGTATATGGAAAGCCTATTATATACCGATGTTGCAGAACAGTATAAGAAAAAACACAAAAAGGAAAGCGAGGAAAATTGAAATGGCTAAAGTGATAACAGTAGCAAATCAGAAAGGCGGCGTTGCTAAAACGACTACCACCGGGGCACTTGCAGCCGGTCTTAAAAGGCGAGGATATAACGTCCTTGCTGTTGACCTTGATGCACAGGGTAATTTAACTGATAATGTTGGAGCAGACGCAGAACACGAAACAACCTATGAGCTGATGAAAGGTATTGTAAGAACGAAAGAGGTTATCCAAAAAACAGAAGTATTTGATATTATACCGGCTAACCTTGCGCTTGCAAGTGCTGATATGGAATTTACGGCAACCGGCAGAGAATACCGACTTAAAAAAGCATTAGAGCCGGTTATGAACGAATACGACTATATCATTCTTGATACGCCGCCTACGCTTGGTATTATGACCGTCAATGCCTTTATGGTATCCGATGAAGTTATTATACCGGCATCCGGTATAAATGGCGTAAAGGGTATCGTCGAGCTTTTTAAGACGATTACGACGGTCAAGGAGTTTGGTAATTCAAAGCTGACCGTTGCCGGTATTCTTTTGACGATGTATAATCCAAGAGCAATTATTAATCAAAACATTAAAGAGCTTGCGGAGAGTATAGGAGCTGCAACAGGTATTCATATCTATAAAACCTTTATCCGAACTTCCGTTAGCGTCGATGAAGCGACGGCAACCGGCAAGGATATTTTTAGTTACAACGAGAAAAACAACGTTGCCGTTGACTACAACAATTTCATTGACGAATATTTGAAAGGAGAACAGGAATAATGAGCAAGCCAAAGTTTGACGTAAATGCCACAGCAAAAAAGTTTCTTTCCGGCGTTACCGGTGAAGATACGCAGCAGCCAGAACAGAAAAAGGCAGCCGCAGCGACCGGAGCAGAAAGAGAAAATCCGACCGCAGAGAAAAAAGCTTTTATACCGGAGAGCCGAGAAATCGGGACAAAAAGACCAAAGAGCATTGACAAGGAAACCGGCGAGGTAACAAAGCAAATTGGATACTTCGTAACAGAAAGGCAAGACCGAGAGTTGAAACGCCTTGCGTTTGAAATGAACACAAATAAATCTGCACTTATCCGAGAAGCTATCCGTATGTATTTTGACTATTTAGAGAGAGAGGGTATCAAATGAGATATGACGGAGCATATAAAACCTATAAACTCTATTCTGTAACCGAACAGGATATTGCCGTAACGGGCGGGAACGGAGCAAGCCGGTATATCAATAATACCGTCCTTGTCTTTTTGCCGGATATTGAAAAGCCGGAAATAGGAACAGAACTTTTAGCGACAAGCAGCCTTGATACGGCAAAAGCGTTTATAGACGATTACACGAAAGAAGATAGAACTGCACAGGAAATCTTTAACGCTGCCATTCAAAAAAGCAAAGAGCAAGAGCAGCAGAGACAAGCACAAAACGCCGCAGTAACGCTTGAAGAAGAACGCCGTAGAAAAGAGCAGCGAGAAGAAGAATACATACGGGAACAAGGAGGGAATATGTAAATGAATAGAAGAATTAACGCCGCTATCCGAAACAACGAGTATGCGGCAACCTCTCATCTAAAACGCAGCGGAGCGATTAAGATATTGAGCAATAGACCATATAGCGTAGCATTTTAAGAGCAAAGAACGAGCCGCCCCTATGGGCGGCTTTTCTTTTTATGAAAAGGTATTGATTTTTTGAGAAAAAACTATTATAATCTAAAAGAAAGAAGCGAAGCGAAGAATAACAAGCAAAGGAAGTGTTGCCACACTTCCACGAAACCGCTTAAACTGCCAGCGGAAGTTATGCTTGTTTCTGCTTGTTGGTGCTTCGCCCCAAACCCCACCGGCACAGCCAGATAACAAACGCCTTATTGTTGTGGCGTTTGAGAAAGGATGATAAACGATATGGCGAATAGAGAAAGAACGGTTATGTTACGCTTAATGGTGTCCGAGAAAGAAGCGGAAAAGATAAAAGAGAATATGACCTTGACCGGCACAAACAACTTTTCGCTTTATGCGAGAAAGTTATTGTTGGATGGCTATATAGTAAAGGTTGATTTTACGGAGCTGAAAGAAGTATCAGCACCGTTAGGACAGATAGCACGCAACCTTTACCAAATAGCAAAAAGAGCAAATGAAACACGGAGCATTTACGCCGACGATTTAGAAGATGTTCGTAAGGCATACTACAAAGATTTTGCGGAGCTGAAAGAACGGCTCATTAAACTTATTAAGACGATAGGAAAATAAGCTTATGGCATATACACGGATACACCCAATAAAAACGACGCTGAATAAAGCGTTAGCATATATAGAGAATCCGGACAAGACGAGCGGATATATGTTAGTGTCCGGCTATAATTGCGACCCTGTGAGTGCGTCGCTTGATTTTGCTATGACCGCCGAATTAGCGGAGCGTGTATCCGGCAACTATACCAAGACGGGCGGCGCAAATGTTCTTGCCGAACATATGATACAGAGTTTTTCATATGATGATAAAATCACGCCGGAGCAAGCGCACGAAATAGGTAAAAAGTGGGCTGATGAAATCACGGCGGGAAAACACGAATACGTCATTACAACACACATTGATAAAGGGCATATCCATAACCACATCATTTTTAATGCGACGTCTTTTTACGACTACAAGAAGTTTGAGAACTATAAAATCGCTGCACATTTACGAGAAGTGAGCGACCGGCTTTGTATGGAATATGGATTAGAGATAATCAAAAATCCAAAGCTAAATACAAAAAGTCCGTCGCAATATGAGTATCAGCAAAAGAAAAAGGGCTTGTCGTGGAAAGAGCAAGTACGACAGAGCATTGATAAAGCGATAGAGAATACAACGGACTTTGCAAGCTTCCGCGCGGAGCTGCTAAAGGACGGTATAGAAATTCTTGACGGCAAGCGCATTACGTTTCATAAAATCGGCGTCGAGAGCGAGAACGGCAGAGCCGGTA
>OHBM01001007.1_pt1 | contig 21683 bp, 20 predicted proteins | sample 1577251 | NCBI WGS metagenome assembly OHBM01 (sample SAMEA3541557, study PRJEB24748) | human gut metagenome | biome: human gut; feature: human-associated habitat; material: faeces | place: China | collected 2012 | reverse complement strand
TATTACTTTTAATAGTAAAATCAAAGTATTCTCCAGCTGTTAACCTTACTTTTCCAGTAGCATCAGTAGTTGGTAGAGCATTATTCATACTGATTGTATTAGTTGACTCTTCATATTTCATCGTTATAGCTCCTGTTGTAATAGTATTAGGTTTCTGACCTAGTCCTGTAAACTTAAAAGCTGCATAACTTATTCCTACTATCATTAGAACTAGTATTAAGACAAGTCCTATTGATAATAGTAATTGCTTTTTGTTGTTCATTTTTTCTTTCACTCCTTCTATTTTATTTACACTAAAAAACAAGATAAGACTGATCTATCCTGTTATTAATGCATGATAAAAAGAAATAACTAAACTATAAACCAGTTGTAAACTTAACACATTAATTGTCATATACATAGTTAATCATCTTCCTCTTATCTTTAAATTAATTCTATCATATAGTAGGTGGCTATTCAACTAGTTTTCTAACTTTTATCTATCAATAAGTCTATCTTTACATAAAATATAACTAAGAGGTGGTCTTATGAAATATAATGGTGGTAAACATAATTTCTTCTGTAGATGTAATTGTTGTAAACAAAAAAGAAGAAATAGTCTTCTTTATTTAGGATTATTAATTTGTTTTATCGTAATTATTTTTTATCAAGCGATACTTTTAGTCTTTCTAGTTACAAGGCTCCATGCTATTTTATTACTAACAGAACTATTACTTACTGTTTTTCTTCTCTTGCTTCTCATCTAAAATAAATCTATTAAAAGTAATTAATCTATCATAAAACGTTAATAAATTTTTATTAGTTTCTAAACTAGATGGATAGATATTAACCTTATCCGGAATAGCAAGTTTTACAAATAATAGTAACTTTTCCTCTGCACTATAAGGATACTTTCTCTGATATAGATTATAAGTAGTTACTAAATCAATAGTAGAAAAGTTCTTTCTAAATAAATATTCTATATCATCAGTTACTCTTCCAAGATGAGCATTTTCTAAACTTATGAAATAACCATCATCTTTAGGTAAGAAATGATCAAGTGAACACTTACCATGAGAATACACTAATCTTTCTCTTTCCTTAGTCTTTACTATACTATACCACTCTTCTAATAACTGATTAGCTAGATTAAGTTGATTGTTAATAAGACTACTATTTCTTAAAAATAAGTATTCAACGGGAAGATAATACACCTTAGACTCTAGTTGTAAAATAAGGTCATGATAATAAGCATATAAATAGTTAATTTCTTTTTTCTTAGACTCATAGAACTCTTTAACCTCATCTAGATTAATAGTTCTATAAGTAGTAGTTTTATTCTGCCAAATAGCAAGATTTAAGACAAGTCTCTTACTTATCTCATCATCCGTTAAACTAGTCTTTTCTATATAAGGAAATATTAGTTCACTATTAGTTATTTCTATTGGTCTTAAGTAATTATCTACTAAATGGTCATCTAAATATTTATAGACATCTTCTATATTATAACTAGTTCTTTTCTTAATAAAGAGTATTTTATCAGGATACTCTATTATTTTATTATTACCAACTAAGGTGTACTTAACTTGTTGCTGCATCTTTTTTTACTGTCGGAATAATTATTTTACTACCAACATTTAAGTTATCTAAATCATTATAGTATGATAGTTCTTCTCTTGTTACCCCATAGTTTTCTATGATATTTTCAATACTATCATTTTCTCTTAATAGATAAACAGAATAAGTAGTATAAGTCTCTTCGGTATTAGCAAAAGCGGAAAAGATAGAATTCATCACTTTAGTATCAGTAGTTGTTTTAACTTCTTCTTGAATATCATTCTTTATAACAGGTTCTTCTTTCTTATCAGTATTAATTATATTATCAATTACTTTTTGACTCTCTTCTACCTCTATATCTGTTAGTAACTCTTTATTATCATTAGTAGTATCTTCTACTTGTTCTTCATCTATTTTAGGTTGTTCTTCTCTAACTGGTTCTATTACTTCTTCCTTATCTTCTTCAAGGTCTATTACTTCTCTACCTTTAACTAAAACATCAATATATAGGTGAAGAGTATCTTCATTTCTAATATCATAGGTAAAGTTATGAATAGTAATAGATCTATTATCTTCTTCTAACTCTTTAGTTAGCATAATATCAACAGGAATTGCATATTGAAAATCTTCTTCTAAAGTTGAAGCTTCTGTCATCTTATAAGTACCACTAACTATCATATCACCACTAATTGTACTAGGACCTTGGAATGATAAAGTATGTTCTAGAGAAATACTTGTCACTTCCCCTATCATCGTCTTAAAAGCTATTTCTTTTTCAAATGAAATAATTTGTTTCATAAATTCCTCCTCTAGTTAAGTCTATTCTAAGGATAATTATTTATGAAAACAAAAAAAGTCCAAAGAAGCGGGGCTTCGAACGATAAAACCTATACTTATATATAGGTGGGTGTACATAGTCTATCTTCTAGGATCCCTAGTCAGTGAAAAGGTATTCAACACAGATAAACACTCATCAGTACTCCCTTATCGCTTCTTTAGTCGGTTTTATACTGTAAGCCGTATCGTCATTCTTTAGACAATTAAATTATATCAAATATATATTTTAATAGCAAGCATGGTGTCTAGTATTTTACAGTTTTTTATTTATCTTTAGTTAATATGTAATCACTGTGAACTACCCACCACCTAAAGGTAGTGGGTTTTACAATCTAAATTATAAAAAACTTCTACATATTATATTTTTCTTTGACTTCTTCTAGAAAAGATGAATCAGTAAAATAATTTATGCCCATAGCTTCTTTTACTTCTTTTAGAGTCTCACTTGCTTTTTCTCTTGCTTTTATAGTTCCTTCTTTTAAGACATTGTAAACATATTCTGGATTTTTTGCTAACTCTTCTCTTCTTTCTCTTATTGGTTTTAACTCTTCTTGTAAGATATCATTTAAGAATCTTTTTATCTTCATATCACCCAGTCCACCTTTTCTATAGTGTTCTTTCAACTCTTCTAGATTATTATATTCTGGTAGATATTTAGAAAATGAATCTTCTTTACAGAATGTATCTAGATAAGTAAATACAACATTACCTTCTACTTTTCCCGGATCTTCTATTTTTATATGATTAGGATCAGTATACATTGAAAATACTTTTCTTTTTATTTCCTCAGGACTATCTTTTAGATAAATACAGTTACCAAGTGACTTACTCATCTTAGCATTACCATCTATTCCAACTAATCTTTTTTCATTTTCATTAGAAGGAAGCATTGCTGTTGGTTCTACTAAAACCTCACCATAAATAGAGTTAAACTTTCTAACTATTTCTCTTGCTTGTTCAATCATTGGTAATTGATCATCTCCTACTGGAATAACTGTTGCTTTGAAAGCAGTTATATCAGCAGTTTGACTAACCGGATAGGTAAAGAATCCTGCAGGAATACTTTCTTCAAATCCTCTTAGTTTTATCTCTTCTTTTACAGTTGGATTACGATGAAGTCTTGCTACTGTTACAAGATTCATATAGTAGAAAGTAAGCTCAGTAAGTTCTGGCACTTCTGACTGAATAAAATAATTTACTTTTTCTGGATCTATTCCACATGCTAAGTTATCAAGGGCTACTTCAAAGATGTTATCTCTTACTTTCTTTGGATTATCAAAGTTATCTGTTAGAGCTTGGGCATCTGCTGCAAACAAATACATCTCATCATAATCACCTTCATTTTGAATTTTTACTCTACTTTTTAATGATCCAACATAGTGACCGATATGTAAAGGACCAGTTGGTCTTTCACCTGTTAATACTATTTTTTTCTTTTCCATATTTTAACCTCTTTCCAAAATAAAAATCCCATCCATTATAGGATAAGATTTAATACTTATTATGCCACCTAATAATAATTTCATATACGAACATATATGATTCTTTGTTAACGAAGGAACACTCCGTACTAGCCTACTATTATTTCGGTAGTCTCTCAATCAGTCCATTCAGTATAGTTAATCTATAGTTTCACACCACCAACTATTCTCTTAAAGATTAAGTTATACTTACTCTTCTGTTTCACCGATTTATGAATTGATTATAGTATTATTAATTCTATTTGTCAATATCACCTATTTTAAATTATTTCATATGATAAATTAGGTGATTATTATGTACATTACTTATAAGAATACTAAACTTTACTATGACAAGATTGGTAATAAAAAGGATATAATTGTAATTCTACCTGGTTGGGGTAATACTAAAGATACTTTTAAAACAATGATTGATTCTTTAAAAGATAATTATACTATCTATATTGTAGACTATCCAGGTTTTGGTAAAACACCATTCCCTAAAAAGGTTTTAACTATGCATGATTATACAGCTCTTATTATTACTTTATTTGATAAAGAGAAAATTACTAATCCTTATATAATAGCTCACTCTTTTGGAGGAAGAATTGCTATTCTTTTAACTGGTTTATATAATATAAGAGTTAAAAAGTTATTATTAATAGATAGTGCTGGTATAAAACCTAAGATGACAATAACTAAATGGTTTAGATTAAAAAGTTATAAGTTATTACAAAAACTAGCTAGAGTTATTCCTTTAAAATATAGAGCTAAATATAAGAATAAAATCTTTAAGATGTTTGCTTCTAGTGATTATAAATCTCTAAATAAAGAAGAAAGAGAAACTTTTAAAAATATTGTTAATTTAGACCTTACTGATTACCTTACTAATATAAAGACAGAAACTTTACTAATTTGGGGAGATAAAGATTATGATACTCCTTTAAGGGATGGTATTTTAATGAAGAGGAAAATAAAGAATAGTGAGCTTATTATCTTTAAAGATTCTACTCACTACTCTTATTTAGAAAATTTAGATGTAATTTTAAGAATAATTTATATCTATTTTAATGACTAATCATTTTAATTTTTATCTTTAGTTAATAAAGCAAGGAAAGCTTCTTGAGGTACTTCAACAGAACCTAGTCGTTTCATCTTTTTCTTTCCTTCTTTTTGTTTTTCTAAAAGCTTTTTCTTTCTAGTAATATCTCCACCATAACATTTAGCTAAAACATTCTTTCTTAAGGCTTTAATATCTGTTCTTGCAATTATCTTTCCACCTATACTAGCTTGTACAGGTACCTCAAATAATTGTCTTGGAATAACTTCTTTTAGTCTTTCTACTAGTTCTCTTCCTTTTTTATCAGCAAAACTTCGATGAACAATCATACTAAGAGCATCTACTACTTCACCATTTAATAAGACGTCAAGTTTAACTAAATCACTTACTCTATCTTCAATAAATTCATAATCAAAGGAAGCATAACCTTTAGTAATAGATTTTAATCTATCAAAGAAATCATAAATTATTTCTGATAAAGGAAATAGGTAGACAACTACTACTCTTTGATCAGTTATATAATCAATCGTCTCCATGATTCCTCTTTTTTCATTAGAAAGTTCAATAATTGGTCCAATATAATCTTTAGGTGTATAAATATGAGCTTTTACATAAGGCTCTTTTATTTCTTTTATTTTACTCTTATCTGGCATTTGGAAAGGTGACTCTACCATAGTAGTTGTTCCATCTTGACAAAGCACTTGATATTTAACGGATGGTGCAGTTGCTATTAAAGAGATAGAAAACTCTCTTTCAAGACGTTCTTTAGTAACATCCATATGTAAAAGTCCTAAAAAACCACAACGGAAACCAAATCCTAAAGCAAGAGATGTTTCTGGTTCAAAGGTTAAAGCAGCATCATTTAGTTTTAATTTAGCTAAAGCATTTCTTAATAGTTCAAACTCACTAGTTTCTATTGGATATAGTCCACAGTAAACCATACTTTTCATAGGTTGATACCCAGGAAGAGCTTCTATCTCATTTTTGTTTTTTGTAGTAGTTAAGGTATCTCCTACATGAATATCATTGATACTTTTAATAGATGCATAAACATATCCTACTTCTCCTGTTTCTAAAACATTTATTTCTTTTTCTTTAGGAGTATTTATAAATAGTGATAACACTTCATAACTAGTATCAGTTTGTAACATAGAGATCATATCTCCTACTTTAAGTCTACCATCAAAGACTCTAACAGCCATTAATACTCCTCTATAAGAATCATAAATACTATCAAAGATTAAAGCTCTTAAAGGCTTTTCACTATCCCCTTTAGGACTAGGTAGTTCAGTTACTATTTTTTCAAGAACAAGAGGTACCCCCTGCCCTGTCTTAGCACTTATTTTTAAGATATCTTTCTTATCAAAACCAAGGTTTTCTAACTCCTCTTCAACCTTTTCTATCTCAGCATTTGGTAAATCTATTTTATTAATTACTGGAATAATAGCAAGATTATGGTCAAGTGCTAAATAAAGGTTTGCTAGTGTTTGAGCTTCTATTCCTTCATGAGCATCTACTACTAATAAAGCTCCTTCACAAGATGCTAAACTTCTACTTACTTCATAAGAAAAATCAACATGACCAGGAGTATCAATCAAGTTTAATTGATAAGTTTCTCCTTGATAATTATAGTTTAAGGTAACTGTATTTAACTTAATAGTAATACCTCGTTCCCTTTCAATATCCATAGAATCAAGTATTTGATCTTTCATCTGTCTTTGATCAAGAGCCCCAGTTAATTCTATTAATCTATCTGCTAAGGTACTCTTACCATGATCTATATGAGCTATAATTGAAAAATTACGTATATTTTTTTGTTCCATCGTAAATCACCACATCTAGAGTATACATTAATTTAGTTAAGAAAACAACTTTTGAATTATTAGTTTTATAAGCTACCTAATATTTAGTTAAATAGATGTTTCATATTTTATTTTATTTAGATTATCAATTCTTGTATAAATAGTAACACTAGCAAGTGGTATACCAAAACATTCTATTTTTTCTATATCACTATATAATCCATATTGTCTAAGTATTTCTAAATATCTTTTTCTGCCTTCTTCTATGTCTGTAAAAGTAAAATCATTAAGTTTCTTTAATATTGACTCATCATAATAAGAAAGTACTAATTTAGGTTTAAAAGAAATAACTTTATAATCAAATAACATTTTTTCATTAATATCATTAGTAGTTACACTACTATTAGTAAAAGAAACAACCACTTTTACTTCCTTACTACCTCTATATCTATTTAAAGCTTTTGTATTAGTAATTAATAGCAACAAAAAAATAACTAACACAAAAAAGAAAATCTTTTTCAAATTTCGACACCTCCATTAATAAAATGTCTCATTTTCAGATTTTCTTTCCTGGTAATTTTTACTACTTATATTTTTTTAATTTACTTTTAATCATAAAGATAAGTTCCATTGAAGCATTCATTTTATAAAGAATTAAAAGACTATCTTGTAATTTTGTTTTTAAAGATACTTTTTCTTCTACTTCTTTAGCAAGTAATAAACATTCTTTCTTATCAAGTTCATTTATTATAATAAAATTCTTTATATCTTGTTCTATTTCTTTTAAAACATAAACTTTTAAATCATATTCATCTACACTATTAACACCATAATATGCTCCAACATAAGTTTTAAACTGATTAATTAATGTTTCTTTCTTATCCATTAGTTATCCCTAATCTCACAGTTAAATTCCTTAGTAACATTCTCTATCATCTTATGAAAATCAGTCATTACCTCATCATCTGTTAGAGTTTTAGTATCATCTTGATAAGTAAGTTTAAAAGCAATTGATTTTTTATCTTTAGCAATATTATCACCAAGATAAACATCAAATACATTTATATCTTTTAATAACCTTGATGAGTATTTCTTTATCATTTTTTCTATTTCAAGAGAATTAATATTCCTATCTATTAAGAAAGCAACATCTTTTTCAATACTAGGATACTTAGATGGTTCCTTAAACTTAATTGGTTTTACTTTACGCATTAATTTATTTAAAGAAAGTTCAAAGACATATACTTCATCTTTTAAAGTATTAGGATGAACTCTTCCAATGATACCTAACATTTCCCCATCTAGTAAAATACTAGCTGATATTCCTTTATGAATATTAGGTAACTCCATAGGAACGAAAGTATAACGATTATTAAATCCTAGAGAATTAAGAATATCTTCTACTATACCTTTAGTAACATAAAAATCACATTTTATATTACCATTCCAAGCTGATTTAACAATATTTCCTTTTAATAGACCTGCTATTTTAGATTCTTCTTTATAATCTTTATCATATGTTTTACTTATTTCATATAAGAAGATATCATCTACTTTTCTCGCTTTATTATAGTTATAAACATTTATTAGGGATGGAATAATACTAGTTCTAACAACGGATTTATCAACACTCATAGGGTTTGGAAGAACTAATTTTTCTTTATGTTCATAATCAAACATAGAAGCCATACTAGGTGATGTTAAAGTATAAGTTTTAGTCTCAGTTAAGCCTTTCATTCTAAGTCTTTTAGAGATAAATTTACGATACTTAATATCTCCTTTATACTCACCTTTCTTGATAGATACAACAGGAAGAGATGAAGTTAAGTTATGGTAACCATAAAGTCTTACAATTTCTTCGGCTATATCATTTACATTAGGTTCAATATCAAGTCTTCTATTAGGAATTACTACTTTAAATACTTTATTTTTTAGAGTATAACTAAAGCCTAATCTATCCATTTCTTTTTCCATATCTGCTTCACTAATTTCTATTCCTAAAAGATTATTAACTTCACTTGCTCTAAACTCTACTTCTTTTGGCTTTTTATCAACGTTATCGTATTTAACTATACCTGTTAGAATTTTAGCATCAGCATACTTTTCTAATAGATGACAAGCTCTTTTAATAGCCATTTCTGTATATTCATAGTTTAGACCTTTTCCATATCTAATAGATGCTTCACTACGAAGATTTAATCTTGAAGCTGTATTTCTAATACTAACAGAATCAAAGATAGCACTTTCTATTAGAATTGTTTTAGTATCATCTGTTACTTCAGTATCAATTCCACCCATTACACCAGCAATACAAACAGGTTTAAAAGTATCAGTTATTATAATATCATTACTAGTTAAAACTCTTTTCTTATTATCAAGAGTAGTAATTTCTTCCTTATCTTTGGCATCTCTTACTAAGACTTTAGATCCTAACTTATCATAATCAAAGAAATGAAGTGGTTGACCATACTCTAACATTACATAATTAGAAATATCTACTACATTGTTAATAGGTCGCATACCTGCTGCTACTAATCTTTTTTTGATAAAGTCTGGTGATTCTTTAATATTAACATCTTTAACCATTCTAGCTAGATAATAACTACATTTATTAGTTGCTACTTCTAAACTAAAATGTTTATCTATACTATCATCTATTTCTTTAAAGCTAGTATCTGGTAGAGTTACTTTTCTATTTAAAATAGCACTTACAATATATGCAAAACCAATATGAGAGTAACAATCATTATTACGATGCTTATGAATATCAAGTTCCAAAACAGTTGATTCTAAATCTAAAGCTTTTAAAGCATCATCTCCTACTTTTAAGTGACTATCCCCTTCATAAATACCTTTACTATAAGTAGTATCATTCTTCTCTTCTAATCCTAACTCATATAAAGCACAAAGCATACCATTAGATTCTACTCCTCTAATCTTACTTTTCTTAATTTCAAAGTCACCTGGTAAAACAGCTCCTACAAGTGCAACTATCGCTTTTAAACCCACTCTAACATTAGGAGCACCACATACTATTTGTAATGTTTCCTTACCAACATCTACTTTACAGATATGTAAGTGATCACTATCAGGATGATTAATACATTCTACTACTTCTCCGATTACTAAATTATCTATATGATTAGTAATTACTTTTTCAACATTAATATCACTTTCTGTTACTTTTTTAGCTAGTTCTTTAGGTGTTAAATCAGAAATATCAATATAATCACTTACCCATTCTAAATTAATCATTATTATCTTCCTTTCTATCAAAAGTTTTACTACATCTTAAATCAGTCATATAAAAAGTTCTAATATCTGTAATACCATACTTTAACATAGCAAGTCGTTCTGCTCCAAAACCAAAGGCAAAACCACTCCAAACAGCTGGGTCATAACCACAATTTCTTAAGACATTAGGATGAACCATTCCAGCACCTGCTACTGTTATATAACCACTATTTTTACAGATAGAGCAACCTTTACCTTTACAATTAAAACAACTAATATCTAACTCTACTGATGGTTCAGTGAATCGATAATAACTAGGTTTTAATCTCACTTCTATATCATTACCAAATAGTCTTTTAGCAACAAGAGAGAAAGTTCCTTTAAGGTCTGTTAAATGAATATTCTTATCAACTAACAATCCTTCTATCTGCATAAATTGATGAGAGTGAGTTGCATCATCATCATCTCTTCGATAAGTCTTACCAGGACATATCATTCTAACTGGTTTTTCTCCCTTAGTTTCTAACATTGTTCTAACTTGAACAGGAGATGTTTGACTACGAAGTAAAATCTCATCATCTTTTAAATAGAAAGTATCTTGAGCATCTCTTGCTGGATGACCCTTAGGTATATTTAAAAGTTCAAAGTTATATTTATCTTCTTCTATTTCTGGTCCATCAATAACATCATATCCCATTGATATAAATAACTCTTCCATATCTTCTACTAGTTTCTCTAAGATATTAGGACTACCTATTTCTATATGAGTAGCAGGAAGTGTTACATCAATACTTTCACTAGCTAACTTTTCATTAAGAGCTTCTTCTTCAAAGAAAGTCTTCTTACTATCATATAATGAATTAAAACTAGTCTTCAATTCATTCATCTTCATACCAAACTCTTTCTTCTCTTCATTTGGTATTTCTTTAATTTTACTACTAAGTTCTGTAATAATACCTTTCTTTCCTAAGTACTTAACTTTTAAATCATTAAGACTTTTCATATCTTTACAGCTATTTAATTCATCTTCTATATTTTTCTTAATTTCTTCTATATTCATCTAATACATCTCCTTTATTTTTCCTAATGTTTTAATTTTATTTTTATCGTTATTTTTATCTAATGGGTCATAATGATATGAAGTTATCCCAATACTTCTTGGTACTAAAACATCATTTATGATATTATCACCTATCATCACTACTTCAGTAGGATTTACATCTTTAATTATTTTCTTATATCCAACAGCATTAGGTTTAATAGCAAGCTCTCCACCATAGATTTCACTAAAGTATTCTAATAAATTAGCTCTTCTTAATCTTTCTTCTTGCACATCTTTAAACCAATTAGTATAAAGAATATTTTGATATCCCTTACTTTGTAAATAAGAAAGTACTTCTTCTGCTCCCATATGAATGGTATCAGGAATAGTTTTATTATGTTCATTCCAACCCCTAATTACTGTTTCATCAATTACAATACCACTTTTTAAACTTAAAAAATCACTAAGCAATTTAACATCATATTTAAAGAAAGTTCTTTCATATTCCATCAAATAATCATGCTTATTTTGTAAAAAACATTCTATATCTTGACCTTGCAGTTTTTCTTTAAAATAAATATTCTCATAAGAAAAATCACCACTTAAAAGTGTTTCATCTAAATCCCAAATAAATTTTTTCATAAATTCCCCCTAACCAAAAGAAAAACTATAAACTAAGGACGAAATATATCCGTGGTACCACCTTATTTTATAGTTTTCTATACACTCTAATCTCTTAACGCGAGTAACGCTTAAAGTTTTACTTTAAGACTCAAAGGATGAATTCAAAGGATAAAAGGATTATTTGCACCAACCATAATCTCTCTTTAACTTTTATTACTCTCCTACTACTTCCTTCTCATTGATTTAATGCTTATATTATCACAAATTTATTAAATTGTCATTAATTCCTCTTCTTTTTCTTTAAGAAGTCTTTCAATATCTTTATTATATTCATTTACTAAATCTTGAATATCATTTTTAAGTGATTTTTCTTCATCTTCTGCTAACTCTTCTTTTTCTATTTTTTCATTAGCATCACGTCTAATATTTCTAATAGCAACCTTTGCTTCTTCTGCTAAAGCTTTAACTTGCTTAACAAGTTCTTTTCTTCTTTCTTCTGTAAGAGCTGGTACTACTATTCTAATAGTTTCCCCATCATTACTAGGATTATATCCTAAGTTAGCAGCAATAATTGCCTTTTCCATATTCTTTAGACAACTCTTATCAAAAGGTTTAATAAGTAATTGATTCCCTTCAGGAACAGAAATAGTTCCAAGTTGTTTTAAAGGTGTCATTTGACCATAATATTCAACCATAACCCCATCTAAACTAGAAGGATTAGCTCTTCCTGCTCTAACAATTCCAAATTTCTTTTCTAAGTTATTAACAGTAGCTTTCATCTTCTCTACTGCATTATCTATTTCTTGATTCATTAATATCCCTCTCTTCAACATAATTTTACTATATTGTTATTAAGAAAGCAAACACTTTTTAAATTTAAGCAATAGTTATAGTTGCCCCACTACCTAGTTTATCGGTTAACCAAGCTTTTGTTGTTTCATTCTTAGTTATTACTTTTATAGCAGTTGGAACACTTACAAACATATTAGTATAATTAGTAACATTATCAAATGTAGCATCCTTAAGATTTAAATTAGTTAATCTTTTACAATCTTGAAACATATTTCGCATATTAGTTACTTTCGATGTATTAAAGTTACTTAAGTTTAAATCAGTCAAATATTGACACCAAGTAAACATATAAGACATATCAGTAACATTTGCTGTATCAAAATTAGATACATCTATTTCTGTTATATTAAGTGATAAAAACATATTCTCCATATTAGTTACTTTTGAAGTATTAAAGTGACTTACATCTAGTATTTTTAGACTTTGACAGTTTCTAAACATTGCATTCATATTTGTAACATTTGAAGTGTCAAATTTACTTACATCTAATTCGGTCATACTCCTACAACCATCAAACATTTGCTGCATATTAGTTACTTTCGATGTATTAAAATGGCTTACATCTACTGTAGTTATTTTTTCTAAACAAGCTAACATTCGCCACATACTAACAACATTTGAAGTATCAAAATTAGCGAGATTAAGTTCTCTTAACTCCTTACTATAAGCAAACATATTATCCATAGTAGTAACATTAGAAGTATCAAAGTGACTTACATCTAAGTTTGTTAATTTTTCACACTCCCAAAACATACTATTCATATTAGTAACATTTGAAGTATTGAAGTGACTTACATCTAGGCTTGTCAAACTATTACAACCGTAGAACATATTATTCATAAGTGTTGCTTTTCCTGTATCAAAGTGACTTACATCTAGGCTTGTTAAACTACTACAATTACTAAACATACCACTCATATTAGTAATATTTGAAGTATCAAAACCACTAACATCTAGATTGTTTAAAGCCTTACACTCTCGAAACATAAAGTTCATATTTGTTACTTTGGATGTTTTAAAATTAGCAACATTTAATTTAGTTAATTTTTGACAATTAGTAAACATTTCTTTCATATCAGTAACATTAGATGTATCAAAGTTACTAACATCCAAATCAATTAAGTTAGAACATCTTACAAACATTCCTACCATGCTAGTTACTTTTGCTGTATTAAAATTACTCAAATTAAGACTAGTCAAATTCTCACAGATATTAAACATATAACCCATAGATACTACATTAGAAGTGTCAAAATTTGCTATATCAAGGGTATTTAAACTACTACAGTAAGAAAACATACTTCCCATATTAGTTACGTTAGATGTATCAAAGCTACTTAAATTTATATTAGTTAAACCATTGCATCGTTGAAACATACTTGCCATATTTGTTACTTTTGATGTATCAAAATTACCAAGATTTAGATTTGTAAGTTTAGCACAGTTATCAAACATACTTGTCATATTTGTTACGTTAGATGTATCAAAATGACTTAGATCTATTGCTTCTAAATTGTTATTCCCCCTAAAAAAGCCATTCATATTAGTTACTTCTGAAGTATTTAATAGTTCTATATTTTCAATTGTCTTTAACTTACTCATATTAGCAAACAAATTGGTACTACTATAATTAGCAAAGGTTTCACCATTAGACTGTATATATAATGTATTAGTTGTATTATCATCTGTATTTGGTACTAATCTTGCCATTACTGTTTTATTTTTAGCTACTGATATATCCCATACTTTTGATTCATTATCAATACTTTTTATTGAATCTTGAAATACTATTTTGGTAACTGTATTTTTTTCATCATTAGTTAACCCTAGACTACTAGCCATCATCTTCGTGTTTTGATTACCTACTATATTTAGTTTGGCTTTAAATACTTTATTTTCTTCTGACTGAGGTATATCACTTGCAAACCATAATCTCATCTTATAATTGATCGTTTGATTCTTTTTAATTATTCCTTTATCTATCGCTTGATCACCTTCTAAAGATGCTGGCTGTAAAACACTACTATCTTTCTCTAAGTTATATCTAACATAATTTGAATTTACTCTAATATCCCCTTCATCTAAAGGTTGATTTTCTAAATATATTGTATAAGATGAATCTAATGTCCCATTATTCTTTAGAGCAAAAGTAAAATAATTATCTTGTTTTACTCCTTCACTATCATACATTGGTGTTCCATTTTCTACTGTTATAGCATTACCTGATGTTTCATCTAGTATTAACGATAAACTTCCTACTTTTAAAACACTAGTATTACTACCAAAGAAACTAGTCTTTAAAAAAGCATAACTCATTCCTACTGCTATTAGTATTAGACAAAGTAATATTACTGATAAAACTATACTTTCTTTCTTAGCTTTCATAACTACCTCCTAAACAAAAAAGAGCAAAACAACATTTACTCCATAGTAAAAGAAAGTAGTCATACTATCTAAAATTGCCCCCCCCCATGTTAACTGATTGTAAACTCAATTTATTCATGAGACAGGCACCTACTTTCTTTATCTTTCTAAATTCATTCTATCAGATTTTAGTTAACTATTCAATCCTTTTTTTGCCAATTAAATAAAAAGAGATAATATTAATATATTAATCTCTACTTTAATGTTTTTACTGGTACAGTGTTTATATTGTTTTGTTTAAATGAATAATTGATTTGATAAATAGAATCTACATAATCATCTACTGAAGTATATCCTAGTGTTTTTACATAATCTTTTAAAGTAGCATTATCTCCAGTTGATTTCATATTTTCAATAACCTCATCAATATCACCATAATGATTTTCAAAATACTTAGTAGCACTTGCTATATAAAAATCTTTAGAAGCTACATATTTATTTTGACTATATATGCTTTCTATCTTGTTTGACTCTTCATCAATATACTCACCTATTTTATCATAATGATAAGCATACTTATTCTCATTAACTACGCCATTTTCTGGTAGAAAGTATTTATTATGCATAATAGCTTCAGACATAGGTTTATAGTAATCATCCATAGCTTTTTCTTCTTTTATTTCTGTTATTTTATCATCTGCTAATTTATAAGTTTTACCTGATGCAATACATAAAGCTGATAAAAATATCACTTTTCCAAATAGTTTAAGATTCTTTACTTTTCTTTTCTTTTTATTCTCTAATAAAGTTTGTTGCATTTTTTCATTTAATAATTCTTCTTCACTTTGTTTAAGTCTAGAAGCATGTGTCTCTCCTTTTTTAAAAGTAGACACCTCTAAGTTCATTGGATTTATAATTTGTTTTTCATTATCTATTAATATTTTCATAATATTCCCCTTTTCTAAAACGGTCTATATTATACTATTTTTTTCTACTTTTGTCAAATTTTGATTGACAGTATGTTAATCATTAGTTTACACTTTAAGTACGGTGATTTATATGCAAATGGATTTTCATGAAAAGATTAAAGAGCAAAGAAAGGTTAAGAATATTACACAAGTAGAAATAGCAGCTCATCTTGGTATTGGTCAAGATTTATATTCAAGATATGAAAATGGGAAATTAAGCTTTCCATCTGTATTAATTCCTGAGTTATGTTATTTTCTAGGAATGACACCTAATGATTTATTTGAGTATGATAGATATTTAAAAATTTATCATAGTAAAGAAAAAAACAAATAGAGAAGATAAAACTTCTTTATTTGTTTTTTGTATAATCACAACTACTACATTTTATTTCATCACCATGTTCTAATAGTATAGAATTACAATTAGGACATTTTAAATCTAATGGTTTATCCCAAAAAGCTGTTTTACATTTAGGATAGTTACTACAACCATAGAAAGTTTTACCTTTCCTTGTTTTTCTCTCTAGAATCATCCCATCACAATTAGGACAATGTGCTACTTCTATTACTTGTTTTTCTTCTTTCTTAACATATTTACATTCTGGATAGTTACTACAAGCGGTAAATTCACCATACTTACCTTTTCTAATAACTAGTGGATGTCCACATTCTGGACACTTCTCCCCTGTTTCTTGGTCAGGTGCTTTTTCCATCTCATCAAAAGCTTTCTTAACGCGTGGTTCAAACTCATCATAAAACTCTTTTAATACTTCATTCCAAACCAATTCTCCACTAGCAATCTTATCTAAGTCTTCTTCCATCTTACTTGTATATTCTACATTAATTAAATCTTTAAAGAACTCTTGTAACTTATCAGTAGTTTCAACTCCCATCTCTGTTGGATGGAATTTCTTCTCTTCTAAAGTTACATAAGCTCTTTGCTTTAATGTATCAATAGTCTGAGCATAAGTAGAGGGTCTACCAATACCTAACTCTTCCATTTTTTTAACAAGAGATGCTTCTGTATATCTTGCCGGTGGTTTTGTAAAGTGTTGTTCACTAACAAGGTCAGTTGCTTTTAATACCTGGTCTTTAACAAAACCAGTAAGATAATTTTCATCACTTGTTTCATAAACTTGATATACTTCTAAATAACCTTTAAAGACAATAACACTACCAGTTGCTTTAAAGTGATAATCATTATTATCAAACAATACTGTTGTTTGATTAACTTTAGCATCTGCCATCAAACTAGCTAAAGCTCTATAATAGATTAAACGATATAATTTAAACTCATCACTTGATAAATGACTCTTAACATCTTCTGGACGTCTTAATATACTAGTTGGTCTTATACCTTCATGAGCATCTTGAACATTATCTTTTTTCTTAGCTTGTTTTGGATAACCAATATATTCTTTACCATAATTTTTTTCAATATAGGTAAAAGTATTATGAATAAACTCATCAGATAAACGAATAGAGTCAGTTCTCATGTAAGTGATTAAACCAGTAGTTTCACTACCAAGATCAATTCCTTCATAAAGCTTTTGAGCTATCATCATTGTCTTCTTAGTAGGAAAACCTAATTTATTAGCTGCTTCTTGTTGTAGAGTTGAAGTAGTAAAAGGTGCCTTACTTTTCTTATTTCTTAGTTTCTCTTCTACTGAATATACTTTATAGTCACTTGCTAGACTATTAATTACTTTATCAGCATCATCCTTACAGGTAAGTTTAATCTCTTTATCTTTATATTCAAATAGATTAGCTTCAACATCATCAAAGAAAGCACTTATAGTATAATACTCTTCTTGTTTAAATGCTTCTATTTCTCTTTCTCTATCAACAATTAGTTTTAAAGCTACACTTTGAACACGTCCAGCACTCTTAGCTTTTATCTTAGATTGTAATAACTTAGATAATCTAAAACCAATTATTCGATCAAGTATTCTTCTTGTCTCTTGACTCTTAACAAGATTTTGATCAATCTTACCTTCATGTTTAATAGCTTCTAAAACACTATCTTTCGTAATTTCATGAAAAAGTACTCTTGAATAATCATCATCTTTTATATTTAAAGCTTCTTTCAAATGCCAAGAGATAGCTTCTCCTTCCCTATCTGGGTCGGTTGCAAGTATTATATGATCACTTTCTTTAACATCTTTCTTTAGCTCTTTAATTAATTTGCTTTTCCCTTTTAAAGGAACATAATTAGGTTTAAATCCATCTTCTATATCAACACCTAGACCTAATTTACCACTAGTTGCTAAATCTCTAATATGTCCTTTACTAGATACTACTTTATAATTCTTTCCAAGATATTTCTCAATAGTTTTACTCTTACTAGGACTTTCTACTATTACTAAGTTCTTTGTCATGAAATTCCTCCTTTTCCATATTCTTATATCTAAAGTTACTACTAATTGTCAATAGTTTTTTTAAATTTACTTATTATTTACATATTCTTTAACAGGAGAAAAACTTTTCCTATGTTCTTTAATAATACCATATTCCATAATCGCTTCAATATGCTTCTTAGTGGGATAACCTTTATTATGTTTAAAGTCATACATTGGATATTTCTTATCTAGTTCATATAACATATGATCTCTTGTTACTTTTGCTATAACACTAGCTGCTGATATTGTTATACTTTTTAAATCACCTTTTATTATTGAAGTAGTTGGTATATCAATATCTAGTTTAACGGCATCTATTAAGACATGTTCTGGTCTTATATTACAGTTATTAATAGCCATCTTCATTGCTTTCTTAGTAGCATTTAAAATATTAATCTTATCTATTTCTTCATTATCTACAATACCAATACCAATTCCTAAAGCTTGTTCTTCTATCTTTTTATATAATTCTTCTCTTTTCTTTTCACTTAATTTCTTACTATCAGTTAGTCCTTCTAAATCAAACTTCTCAGGAAGTATAACACATGCAGTTACTACAGGTCCTACTAAAGGACCACGTCCCACTTCATCTACTCCTGCTATTAAGTTTATCCCTTTTTCTCTTAGTTCTCTCTCGTATATATATGTATCCATTTTACCTCCCAAGGAAAAACTTTTCCAACATACTAGGAAAAGTTTATTGTAATCTTTCTTTTATTTTGATAGATAAAGCTTTTTGATCAGTTCTACCCTTTACTTTAGGTGATAAGTATCCCATTACCTTACCCATATCTTTCATACCTTCTGGCTTTATTTCATCTATTGCTTCACTAATTAATTCATCTACTTCACTATCTGTTAATGGTTTTGGTAAAAACTCTTTTAGGATATTAAGTTCCAGAGTTTCCTTCTCTACTAAATCACTTCTTGAGGTTTTAGAATACTGTTCAATTGAGTCTTCTCTCATCTTTACTTGTTTTAATACTACACTTAAAACTAACTCATCATTAATTTCAACTTTCTTATCAATATGTTCTAAATCAACAGCAGCTTTAACCATTCTTAAGACATTAAGTCTTTCCTTATTATGTTCCTTCATTGCTTTAACTATTTCACTTTTAATACTATCATACATATTATCACGTCCTTACTTTTTCTTTCTTAGTTAAATAATAATCTTTCCCACTTTTTTCAAATGTATACTGATAAGTATTTTTAACTGTTCCATAGATACCATCTAATACCTCAGTAGTTAATATTATTTTATTATCTTCTTTTCTAGCACTCTTTAATTTAATATTAATAGGTTCTGAGTTATCCTCTTTAGTAACAATTACTACTCCTTTATGTTCCTCGTCATATAAAGCATATTCTTTTTTAGATACTTCAAAGTCTTCTATATTTACACTAATATCTTTTCCATATAAATCTTTAACTGCTTTTTCTAATGCTTCTTTCTTGACAAAAGTAGTTAAACCACTACAAGTATATCCTTCTTTAGTAGTAGTTACCACTTCACAATTAATAGAGTCTTTATTATCTATATTATTATAAGCATAATATAGCATTGCTTTATTCTCCATTACATCTAGTATTTCTAAATCTTCATGTGCTATTTTTTTATATAGAGTAGTAACAGTTTTATTCTTAGTAGATAAACTACCTGAATCAGTAGTAACTATTTTTTTATAACCATAATAGATAGCCCCTACTAATATTTCTAAAGTAATAATTACTATTACTATCTTAGTCCATAAACCATTTTTCATTCTACACCTTCTTTTTCTTTATAAAGAACTTAATTATATACGATTCAAATATAATCATTATTACAACAAATACCCACGCTAGTATTGTATACAAAAGTCCACTAGTATAACTACCTATAATAGCTAAAATACTCTTTGGAATATATTTATTTATAACAGCAGACACATCAGCAAGAGGAATATTCTCCCCAATAAAGGTTAATATTCTAAGAAATATATCTGCTATAGCAATAAAATAGACAAAACTAGAAAACTGTCTAAAAAACATAATGACTAGTAATATTAATACTATAAGTACAATTAAATCAATATACATAGTAACCACCTTTCTCTTCTTCAACTAAATTATATCACAGATATTATAGATATGGATTATTTTTTCTTTCTTCTTCTAAAGTAGTCAAATCACCATGTCCAGAGTATATCTTGGTATCATTATTAAATTCTGCTAATCTTGCTAATGAGTTTTTCATATCAGTTTCATTTCCTGTTGGAAGATCAGTTCTACCTATTGTATTTTTAAAGATAAAATCCCCTACAAACAGTGTATTAACCTCATCAAAGTAAAAGCTTACAGAATCATTACTATGTCCAGGTGTATAATAACATTTAAACTTAAATGGTTCTATTTCTTTCTCTTCTAAATCACTCAAATTACTTTTCTTATATACCATTAATTTTCTATTACTTTTTAAGAAATCTCTTAATGCTCCTACATGATCAAAATGAGAATGGGTTACAAGTATCCCTACTAATTTATTATCCCCCATAGACTTTTTAATCTTATCACTATCAGATCCCGGATCTATTAATAAACACTTACCATCTTTCTTTAAGATATAACAATTCTCATCTAAAGTACCAGTTATCACTCTTTCAATTTCCATCATTTTTCCTCCTCATTCTACTTATTAGAATAATTAAATCTATAGATATTTGTCAAGAGTATTTTTCTAATTTTTACTAATCACTTAAAAAGAAAAAAGCCTATTTCTAGACTCTATTCCATCTTATTTATTTTAAACAGTAGTTACATGGTCTGTTCCACAGTTTTCAAACATATAGGTTACTTTAGTAGATGAACCAATTACCCATTTATTAGAAACAGTTATTTGAGTTAATTTGTTACATTCTTCAAACATTCCAAACATATTTGTTACTTCTGATGTATCAAAACTACTTAAATCTAGACTTGTTAAGTTTTCACAATGCCAAAACATTTGTTGCATATCAATTACACTTGAAGTATCAAATGAAGAACTTAAATTTACACTTTTTAAGTTATGACATTGATTAAACATCTGTGACATATTTGTTACTTTTGATGTATCAAAACTACTCAAATCAATATTAGCCAAATTATTACAATTCCAAAACATACCACACATATTAGTCACATTTGATGTGTTAAATGAACTTAAATCTAACCTTACTAAGTTTTCACAATTATTAAATATAGAACTAATGTCAGTTACTCTTGATGTATCAAAGGTAGATAAGTCCAAGCTTGTTAAACTGCTACATTCATCAAACATAAAATCCATATTAGTTACATTTGAGGTATCAAAATTGCTTACATCTAGACTTGTTAAACTGCTACAACCAACAAACATTGTACTCATATCTGTTACTTTTGATGTGTCAAGGGCTGACAAATCTATTGATGTCATTTTATCAAAGACAGCAAAATAGAAAATCATACTTTCATTTGCAATAATTCCACCTTTTCCACCTAT
>OHBM01001003.1_pt1 | contig 21724 bp, 20 predicted proteins | sample 1577251 | NCBI WGS metagenome assembly OHBM01 (sample SAMEA3541557, study PRJEB24748) | human gut metagenome | biome: human gut; feature: human-associated habitat; material: faeces | place: China | collected 2012 | reverse complement strand
CTTCGGCAATAGCTTCGGCAAAATTGGCAAACAGAAGAGTAAGGAATAAAATGACGAAAACAAGGAAATTATAAAGGAAAGACCCTTGCTCGTCACTGAAGAGGGAATAAACGGTTACCAGAAGCATGATCATCGTGGCGATTTCCACGGTAAACATGATCGGGTTCCTCATCATCATTCCCGGATGAAGCTTGATCAATGACTGCTTCAAGCTTTCCCGTACCTGCTCCCTTTCGAACAGGGAAGTATTATTGGAATTTTTCATATCGTAGATTTCTTGTTTCAATTCCAGAAAATGGAATAGAAATATATAAATATATTATCGGTAATCAACGTGTTCTGACCTGTATTTACAAACTCAAATGTTCGGCAATGGTGCTCAAGGCATGGACAGGGAAGAAGGACAAAGCCGCAACGATGAAAATCACGGCAAAAGTCACAGTGCTGAATGTCACTGAATCTGTCTTCAACGTTCCGGACGTCTCGGGAATATACTTCTTGCCCGCCAGAAGCCCGGCAATGGCAACCTGTCCTACGATCGGGATGAAACGGCTCAAAATGAGGATTCTCGAGCGCATCCGCGAGGCCGGTATCGTCGGTCACGGCGGCGCCATGTTCCCGACCGCGTTTAAGATCCGCGGCGGTCTTGGCAAGGTCGACACGCTCATCATCAACGGTGCAGAGTGCGAGCCGTACCTCAACGGCGACCACCTGACCATGAAGAACCACCCTGAGGAACTGCTCAAGGGCATCGAGCTGGCGCGCATCGCGTCCGGCCTCGATAAGGCGTACTACGGCATCGAGAAGAACAAGCAGGACGCCATCGACCTGCTCCTGTCGAAAAACCCCGCGCAGTACGGCGTGGAGATCGTGCCGGAGAACGTCAAGTACCCGCAGGGCGCCGAGAAGATGCAGATCAAGGCCATCACGAACCGTGAGGTCAAGCCCGGCGGTCTGCCGTCCGGCGTCGGCTGCAACGTCATCAGCACTCAGACGGCTTACGCCATCTACCGCGCCTGCTACGAAGGCATGCCGAGCATCGAGCGTGTCCTCACCGTCGCCGGCAGCGCCATGGGCGATAAGTCCTACAACCTGCAGTGCCGCTTCGGCACCCCGTTCAGCTACATCGTCGAGCAGTGCGGCGGCTTTGTCGTCGAGCCGAAGAAGATCGTGCTCGGCGGCCCCATGATGGGTCTGATCGCCACGAATCTCGAGGCGCCCAACATCAAGGGCACCGCGGGCATCCTGTTCTTCACCGATAAGGAAGACCGCTCGGTCGAAAACCCGACGTGCATCCACTGCGGCAAGTGCCTGACGGTCTGCCCGATGAAGCTCGAGCCGCTGTACATGTACAAGTACTTCCAGAACCGTGACTTCGAGAACATGCAGAAGTACCACATCCTCGACTGCTTCGAGTGCGGCAGCTGCTCGTACAACTGCCCGGGCCGTCTGCCCCTGACCCACACCTTCAAGACCGCAAAGCTCCTCTTCGCCGCCCGCGCGGCGGAAGAAAAGGCCCGCGCGGAAGCCGCTGCAAAGGAGGCTGAAACGAAATGACACCGAAAGAATTTACCTTTGACGCTGCCTATCAGCCTCAGGTTCGCGCCAAGCGCGGCACGCGCGAGATCATGCTCGATGTGATCATCGCCCTGCTCCCGGCTCTGTGCGTCGGCGTGTGGCAGTTCGGCGCTCAGGCGCTCATCCCGCTGGCCGTGTCGGTCGTGTCGTGCGTGTTTTTTGAGTGGGCTTACCGCAAGCTCCTGAAAAAGCCCGACACCATCGGCGACCTGTCCGCCGTGGTCACCGGCATCCTGCTCGCGTTCACCCTGCCCGCCAACTGCAAGTGGTGGCTGCCGATCATCGGTGCGTTTTTCGCCATCGTGGTCGTCAAGCAGCTCTACGGCGGCATTGGCAAGAACTTCCTCAACCCGGCACTTGCCGGCCGTGCGTTCCTGCTCGCGTCCTACGCGCTGTTCATGACCACGTGGGTCGTGCCCGGCAGTCTGGCCGGCGTTGTGGACGCCGAGACCATGGCTACCCCGCTGAGCTATATGAAGGCCGGCGAGGCGCTGCCGCAGTATTTCACGCTGAAGTCCATGTTCCTCGGCACGATGCCCGGCTGCCTCGGTGAGGTGAGCGCGCTCGCGCTGCTCATCGGCGGCGTGTATCTGCTGGCGCGCAAGGTCATCACCTGGCACATCCCCGTGTCGTTCATCGGCTCCGTCGCCCTGCTGACGCTCATCTTCGGCAGCAAAAACGGCGGCGGCTACACCCACGTCGAGTGGATGCTCGACAACCTCCTGACCGGCGGCCTGCTGCTCGGCGCGTTCTTCATGGCGACCGACTACAGCACCAGCCCCGTTACCGCTCCCGGCCGCATCATCTACGGCGTCGGCTGCGGCGCGCTGACCGTGCTCATCCGCGTGTTCGGCGGCTTCCCGGAGGGCGTTTCCTTTGCCATCCTCATCATGAACTGCTGCGCGTGGATGTTCGACAAGCACACCCAGCGCCGTCAGTTCGGCGTCAGCCGCGAGGACGTCAAGGCCAAGAAGGCCGCTGCAAAGGCTGCGAAGAAAGAAGCAAAGGAGGCTGCTGCAAATGGCTGAAAAGACTGAAAAGAAATCCGGCGGCGGCCAGATCATCAAGCTCGCGCTCGTGCTCTTTGCTGTGTCCGCGATCATGGCACTCGCCCTCGGCCTCGTTTATGAGGTGACGAAGGACACCATCTCCATGCGCGCAGCCGAGACGACCAAAAACGCATACGCCAACGTTCTCCAGGCTGACGACTACGCAGAGCAGGCCGATTTCGAGAACGACGGCACCATCACCAAGCTCAGCGTCGCCACCACCGGCGGCGAGCAGACCGGCTACGTCGCCGAGACCACGTTCTCCGGCGCACAGGGCATGATTACCATGGTCGTCGGTCTCGACAGCGACTATAACTGCACCGGTGTGTACATCACCAAGCATTCCGAGACCTCCGGCCTCGGCGCCAAGGCGGCCGACACCACCGACGGTGCCTGGCGCGACAATCTCGTCGGCCAGGGCGACGGCCTTGCGCTGACGAAGGACAAGGGCACGGTCGCAGCCATCTCCGGCGCGACGATCACGTCCCGCGCCGTCGTCAACGAAGTGCAGACCGTCATCAACGCGGCCAAGTCGCTGGGTTAAGGAGGGCTGAAGCATGAATATCAAACAACAGTTCAAGGAAGGCCTCATTACCAACAACCCGGTTCTCGTGCAGCTCATCGGCATGTGCGCGACCATGGCCATCACGACCAGCCTCTTCAACGGCATCGGCATGGGCCTGTCCGTGCTCGTCATCCTGACGTGCTGCAATGTGGTCATTTCTCTCATCCGTAAGGTCATCCCGAATGACATCCGTCTGGCCATCTTCGTGCTGGTCATCGCGAGTTTCGTCACGATCGTCGACCTGGTGCTGCAGGCTTACGTTCCCGCGCTGAGCGCGTCTCTGGGCGTGTTCATCCCGCTGATCGTCGTCAACTGCATCATCATCGGCCGTGCCGAGGCGTTCTGCCAGAAAAACCCCGTTGGCCCGTCGTTCTTCGACGGCATCTTCCAGGGCCTCGGCTACACGCTCGTGCTCATCGCCATGTGCGTCATCCGTGAGCTGCTCGGCAAGGGCTCGTTCGGCACCGGCATCTTCAACACCATCGACGGTGTCATCGGCACCGGCAATGGCATTCAGATCTTCCCGGCTGAGTACGGCGCGCTCGTGCTCACGCTCCCGATCGGCGGCTTCATTACGCTCGGCTGCCTGATCGCGCTTATGCAGTATGCGCTGCGCAAGTCCGCCGAGAAGAAGGAAGCCAAGGAAAAAGCGCTCGCTGCGCAGGAAAAGGAGGCGGCATAACATGAGTTCATCGACCGGTATTTTTGCCATCATCCTCAGCGCCGTCCTGACGAATAACTTCATTTTCTCGCAGTTCCTCGGCTGCTGCCCGTTCCTCGGCTGCTCGAGCAAGATCGACACCGCCGCCGGCATGGGCCTCGCCGTCACGTTCGTCATGGGCCTCGCGTCCGCCATCTGCTGGCTGGTCAACCTGCTGCTCGTGCAGCTTGGTCTCCAGTTCCTGCAGACGATCGCTTACATCCTCGTCATCGCCGCGCTCGTGCAGTTCATCGAGATGTTCCTCAAAAAGTCCATCCCGTCGCTGTACTCCGCGCTCGGCATCTACCTGCCCCTGATCACCACCAACTGCGCCGTGCTGGGCGTCGTGCTGCTCAACACGCAGTACACCTTCGGCTTTGTGCAGAGCGTGGTCTACGGTGTGTTCGGCGGTCTCGGCTTCATGCTCGCCATCTGCCTGTTTGCAAGCGTGCGTGAGAAGCTCGAGTTTGCCGACTATCCGGAGTGCTTCGAGGGCTTCCCGATCTGCCTCGTCTCTGCCGGCCTGCTTGCCCTTGCGTTCATGGGCTTCTCCGGCATGAAGATCGGCTAAGGAGGGCATGAATATGGATTTTAAATTGATTCTCGAGGGCATCGCTGTCCTCGGCGCCATGGGCGCCATCTTCGGCGCGCTGCTGGCCTTTGCCGCGAAGATCTTCTATGTGGAGGTCGACCCCAAGCAGGAAGCCGTCCGTGCGTGCCTCGCCGGCGCCAACTGCGGCGGCTGCGGCTACCCCGGCTGCGGCGGCTGCGCCGAGGCCATCCTGGCCGGTAAGGCTCCCGTCACCGCCTGCGCACCTGCCGGTGCGGAGGGCGCTGCCAAGATCGCTGCCATCATGGGCATGGAGGCTCCCTCCGGCGACAAGATGGTGGCCCACGTGCTGTGCAACGGCGGCTGCAACGCCAAGGACAACTTCGAGTACCGCGGTGTGAAGGACTGTCTGGCAGCCACCAAGGTCTGCGGCGGCGACGCCAAGGCCTGTCGCTACGGCTGCTTCGGCTTCGGCTCCTGCGTGAAGGCCTGTAAGTTCGACGCCATCCATGTCATCGACGGCGTGGCCGTTGTGGACAAGGAGAAGTGCACCAACTGCGGCGCCTGCCGCGCTGCCTGCCCGCACCACCTGATCGTGGAGGTGCCCTACAAGCAGAAGGTGTTCGTCAACTGCTCCAACAAGGACAAGGGCCCTGCCGTCACCAAGGTGTGCGCCTCCAGCTGCATCGCCTGCGGTATGTGTGAGCGCACCTGTAAGTTCGACGCCATCCACGTGGAGAACAACGTGGCCGTCATCGATTACAGCAAGTGCAAGAACTGCACCATGTGCGCCAAGGCCTGCCCCCGCAACGCCATCGAGCCCATCCCCACTCCCGAGGAGAAGGAGAAGTTCAAGGCTGCGCAGAAGGCTGCTGCTGAGAAGAAGGCTGCTGCCGCCAAGGCCGCCGCTGAGGCTCCCAAGGCCGAGTAACCACCCAATAAAACAAGAGACACGCCATCCGGCGTGTCTCTTGTTTTATTGGGTGCGGGGCCTCTCTCTCCGTCCTGCGGCAGATCTAAAAAAGGAAAGGGCGGGGTATCCCCGCCCTTTCCTTTTGAGGCCCGCCGTGGTATACTGGGGAAAAACGACCGCAAGGAGGCTCCCCGCCATGTCCGACACCATCGCTGCCATCGCCACGCCCCAACTGCCCGGCGCCATCGGCATTCTGCGCCTGTCCGGCCCCGACACACTGGCGGCGCTGGACCGCGTGTTCCGCGCCAGAAACGGCCGCCCCGCCGGTGCGCAGCAGCCTCGCAGCATGGTGTATGGCGACCTGCTGGACCGGAGCGGCAGCGTCATCGACCATGTGCTGTGCGTCCGGTTCGCAGGGCCTAACAGCTACACCGGTGAGGACTGCGCGGAGGTACACTGCCACGGCTCGCCGGTGGTGCTGAACGCGGGTCTGGCCGCGCTGTTGTCCGCGGGGTGCCGTCAGGCCAGAGGCGGCGAGTTCACGCAGCGGGCCTTCCTCAACGGACGCATGGACCTGATCCAGGCGGAGTCCGTGGCGGATCTTATCGACGCGGAGACGGCGGAGGCGGCGAAAAACGCGGTGTGCCAGCTGGACGGTGTGCTGAGCCGCACCATCGCCGGTATCTACGACGGTCTGATGGCCATGGCGGCACGGTTTTATGCCGTGGTGGACTACCCCGACGAGGACATCGAGGACGTACAGCGCCAGGAGATGCTGGACACATTGAGTCGTGCCCAGCGGGAGCTGGAGCGGCTGCTGGCCACCTTCTCCCGCGGACAGCTTCTGAAGCAGGGCGTCCCCGCCGTGATCTTAGGGCGGCCCAACGCGGGGAAATCCTCCCTGCTCAACGCCCTGCTGGGCTACGACCGCGCCATCGTCACCGACATCGCCGGTACCACCCGCGACACCGTGGAGGAAAAGGTGCTGGTGGGCGGCGTACTGCTGCGGCTGACGGATACTGCCGGTATCCGTAACAGCGCCGACCGCATTGAGGCCATGGGTGTGGAACGCAGCCGTCAGGCGGCGCAGCGGGCGGCGCTGGCCCTGCTGGTGCTGGACGGCTCCCAGACTCTGACAGATGAGGACGAACAGGCCATGGCGGCGGCAGAGCAGACGCCCCGCCTGCTGGTGCTGGTGAACAAGAGCGATCTGCCCCAAAGGTTGGACACGGCGGCCTTGGCTGAGCGGTTCCCCCGCGTGCTGCATATCTCCGCCCAAACCGGCGCGGGGCTGGACGCGCTGGCGGAGACTGTGGCGGCGCTGTACCCTGCGGGGGAGACGCCTGCGGGCGAGCTGCTGACCAACGCGCGGCAGGCTGACGCCGTGGAACGCGCGCTGTCCGCCGTAGCGGAGGCCCGCGGCGCACTGGACATGGGCATGACGCCGGATGTGGTGCTGACGGACTGTGAAGCGGCGCTGGAGGCACTGGGCGAGCTGAACGGCAAGCGCATCCGCGAGGATCTGGTGGACACCATCTTTTCCCGCTTCTGCGTGGGAAAATGACCGTATTTTTGTAAGAGGTGCGCAAATTTTCGGGTTTCCCCTTTTCAACTGGCGCGTTTCGTGTTACCATGGAGTATCGTGAACATCCATTCGACAAAAGGAGGCTTTTGCTATGCGTGACTATATCATCATGACCGACAGCTGCTGCGATCTGAACGCCCACATGGCCCAGGAGCTGGAGCTGAACGTGGTGCCCCTGACCGTCCACATGAACGGCAAGGACTACGCCAACATGCTGGACGGCAGTGAGATCAGCTTCGAGGAGTTTTACAAGAACATCCGCAGCGGTATCCTCAGCACCACCTCCGCCGCCAATGTAGGACAGTTCGAGGACGCCATGCGCGCCGTGCTGGCCCAGGGCAAGGACATCGTGTGCATCAACTTCTCCAGCGCTCTGTCCGCCACGTACCAGAACGCCTGCATCGCCGCCAAGACCATGGTGGACGAGTTCCCCGAGAGCCATGTCTACGTGGTGGACTCCCTGTCCGCCTCGCTGGGGCAGGGGCTGCTGCTGTATCTGGCGGTGCAGAAAAAACGGGAGGGTCTGTCCGCTGAGGAGCTGGTGCAGTGGGTAGAGGAAAACAAGCTTCACATTGACCACTGGTTCACCGTGGACGACCTGAACTTCCTGAAGATGGGCGGCCGCGTGTCCGCCACCACCGCGTTTCTGGGTACCATGCTGTCCATCAAGCCGGTGATGCATACCTCCGACGAGGGCAAGCTGGTGCCCGTCAGCAAGGCCCGCGGCCGCAAGGCCAGCCTGCAGGCCCTCATCGACAAGGTGGCGGAGCTGGGCATCGAGCCCAGTGAGCAGGTGATGTTCATCTGCCACGCGGACTGCGAGAAGGAGTCCCGCGCCGTGGCAGAGGAGCTGAAGGCCCGCTACGGCGTGAAGGAGGTCTATATCAACTACATCGGGCCTGTCATCGGCAGCCACACCGGCCCCAACACCATGGGCCTGTTCTTCGTGGGCACCAAGCGCTGACACATGATTTCACATTCGGAGGGAACGCACATGGAATGGCTGGAGCTGAAGATCGACACCTCGCCGTCGGGGCTGGATGCGGTGACGGCACTGCTGGAGCAGCAGGGCATCACCGGCGTCATCATCGACGATGAAGCGGATTTCAAGGATTTTCTGGAGCATAACCGGCAGTATTGGGACTATGTGGATGAGGACCTGCTGCGGGAAAAGGCCGGCGTCAGCCGCGTCACCTTCTATCTGGAGCGGAACGAGGATGCCCTGAACATCGTGGCGCAGGTACGCATCGCCATGTCCGCCCTGAAAAAGGAGCATCCGGAGTACGGCCCGATGCTGCTGACCATCGACAACGTGGCCGATGCGGACTGGGAAAACAACTGGAAGAAGTTCTACAAGCCCATGGAGATCGGGGAGCGGCTGCTGGTGGTACCCCAGTGGGAGGAGACCAAGGCCAGAGGGCGGATGAAGCTGGTGCTGAACCCGGGCCTCACCTTCGGTACCGGCAGCCACGCCACCACCCGTCTGTGCCTGCAATCGCTGGACAAGTACATCCATGGTGGCGAAAGAGTGCTGGATCTGGGCTGCGGCAGCGGTATCCTGTCCATCGCGGCGCTGGTGCTGGGGGCCAGAGAGGCTTTTGCCTGCGACATCGACGAGAAGTGCGTGGACGTGGCCTACGAGAACGCCGCCCTCAATGGCATCGGCAAGGACCGCTACACCGTGCGCTGGGGCGACGTGCTGACGGACAAGGCATTGCAGGCGGAATTCGGCGGCGACTATGATATGGTGGTGGCCAACATTGTGGCGGACGTCATTATGGGGCTTTCCGGCAAGGTGCGGCCCTTCCTGAAGGAGGGTGGTCTGTTCCTGTGCTCCGGCATCATCGACGACCGCGCGGAAGAGGTTTCCGCCAAGCTGCGCGCCGAAGGCTGGACCATCGTGGAGCAGCACGACTCCGAGGGCTGGTACAGCTTCCTGTGCCGGTAAAAAAATCGCATAAAAGGAGCCGGACTCATGAAGTCCGGCTCTTTTTTCGTCCTTATCGGTATTCCCGCGGTACGGCGCTGTCCACGTATTTGGGCCGCACCTCCAGACGCACCGTGTCCCCAACGGCACAGGGCACGTCCGTCACGTCCAGCATCAGCTGGGTGGCGCCCACCACGCCCCGCACAGGGCAGCGCCGGCCGTTGACCAGCCCCGTCAGACCGTCGCTGCGCAGAAGCGCCCGTCCGGCGTGGAGCAGCCGGTACACCCTATCCCGCAGGCGCAGGGCGTTGGATTCCTCCGTTACTCCCACGCCGCTGGTATAGCCCGCCGGCAGCAGGGCCAGACGCGTGGGCCGCCTGGTGCGGTACGCGCCGGCGTAGCCCACCTTCCAGCCAGACGGCAAGTCCTTCAGCTCCATGACCTGCGTCTCCAGCCAGCCGATCTTCTCCAGCCCCAGTGGGTCCGGCACCGACAGCCGTCCCAGCAGCGCCGAGCCCAGACGCACCGCGTCCAGCTGCATCTCCGGATACCGCAGAAACGCGGAGGAGGCGCAGACGTGGCGCAGCCCCGTCTCGATACCGGCTCGCTCCAGCAGGGCCGCTCCCTCCTGAAACCGCTGGTACTGCCGGCGGGTCAAGGCTTCGTCGGCGGCGTTGGCGAAGTGGGTAAACACCCCCTCCACCCGCATCGATGGCAGGCTTTTCAGCAGGGCGGCGGCCTCCGTCACGTCCTGCGGCAGGAAGCCGAAGCGGCCCATGCCGGTGTCCAGCTTCACGTGAACGCGGGCAGTGACGCCCTTTTCCACGGCCACGGCGGACACCGTCTCTGCCGCAGCGCAGGAGCCCACCGTCAGGATGGCGCCGCAGTCCAGCAGGACGGCCACATCCCGTGGTACTGCGGTGGAGGACAGCATCAGCACCTCCGCCGCGATCCCCGCCTGACGCAGAGCCGCAGCCTCCTCCGCCGTGGACACAGCCAGCATATCCACGCCGTGCTCCGTCAGAAAGCGGGCATAGTCCGTCAGGCCCAGCCCGTAGCCGTTCCCCTTCACCACGCCGATGATGCGGGCCGACGCGGCCCGACGCAGCCTGTCCAGGTTCCGCGCCAGCGCCGCGGCGTCGATGACCAGTGTGCGCACAGTATTTCCCTCCCTCCGGTGATGTCTGTATTTCGATTATACCCCTTCTGCGGCGGTACGCAAGTGAGCCGCTGCCGATTTAAGGTGTTCGGCGGAAACATTTAATAAAATCGCAAGATTCGACAGTCTCCGCCTGCAAAAAGGGGCATATCGCGGATATGCCCCTTTTCGTTATTCGCTGTCGCCCGGCAGATACCCAGGCGCCACCAGAATGATCTTGTTGCCCACGTCGTAGTGGCTGTCGGCCTCCACGCGGCTGGACAGCAGGTTGCCGTCGCCATCGTAGATGTTGCGCCACGTCCGGACGTAGTAGCCGGTATGACCATACTGGTCGATGACCTCTTCACCCGGGGCCACGTCCGGGGACTCCTGATATACCGTCTGATAGTCCGTGACGCCCAGCACGGCGTTGGTCATGACCACGTAGTGATCATCCACCTTGGTGCCCAGAATGGTACACGTCACCTCGTTGGTATTGTCGTTGTAGGACGTGACGATCTTAATAGGATAGTCGCGGCTGTTGCGGAAGGCGAAGTCCGGCCCGCCCCAGCTCACCGTGGCGTCGCAGCCAATGGGCATATAGCCCGGATTGAACATGTGGCAGTAGCGCAGCACGATATCCAGATCGCTGAGCAGTACCGCGTAGTACAGCGTGGAGGACACCTGGCAGATGCCGCCGCCGATGCCGGTGGTGGTGCGCCCGCCCTCGTAGACGCCGGCCTCCTGATATCCGCGGGCCGCCGTGCGCTGGCCCACCGCGGAGTTATACCAGAACTCCTCACCGGGGTTATAGATCCTGCCGTTGATGGCCGCCGCCGCCAGCTTGATGTTCTGGTGGCGGCCCCAGGGTCCCGCACACTTGGTGGTGTAGGTACCCAGCACGTCGCGGAACATGCACTCCTCCAGCTCCTCGGTGGACACGGTGGGGAACTCCACCTCCGCATCGGCCAGGAATTCCGTACCCGCCGGTGCGGCGTCCAGCTGAGCCTGCACCGCCGTCACATCGAAGGAAAGGCCCACGCGGGACTCGGTGGGCTTCCCCGTCTCCTTGTCGCAGACGGCCTCCACCTTCTCCCCCGCCAGCTGGTCGTGTATCGCCTGCACGTCCACGGTCTGGGCCTTCTTCTCCTCATAGACGCAGGCCACCGGCGTCAGCTCCCCGCTTTGCAGCATGGCGGCAAGGTCGCTCTCCAGCTGCGGCGCGTCCAGCATGCGGCCGTCAGCGGGCTTGGTGATATACAGGCCCTCGCCCTTTTCCAGACGGTAGCCGCCGTCCACCACCGTGCAGTTCAGCGATGCCGCCAACTTCTCGCAGGCGGCATCCAGCGCCGACTGATCCACGTCCAGCGCCGGTACGGCGGAGGTCTGGGCAAACCAGCTGCGGATCAGCTCATACCCGCCGCGGAGCCATGCCAGCGCCCCGCCGCCCCAGCTTTCGTACCGCCGGGACGCACCGGCGGCCACAGCCGCCGCCTGGGGCGTCACGGTGACGCCCAGCTCCTCCAGCGTGACGGCGCCGATGCTCTCACCGCTCTCCGTCAGGGTCACGGCGGTGTCATGGAGGACCCGCTCGCCCTGCTGCTCCCACAGCGCTTCGATCTGCTGGGCAGCCTGTCCCGACACGTCCACCCCCAGCACATCCGTGTGGGGCAGCGCGGTGTCGTTATACAGGAACTGCACCGCCGCGCAGGCGGCTATGTAGGCCAGTGCCAGCACGCCCACGACGATGCCGACGATCAAGCCCGCTTTTCTGCCGCCGGAGACCGGCGGCTTCTCCGGCGCAATCTGTTCCAGCCGTGCGCCGTCGGCCGCTTCTGTCGTTTTCACAGAGGACACGATGTTTTCTTCCATAGATGTCCCCCTCCTTCCCTTTCGCCACAGGGGTATCCCGTGCCAGCCCATGATACCATACCCCTGTGGGAAATGGGTTACGAATCCGTAACAACCCCTGCGGGCCGGCGCTTGGGAATGTGGATGGTCAAGAGGATCTCCTCGTCCGTGTCGCAGCGGCCTACCTCCGCGCCTACGCCCGCCGACTGCATCAGCCGCACGCCCCGCTCCACGCTGTTCAGGAACAGCCGCACGTCCTTGATGATGTACGTGGGACGCCGCCGCAGCGGCTCCGTCCGGTTCCGGGCGGCCAGGGCATCTATGTATTGCTCCGCCTGAGCCACGTTGAGACCCCGCTGTCCCATGTGCCGCGCCGCCGCCAGCTGCTGCTCCGGATCGGTGAGCCGCAGCAGCGCCCGGGCATGGCGCTCCGTCAGGCCGTACTGCCGCAGGCAGTCCGTCACCGGCGGCCCCAGCCGCAGCAGCCGCAGCTTGTTGGCGATGGCGGGCTGGGACTTGCCCAGCTTCTCCGCCGCCTGCTGCTGGGACAGGCCGTACCGCCCGATGAGGCGGGAGATGGCCGCCGCCTCCTCCAGATAGTCCAGATCCCGCCGCTGCAAATTCTCGATGAGGGCCAGCAGCGCCGCGTCCTCCTCCCCCACCGCCGCAATGAGACACGGCACCTCCCGCAGGCCCGCCATGCGGGCGGCCCGCAGCCGCCGCTCTCCCGCCACCAACTCGTAATAGCCGCCCTTGTCCCGCACCGTCAGCGGCTGTAAAATCCCGTAGGCGCGGATGCTGTCCGCCAGCTCCCGCAGCGCCGTCTCGTCAAAGCTGCGGCGGGGCTGCTGCGGATTGGGCCGCACGGCGCCAATGGCGATATAGCGGACGCGGCTGGACAGAAACTCCCCCTTCTGGTTTTTCCTCATGGTCTCCCCCTCCTTTCCCTCCATTTTACGGCGTATTTGCCGCGAAATCAGGCAGAAACCGTCGGGAAATCCGAAAAATCTGTCCCTGCGCGCAAAAAAAGACGCCCGCAGGCGTCTTTTTTATGTCCTATTCATATCATTGCCTCATTGCCGCTCCCGCTTCAGCCGCCGGATGTCCTCGCCGAAGAAGGGCAGGATCTCGTACTCCCCCTCCAGACGGGACAGCACGGACCGGCCGTAGCGGCTGCCGATCTCCTCCGGCGCCAGATTGGTGCTGATGATGGTGGAGCGCTTTTCCATCAGCCGCCCGTTGATGATCTGGTACAGGGCGCTTTGGACGAAGGAGGTGGTCATCTCTGTACCCAGATCGTCCAAAATCAGCAGGTCGCAGCGCATGCAGCGGTCCGCGTCCTCGCCGCCGTCCTCGTCCCGCCGGAATTTGGCATCCTCGAACCGTGCGAACACGCTGGCCGCCGTGTCGTACACCACGGAGAAGCCGTTTTCGCTGACCACCCGCGCGATGCAGGCGGAGAGAAACGTCTTGCCCAGTCCCGTACCGCCGGACAGCAGCAGGCTGCCGCCGCCCTTGGCGAACTGGTAGGCGTAATCGCGGCAGACGTCGAAGTTCCGCTCCATATTGGCCCGGGGCGACACGCCGAAGGCCGGCTGCACCGCGCTGTCATACCAGTCGAAGCTGAACGTCTCGAAGCTGTCCTCCCCCAGGGGCAGCAGGCGGGACAGCTCCGCCAGCTGCTCGCGGGCGTAGTAGGCCCGCAGGCAGCCGCACACGCGGCCGTTGGCATAGCCGGTGTCGCCGCACAGGCGGCAGGCAGGCTTCTCCTCCAGATAGTCCGCAGGATAGCCCATGGCTGCCAGCAGCTGCGTCCGCTCCTGCTGTAAGGCAAGGTTCTCGTCCCGCAGCACCCGAATGGCGGGCAGCGGGTCCGTCCCCCGGGCCAGTGCGGAGGAGATAATGCGGCTCATGGTGCCCCGCAGCTCCGTCTCGATCTCCGCCAGCCGCGGCTCACGGGCGTAGAGCGCCCGCCGCCGCTGATCCAGCTGGGCGGATCGGCGCTGCTTGTCCTCGTCGAAGCGGGCCAGCGCCCGCTGCATGATCCTGCCGTCGTATGCCATGTCGTCACCTCTTGATGTACCGGCGCATCCACGCGTTCTGCTCCGCGCCCCCCTGCTGGCCGCTCTGGCCGCCGCTCTGGGCCGGTGCGCTCTTGCGCTCCTCGCCCTTTTCCACCTGCTGCGGCGTGTGCCAGCCGTTTTCGTGCCAGCGGCGCAGGATGCCGTTGAGATAGCGCCAGTTCATATCCTTCTTATAAAACACCGTCCGCTCATAGGCCATGGCCACCGTCTCCGGCGGGAAGCCCATGTCCATCCATTCTGTGATATAGCGGCTCTCCGCTTCCACCGGCGGGCGGTCCGGCAGCTGCATCGCCTTCATATACGCCCCCATCTTCTGGCGGCGGCGGCTCCACGTCCGCAGGTAGGCGGCGGCGCTGTCCTGATCGAACAGGCCCAGCTGGGCCCAGTGATAGCCCTCCTTCTCCACCTGCCGCATGGTGGGCCGGCGTCCCTCGCCCCACTGGGCTCTGGCCCTGTCCACACAGTGGCACAGCAGCAGATAGATCACGTCCGCCGGCAGGCCCAGATCGTCGTACAGCCCTGCCAGTATCTGCAAGTCTGCGGTGCGCAGCTTTTTGCCCAGCTGCTGCTCCGTCTGGGGGATCAGCAGGCGGAAGCCCTCGTTGTCCGTCAGCAGGGCGGTGATGTCCTCTGCGGAGTAAATGGGCTTTTCCGCCGCCGGTTCGGGGCCGGGCGTCTGGGGCCGCGGCAGGAGTCCCAGCTCCTGCAATACCCGCTCCGCCGCGTCCAGCCGCAGGCGGCTCATGGTGGGCAGCACCTTTTCCAGCTCCTCCGGCGTTACGCCGCGGCCGAACCGCTGCAGCGCCAGATACAGCAGGGCGGCATCGCCCTCCCCGCGGCGCAGCAGGCTCTCCACTGCGGCGGCGGGCAGCGTGATATTCTCTTGTCCGCCCCGCAGGATATAACCGCTCATGGCTCCGGCCTCCCTTTTCTCAGTGCCCCCTATTTTACATGAAAAGTCCGTCGGCGTAAAGCAGGAACGGTCACATTTTTACAAATTTCCGCTTTTCGTCAAAATAGGCTTTCCACAGCGGGAAATTGTGCTATAATGGATGCTGTATTGATATCTTTACCGATAGAGACAACATAATTTTTGCGAAGATACAGAGGAGGTTGACCTATGGCGAATCGGGTAACAATGACCATCTGCGGCACGGAGTACACGCTGGTGGCAGAGGAGGACGCGGCCTATATGGAGAAGGTAGGCGCCATGGTGGACGGCGAGATGCGCCAGCTGATGGACGGCGCTCACATGAGCCGCGACAACGCCGCCGTACTGGCCGCCGTGAACCTGGCGGATGAGCTGTGCAAGGCCCAGGAAAACGCCGACAATCTGCGCCGCCAGCTGAAAACCTATCTGGACGAGGCCAGCCGCGCCAAGAATGAGGCCGCCGAGCTGCGCCGCAAGCTGCAGTCCCAGCAGAACCGCAAGGGATGATGGAGCTCCTCTCCCCCGCCGGTGGCCTCGACTCCCTCATTGCCGCCGTCCAGACCGGCGCGGACGCGGTATATATGGGCTTCGGCGCCTTTAACGCGCGGCGCAGTGCCAAAAACTTCACCGATGAGGAATTCGCTTCGGCAGTGGCGTACTGCCATCTGCGAGGCGTGCGGGTCTTTCTGACGCTGAACACCCTGCTGACGGACCGTGAGCTGGAGCAGGTGGCAGAGTCGCTGCGCAAGGCCAGTGATATGGGCGTGGACGCCGTACTGGTGCAGGACTGGGGTCTGCTGACCCTGGCCCGTGAGATCGTGCCGGACGTACCGCTCCACGCCAGCACCCAGATGAGCCTGTTCACCCTGGGCGGAGCCAACGAGGCCGCCGCGCTGGGACTGGAGCGGGTGGTGCTGGCCCGCGAGCTGGCCCGCGATGAGATACGCGAGATCTGCGCCGGCTGTCCCGCCGAGATCGAGGTTTTTGCCCACGGCGCACTGTGCATGTGCTACTCCGGTCAGTGCGAGATGAGTGCCGTGGTGGGCGAGCGCAGCGGCAACCGCGGCGCCTGCGCCCAGCCCTGCCGCCTGCCCTACGGGGTCAACGGGCCCTGCCGCGGCGGCCATCCCCTGAGCCTGAAGGACGCCAACCTGTCGGCGTATCTGACGGAGATGGAGGCCATGGGCGTGGCCTGTCTCAAGCTGGAGGGTCGGATGAAGCGGCCGGAGTATGTGGCGGTGGTCACCGGCATCTACCGGCGGCTTTTGGACGAAAAGCGTCGGCCCACGGCGGAGGAGAGCCGCCAGCTGGAGCAGGCGTTTTCCCGCAGCGGGTTCACTGACAGCTACTGGCTGGGCAAAAAGGGTCCCCAGATGTTCGGCACCCGTCCGGAGAACGCGCCGGAGCCGAAGGAGCTGTTTGCAAAGGCCCGTGAAATGTATGAAAACGGGCGGGAAAACAGAAAAATACCGGTAAATCTCCGTCTGTCAGTACGGCGAGGCGAACCTGTGCGGCTGGGCGGCGCCTGCGCCGTCCACGGCGGCGCGGCCTTCGCCATGGGCACGGGCGCTGTACCGGAGGAAGCCCGGAACCGCGCGGTAACAGCGGAGGAGCTGCGGCAGCGGCTGAGCAAGACCGGCGGCACCGTATTCACAGCAGACCGTATCGAGATCGAGCTGGATGAGGGACTGACGATACCCGCCAGCGCCGTCAACGGTCTGCGCCGGGAGCTGCTGGAGGAGCTGGCAAAGCGGCGGATGGACATCCCACCCCGCCGGAAGCTGCCTGCCCTTCCCCTGCCGGATGCGCCGGAGGGCGGGCAGGCTATGCGCTTCACCTGTTCCGTGCAGAAGGCAGAGCAGGTGACAGCGGCGCTGCTGGCAGAAAAGCCTGCGGCGGTGTATGTTCCTGTGGAAGAACTGGAGCGGCTGGACCCCGAACTGGACTGGGGCGAGACAGAGCTGTGCGCCGTGCTGCCCCGCATTTTCCGGACAGCAGACGAGACGCCCCTGCGGCAGCTGCTGGAGCAGCACCCCGAGGCGTCGGCGGTGGCCATAGGCAATCTGGGCCATCTCTCCATCGTCCGGGGACTGAACCGGACGCTGCGGGGCGACTTCGGACTGAACATTTTCAACTCCCGCGCCCTGCTGTTCTGGCAGGGGCAGGGGTTGGCCAGCGCAACAGTCTCCTTCGAGCTAAGGTGGCAGCAGGTGCGGGATCTCCGGAAGTACCTGCCCTGCGAGGCCATCATTTACGGGCGGCTGCCGCTGATGGTGATGGAGAACTGCGTCACCAGATGCAGCGTGGGCTGCACCCACGGGGCAGGCAGCGTCCTCACCGACCGTACCGGCGCACAGTTCCCTGTGCTCTGCGGCTACGGCTGCCGGTGTGAGATCCAGAACAGCAAGACGCTGTTCCTCGCCGACAAGCCGGAGATGCATCGCTGCGGCCTGACCTATGGGCGCCTGCGGTTCACCACGGAGACGCCGGAGCAGTGCGTGCAGGTGCTGCAGCGGTATCAGAACGGCGGCGACTGGACGCCGGAGAACTTGACCCGCGGCCTGTTTTACCGCGGCGTTGAGTAAACTCATAGTATAATTGCGATAGTATATTACAGATAGTTTTCAATATTTGAGGAAAATTTGCCTATGGAACTGAAGATCAAAGCTCTGTCCCCCAAAATCGGGACGGACATCCCCCTGCCCCGCTTCGCCACGGCGGGCGCAGCGTGCATGGACCTGTACGCCCAGCCGGTGACGCTGGCCGCCGGTGAGCGGCGGCTCATCCCCACCGGCATCGCCATCGCCCTGCCCTCGGCGGACTATGTGGCGCTGGTGTTCGCCCGCAGCGGGCTGGGCATCAAGCAGGGTGTGTGCCTGTCCAACGGCGTGGGCGTCATTGACAGCGACTACCGCGGCGAGATCGGAGTGGGTCTGGTGAATCTGGGCGGCGAAGCCTACACCGTCCAGCCCGCCGACCGCATCGCCCAGCTGATGGTGACGCCGGTGGTGCAGCCCACGGTGGTGCCGGCGGACACGCTGGACGAGACGGATCGCGGCACGGGTGGCTTCGGCTCCACGGGGCGGTGAGCGGTATGGCGAGGATCATACTGGCCTCCGGCTCCCCGCGGAGGCAGGAGCTTTTGCAGCGGATCGGCATCCGTGACTTCACCGTCCGCGTGCCCCAGGTGGAGGAGTGGTATCCCGACGGATTGACGCCGGAGGAGATCGTGCGCTACATCTCCCGCGAGAAGTCTCAGGCTGTGGCGTCCACGGAGAATGAGATCGTCATTACCGCCGACACCATGGTGTTTCTGGACGACAAGAAGCTGGGTAAGCCCGCTGACGAGGCTCAGGCGCTAGCCATGCTGACGGCGCTGCAGGGGCGGCGCCACACGGTATGCACCGGTGTCACGGTACGTCAGGGGCAGCGGGCGCTGACCCGCGCCCTGTCCACGGATGTCTATTTCCGCGCCGCGTCGGAGGCGGAGCTGCGTGCCTACATCGCCGGCGGCGAACCCATGGACAAGGCGGGGGCCTACGGCGTGCAGGGCCAGGGCGCGCTGCTGGTAGAGCGCATCGACGGCGACTTTTTCAACGTGATGGGGCTGCCGGTGCTGCTGTTGAGCCGGATGCTGGCGGAGTTCGGCATCACCCTGCTGGGCTGAAAGGAAACGGTCAATGAAGCGATTTTTTACCAAAACAGGTATCTGGCTGCTGGGCGGCGCGGCGGTGATCGCCGTGGTACTGTGCATCATCTCGGCCATGGGCTCCGGCACCAGCTTTCTCCACAACGCATTGGGCGTTATCGCGTCCCCCTTCCGCGCAGCCGGATCGGCTGTGGTGAACTGGGTGGACGGCATCAGAGACCACTTTGCCAGCGTGGAGGAATTGCAGGCGGAGAACGAGGCCCTGCGGCAGGAGAATGCCCAGCTGCGGCAGGAGCTGCAGAGCGCCCAGCCCGCAGCGCAGGAGAACCAGCGGCTGCGGAAGCTGCTGGACCTGCGGGAGCAGCGATCCGACCTGAAGTTTGAGGCGGCCCGCGTCACCCAGCGGGACGTGTCCAACTGGGCCAGCACACTGGTGCTGAACCGCGGCAGCCAGCACGGCGTGGCGGAAAACGACTGCGCCGTGGATTGCTACGGCAATCTGGTGGGCGTGGTGACGGAGGTGGGCCTGAACTGGTGCCGCCTGACCACCATCCTGGACACCGGCTCCCAGCTGGGCGCTATGGTGTTCCGCACGGAAGAGACGGCCATCGCCGCCGGAGATCTGGCGCTGATGAGCCAGGGCAAGCTGAAGCTCACCTATCTGCCGGACTCCTCCACCCTTATCACGGGGGATCTCATCGTCACCTCCGGTCTGGGCGGGTACTATCCCTACGGGCTGACCATTGGCTCCGTGGAGGATGTGCGCACAGACGACGGCGGGCTGGCCCGCTACGCGGTGCTGGAGCCCCGCTGCGACCCGGAGGGGCTGACGGACCTGTATATCATCACCGACTTCGACGTGGTGGAGTGACCGCGGGAAAGGAGACGCCATGACTCGGCGCGCCATCGTGCAAAAATGGATACTCTACTGCCTGTGTGCGCTGGTGCTGCTGGCGGTGCAGGACCTGATCCTGGTACGCATCCGCATCGGCGGCGTCCACCCCTTCCTGCTGCCGGCGCTGGCGGTCATTCCCGTAACGCTGGAGCGCAGCGGGCAGTCGCTGCTGTACGCCCTGTTCTTCGGGCTGGCCTGTGACCTGCTGATGCCCACCGGCGTGTTCGTGTGCTTCTACTGCCTGGTCTTTCTGGCGGCGGCGGTCATCGCGCAGCTGCTGTCCGGTCAGGTCATCGTGGCGGGATTTTTCTGCTCGCTGGCAGCGAACGCCGTGGGCCTGCTGCTGTGCGGGCTTTTGCAGATCCTGCTGCGGACGTACCAGCAGAGCATCTCCACCGGTCCGGCGCTGATGCTGATGGGCAAGGAGCTGCTGCTGTCGCTGGCGGCCACGCCGCTGGCACATATCTCGTTTTACAAGGTGTTCCGCCTGACGCGGAGCGCATGACCAAAAGGAGTTTCCCATGATGCAGAACCCACATCCGGCCAAGCGGAGGGTCATCGCCCTGCTGGTGTTTTTCGGCGCGTTCCTGCTGCTGTTCGCGGTGGTGCTGTACGACGCCCAGATCCTCCACGGCGGCGAAAACCGCGCCAAATCCATCTCCAGTAATGCCGCCAGCGAGACGGTGACGGCCTCCCGCGGCATCATCACCGACCGCAACGGCAAGGTGCTGGTGTCTAATCGGCTGGCCTATACGCTGGTGTTCGACCGCAGCGGCTTTGACGATGATGCGGCGCTGAACGCCGCCATCCTGCGGCTGGTGCAGCTGTGCGAGGAGACGGGGACCGGCTGGAACGACACCCTGCCCATTGGGCGGGTGGGCAACTTCCTGCGGTACTCCAACGCGCGGTCGGAGACCTTTGACAAGTTTATCGAAAAAAACGATCTGACCTCCGGCGCCAGCGGGCGGCAGCTCCTCTCGGAGCTGCGGGAGCTGTACCACGTGGACGAAAGCCTGTCGGAGCGGGAGGCGCGGCTCATCGTAGGTGTGCGGTATGAGCTGCACAGCCGCGACAGCTACACCTTCGCCGAGGATGTGTCCACGGAGGTGCTGAGTCTCATCACCGATGGACGGTACGAGGGTGTCACCATCCGCACCGCTTCAGCGCGCGTATACAACACTGCGCTGGCGGCCCACATTCTGGGCACTATCGGCCCCATCTGGCAGGAGGAGTGGAGCAGCAACGAGGACACCGGCTATGTGGGGTACGCCGACAAGGGGTACTCCATGAACGATCTGGTGGGTAAGGACGGCGTGGAGAAGGCATTTGAGTCCTACCTGCGGGGCACGGACGGGCGGCGGCTCATCACCACCGACGAGACCGGCAAGATCACCGGTGAGCTTTACACCCGTGAGCCGCAGCCAGGCGGCACGGTGGCGCTGACGCTGGACATCGATCTCCAGGCCGATGTGGAGGCGGCGCTGGCGGAGACCATCTCCGGCATGATCGACAAGGACAGCAACGAACGCGGCGGTGCGGCCGCCGTGGTGAGTGTAGGCACCGGCGAGGTGCTGGCGCTGGCCAGCTACCCCACCTACGACCTGTCCACGTTCAACGAGGACTACGATGAGCTGGTGAACGACCAGCGGTTACCCATGTTCAACCGCGCCACCCAGGGCATCTATGCCCCAGGCTCCACATTCAAGATGGTGACGGCGGTGGCGGCACTGGAGAGCGGCATCATCACGCCGTCCTCCATCATCCAGGATCGCGGTATCTACACCTATTACAAGGATCCGCAGCCCATGTGCTGGATCTACAGTCAGACCGGCTCCACCCACGGACGCATCAATGTGTCTCAGGCCATCACCGACTCCTGCAACTACTTTTTCTATGAGGTGGGCCGGCTCACCGGTATCCGGACACTGGACAGCTACGCCTCCCAGTTCGGGCTGGGGCAGTCCACCGGCATTGAGATCGGCGACTCCAGCGGCGTGCTGGCCTCCCCCGAGTGGGCGGAAAGCCACGATCAGGAGTGGACCGACGGCCAGACCATTACCGCCGCCATCGGCCAGTCCTACAACCTGTTCACGCCGCTGCAGCTGGCCAACTACGTGGCCACGCTGGTGGGCGGCGGCGATCACTATCAGGCTCATCTGCTGAAGAACGTCAAGGCCTACGACAACTCGCGGCTGCTGTACATGTACGACGATAATCCGATAAATACAGTCGAAATGTCCGATACTACGTTGAGTGCTGTGACCAGGGGCATGCACGAGCTGACGGTGTCCGGCTCCGTGGCCTACGCC
>OHBM01001000.1_pt1 | contig 21750 bp, 20 predicted proteins | sample 1577251 | NCBI WGS metagenome assembly OHBM01 (sample SAMEA3541557, study PRJEB24748) | human gut metagenome | biome: human gut; feature: human-associated habitat; material: faeces | place: China | collected 2012 | reverse complement strand
GCCGATGATGGGCACCAGCCCAAAGCCTGCCAGGGATCTGGCGATCATTTCGAAGACACCTGCTAAAATGGCGAATTTCGGGAAACCCATACCCTGGATCAGGAAACGGACAATGTTCACCAGTGCAAGTGGAATGTAGAATGCCGTATTCCATAACAGGAAAGCACGCACGTTGGCAATGATCTCTGCTTCGCCGCTGTCCACGAACAGCTGTGCCAGCGGACCGCCGAAAAATACGGCGATCAAAAATGCGATCACAGAGTATCCTACCCCCAACAGTACGCAGGATTTAAGGCCCTTGCCAAGACGATCCAGTTTGCCGGCTCCCACGTTCTGTCCACCGTAGGTCGCCATGGTAGAACCCATGGCATCAAAAGGACAGGCTAAGAAGTTACCGATCTTACCGCCTGCAGTCATGGCCGCAACTGCCGCAGAACCTAAGGTATTGGCTGCAGTCTGTAAGATGACGCTGCCAATGGCGGTAATGGAATATTGCAATCCCATGGGAACGCCCATGCCGCACAGCACCATCATCATATGTCCGTCCGCTTTCCATTCTTCCCTGCGGATCCGCAGGATCTCGAACTTTTTCACCATATAGACCAGACACGCCACACCGGAGACGCCCTGGGAGATCACCGTTGCCCAGGCTGCCCCCGCCACGCCCATGTGCAGGGATATGATAAAATACAGATCCAGCACAATATTAATCATGGAAGACAGCACTAAAAATACCACAGGAGTCTTGCTATCACCGGTAGCGCGGATCACACCTGCTACAATATTATACAGATACACAGTAGGGATACCTATGAAAATAATAAAAATATAATCATAAGCCCCATCAATAATATTAGAAGGGGTCTTCATCCATACCAGAATATCCCGGCACAGAATTGCCGTCACCACCGTCATAACCACGGAAAATACCAGTCCCAGCCAGGCGCAGTTCGCCACATATTTCCGCATACCTACATAATCTCCGGCACCGAATTTATGAGATACGGGGATGGCAAATCCGTTGCAGACACCCATGCAGAAACCGATCACCAGGAAGTTAATAGATCCGGTAGAGCCTACTGCCGCCAGGTCATCCACACCAAGAAACCGTCCTACGATCATGGTATCTACCAGATTGTAAAACTGTTGGAACAGAAAACCAAACAGTAACGGTACCGCAAAACTGATGATAAGTCTCATGGGGCTTCCTTTTGTCAGATCTTTCGTCATGGTAATAACCTCTCCATTTTTCAAATCAACCGCAGGCACTGAATTTATCAGTGTTTCCTGTTATTTCTATCGTTGAGAGTATATACGCGGCGCTCCAAAAAAGCAATATCTTTTTTTGCACATTTTATGTTTTTTTGCTATACTCTTTTTGTCATTTTTTTACAAGCATTGTTATTATGAGAGGGGAATTGTCATGAACGAATTTTTGAAATATCTGAAAATGATACCTGTAATTATCTATCCTTATATTTATGTATTGATTCTTGCTATCTTCTTCCTGTTTGTAGGCGTACTGCCAGAGGATACCACGGATATCTCCCTGCTTGTCCTGCTTATCATCGCAGTCATCTATAACCTGTATTCCTTTGTCATCGTAATCGTCAATGCGGTACAGACCGCCAGGGGAAAATTGACTGCAGGGCAGGCTGCCCGGATGAACCTGATCATCAAAGGAATTCAGATTCCTGCTTATATCATGCACTTTATCCTGGGTTTCATCGGACTTGCCATGAGTGTCTGGGGCATCGGCTTTCTCCTGTGGGCAGTACTCATTGATCTTTTGACGATCCTGCTCACCGGCATCAGTTCCATCGGCTGCAGTATTCGCATGCGCAAAGAAAGGCTTGTCTCCCTGCCGGGTGCCATCTTCATGGGGATCGGATGTTTTATCTACTGTGCGGATGTGGCAATCGCCATTGTGTATGTTGTGAAAGCCCGGAAGAAATCTCCTGCTAAATAGCAAGTTAACGAACTTATTGGCTAGCCATCCGTAGCCTCGATTGCATATAAGAAACCGGGGCTACTGGTTTTCTGGCAACTTTAGAAACGCAGAACTCCCGGGATGGACAGAAAGGCTCTCTTTCAGTTGTTTTGTCGGAGAGTGTTGATATTTTCTTGAAAAGTGTTGAAAGACAGGGGCAACGCGAACAGGACGTTCGCGTTAGCCGATGGTCGACATGGATGTCGACTGTAGGCGGCCCCGTCCGGTTTAGAACCGCTAAATCACTTTTCTTAGAAAATTCACACTCGTAGATTTTACAACTGAAAGAGAGCCTTTCTGTCCATCCCGGGAGTTCGTCCGGTTAGTTAACTAACTTGCCAGTTACTTAAGTTCTTTTTATGCGAAAGGATTCTCGGTCGGATACAGCATGCTCTTCGGCTGGTTAAAGTTCAGATCCTCTACGGGTACGCCGATGTACTTGAATACTTCGTACAGAGCCTTGCCGAAGTGTCCGAACGCAACGGCACCGTGGTGAGGGAAGTTCTTCTCGATCAGTACGTGACGATAGAAACGTCCCATCTCGGGGATAGCGAAAATACCGATACCACCGAAGGATCTGGTCGCTACGGGAAGGACTTCACCCTGTGCAATGTATGCGCGGAGCTTATTGTCTGCGGTAGACTGTAAGCGGTAGAAGGTAATGTCTCCGGGAAGAATATCTCCTTCCAGAGTACCCTGGGTCACCTCTTCAGGAAGGGTTCTTGCCATGATCATCTGGTACTTCATGTCGCAGGATGTCAGCTTCTTGGAGTTGGTATTACCGCAATGGAAGCCCATGAAGGTATCCTTGTGCGTATAGTTGAATTTGCCCTTGATGGACTCTTCGTACATGTCATCGGGAACGGTGTTGTTGATGTCTAACAGAGTAACGGCATCGGCGCTGACACAGGTTCCGATGAACTCACTTAAGCAGCCGTAGATATCTACCTCACAGGATACAGGAATGCCCATACCGGTAAGGCGGCTGTTCACATAGCAGGGTACAAAACCAAACTGAGTCTGGAATGCAGGCCAGCATTTGCCGGCAATCGCTACATACTTACGATACCCCTTGTGCGCCTCGATCCAGTCAAGCAGGGTCAGTTCATACTGAGCAAGCTTCGGCAGTACTTCGGGCTTGTGGTTGCCCGCGCCCAGCTCTGCTTCCATCTCTTTTACCTTAGCCGGAATTCTCTCATCTCCGTCATGCTTCTTGAAAGCTTCGAACAGATCCAGCTCGGAGTTCTCCTCGATCTCCACACCCAGATTGTACAGCTGCTTGATCGGTGCGTTACAAGCTAAGAAGTTCAAAGGTCTGGGACCGAAGGAAATGATCTTCAGGTCGCTTAAGCCCACGATAGCTCTTGCAATGGGGATGAACTCATGGAGCATGTCTGCGCACTCTGCTGCGGTTCCCACAGGATTCTCCGGAATATAAGCCTTGATATTACGAAGCTTTAAGTTGTAACTGGCATTCAGCATACCGCAGTAAGCATCGCCTCTGCCTCCTACCAGATCGTTCTGGGTCTCTTCTGCTGCCGCGATGAACATAGCAGGACCGTCAAAATGCTTTGCCAGTAAGGTCTCGGAGATCTCGGGGCCGAAGTTGCCCAGATATACGCACAGTGCGTTACAGCCTGCCTTCTTGATATCCTCCAGAGCCTGTACCATATGGATCTCGCTCTCCACGATACATACGGGACACTCATAGACACTGTCGGTGCCGTACTTCTCAGTATAAGCCTTCATCAGAGCTTTTCTTCTGTTCACGGAAAGGCTCTCGGGGAAACAGTCACGGCTGACAGCCACAACACCAATTTTTACTTCGGGTAAATTACTCATTTTGTAATCCTCCTGTTTTCGTTTTCTCTTTCTCTATACCATTTATTTTACCGCCGTCCTGCATCCACGCAGGAAGCTTCCGGCGTTCAAATCTTTTTATTCTGCCAACATTATTTGCTGACATCCAAATTTTCTCCAATCAGTCCGATAAAGCTTCCCTCGGGAAGTCCGCCCTCCGCATGACCGATCAGCCACTTATTCGTAGCGGCAAGCAGTGCATCCTCACTGGGTGCACAGCCATGATCCACTTTCTGATGGGTTCCCTGAAGCGGATAATTGGTGCCCTGGGGCAATACAATTGCCACCTGAAATCCCTGACCGTCCACACCGCAGGGTGCATAATGCAGAGAAGTAGCGAAGACTTCCACACCGGTACCCGCCGGTACTAAAAATGCTTCCATTTTAGAAGTATCATAGGTAAAATCCTCTGCCACATCTGCCAACTGTCCGAGGAGCAGAATGGCATCCGTAGCTGCCACATTGATCTCAGAACTTCTGTGATATTCCACAGCATTTAATTTGGAATTATGACCATTACAATAGCCGATCTGTATGGGCGTCTCTCCGTAGGTGACCGTCTCCAGTTCTTTTTTCACAGGTAGTGCTTCCAGTGCGTTGATCCCGGGCTCATATACCACTCCCTCAGGAATCGAAGTCTTCTTCATCTCCTCCACCAGTTCTGTGAAATTCACGTTGGTGATCACTCTGCCGTATTTTCGAAACGCAGGATCCTTTACTGACAAAATTTTCATTCTACTCTACCAGCCTTTCTCTATTATAGCACAATCTGAAAATAGCGAGGTTCATTTTGTTATGTCGTTGTTTGATTTTTCTACGATGTTATTTAATAATCTCAAACAGCGGCTTGCATGCCGGATAGATCTGGCGGAATTTCCGATAACAATCTTCATACTTCGCTACCAGCTCCGGATCCGGTTCTACCGTTCCGGTAACTTTCACAAACTTCTCCGCAATCTCTTCCACACTTGCATATTCGCCACAGGCTACCGCTGCCAGCATGGCACCACCCATGGCCGGACCCTCTTCACTCTCAATCATATCCACCTTCAGATTCAGAATGTTGGCGATCATTTTCTTCCACAGCAGACTCTTCGCTCCTCCGCCGCAGATCTTGGTCCGTTCCAGATGGATCCCCAGAGATTTTGCCACCTCCAGAGAATCTCTCAAGGCAAATGCTACACCTTCCAATACTGCCTGGGTCATATCGGCTCTTGAGGTGTCCATAGTCATGCCGATAAAGGTACCTCTGGCATTGGGATCGTTATGTGGAGAACGCTCACCCATCAGATACGGCAGGAAATAGACATAATTCTCGCCAAGCTTACTGATCTGTGCCTGCTCCGCGGCGTAATCCTTCGTTCCGATGATCTCATCCATCCACCACTTATTGCAGGATGCAGCACTTAACATGCACCCCATGAGATGGTAATGTCCGTCTGCATGAGCAAAAGAATGCAGGGCATTGTTCTGATCCACACCGAAATGATTGGAAGAGATAAAAATCGTTCCACTGGTTCCCAGAGAAATATTACACATATTATCCCCAACCGTTCCGGTTCCCACAGCCGCTGCCGCATTGTCTCCGGCTCCCGCCGCTACCACTACATTGTGCGGAAGTCCCAGTTCCTCTGCCACCTCAGGCAATACGCAGCCCACCTTTTCATAGCTTTCATAACAGGTCGCCAGCTGATCTTCGCTCACACCGCAGATCTCACACATCTCCTTCGACCAGCAGCGATTCTTCACATCGAACAGGAGCATACCGGAAGCATCCGATACATCCGTACAATGTACTCCGGTCAGACGATACGCAATGTAATCCTTCGGAAGCATGATCTTTTTGATCCTTGCAAAATTCTCCGGCTCATTCTTTTTCACCCAGAGGATCTTCGGTGCGGTAAAACCGGTAAAAGAGATATTTGCGGTATACTCCGACAGCTTCTCCTTGCCGATCACGTTGTTCAGGTAGTCACATTCCTCGGTGGTCCTGCCGTCATTCCATAGAATCGCCGGGCGGATCACCTGATCCTGCTCATCCAGGAGGACCAGTCCGTGCATCTGTCCGCCAAAGCTGATGCCTGCCACCTGATTCTTGTCTGCATCTTTTAAAAGCTCCCGGATGCCCTCCATGGTCTGTTCATACCAGTCCTTAGGATTCTGTTCCGACCAGCCGGGATGCGGGAAATATAAGGGGTATTCCCGGGATACAATATTGCAAATATTCCCCTGACTATCCATTAACAGAAGCTTTACCGCTGACGTACCAAGGTCAATTCCAATATATAACATGCTCTTCCTCCCATTTTTATCTGTACGGCGTTTTTTGTCCCATAAGTTTCATTTTATTTATGTTTACTGTTTACTTCCGTTTCGCCGCCTCTACGTGCTCGTGCACGCTATGTTTTAATCATAACTGCTGTGAGAAAAATTTTCAAGTAGAAGTTTTATGTTTCCTATGATTTTCTCTAAAAAGTGAAGCTGTATGCTCCCGATGTCCGTCTATCCAAACCGTGCTCGGACAAATACGCAGCATTCATTGACTTTATGTGGAAATTGTGATACTTTTATAACAAAATATAGGGGGATTTTTATGGCTACTATCAAAGAGATTGCAGCTCTTGCCGGAGTGTCCCGCGGCACCGTGGACCGTGTCTTAAACAATCGCGGCGCAGTAAACCCGGAGACTGCTGAGAAGATCAGAAAAATAGCAAAAGAACTGGACTACAAACCCAACCGTGCCGGTCTGGTCCTGGCAGCCCAGAAAAAGAGATTGAAGTTAGGCGTCATTCTGTTTTCCACCGGGAATCCCTTTTTCCAGGATGTATTGGCAGGAATCGATGAAAAAGCGGAAGAGCTGGCAAATTACAACTGCACTGTAATTACAAAACAGATCTCCTTCGGCGTGGAGGCGCAGCTGCAGACAATCGACGAGTTACTGGCGGAAGAGGTAAACGGCATCGCCATGACTCCTTATAATGACGACCGGATCCGCAACCGTATCAATGCGTTGTATGAACAAGGCATCCCCGTAGTCACGCTGAATACAGACATTGAAAATTCCAGACGCCTCGCTTATGTGGGCAGCAATTATACCCGCAGCGGTGCCACTGCCGCCGGGCTTTTACAGCTGATGACTTCCGGCACAGTAAACATAGGTATCGTCACCGGCTCCTCCAAGATTCTCTGCCATACGGAGCGCATTGCAGGATTTCTTAAGACCTTAGCCCCTTACCACAACCGGATCCACGTGGTAGACACGGTGGAGATCCACGATGACGAAGTAGAAAGCTACGAGAAGACCACCGCACTGTTGTCAGAACACCCCGAGATCAATGCGCTGTTTTTTGCTGCCGGCGGTGTCTACGGTGGTTGCCGCAGTGTGGAAGCCCTGGAGAGAAAAGGTTCCGTCCGGATCATTGCTTTCGATCTGGTTCCTACCACGAGGCAGATGTTGGAAAATAACACCATTGCCGCTACTATCTGCCAACAGCCGAAGATCCAGGGCAGCAAACCCCTTTCCCTGCTGTTCGCCTATCTGACCACCGGAGAGACTCCGGAGAAAGAATACAATTATACCGCGGTGGATATCCGGATCAAAGAAAATCTCTAAAACTTTCTTAAGATTCTTCCGACACCCTTGTCATTCACAACATATAGTATTATAATATTGATGTTATCTACGAAATGTTGTTTGAGGGGTACGAAAGCAGGGGAGTCTTTCATCGATGAACATATCTGATCTGAAGAGAAATGCATATATGTTGCGGGGTTCTGATGCAAAACGTGGTTACATGCGCTGGTGGCATTCCTTCCAGGGCATTTGTCCTACGACACAGGAGACCCGCACTTTTTTTGTGGAATACAGTATTTTAAATCCGGCACTTGGCGCTGCACAACCGATTTTAGGACAACATCCTTATTACAGACGGCACGGCATGAAGCCCTCCTATCTCTGCGTGAAAGCAGGCGTTTTCCCGAAGGACGGTGACGATGGACTGCAATTGCAGTCCTACTATCCCATGACTGCTCTGCAGGTGGCGCAGGATCCTTTTTATATGCAGATTGAGGACTGTGTCTTAAGTGAAAATCGCATCAGTGGTGCCATCGAGATCTCCGAGGATACCGCAAGACATCGCTCTCTGATGACCGATGCCGGCAGTTTCGTGTGGGATCTGGAAATGCACAAGGCGGTAGCCTGCCATACCGGATATATTGCCAATGCCTTTTTCACAGCGATCCATGCACTGGAAAGCTACTGGCACGGTGAGGGAATCCGGACCTTTTTCCGCGGAACTGTTATTTTAAACGGTGTCACCTATGATATTACTCCGGAGGCTTCCTACGGCTATGCGGACAAGCATTGGGGACGCAGCTACAATCAGCCATGGCTGCAGTTTGCTTCCGGTCATCTGATCAGCGAACGAAACGGTCGTGAGCTGAAGCATTCCGCTCTCGCTATCGACGGTTGTTGTCCGAAATTTTTATTTTTCCCCATGCGGCGGAGAATTCTGATGCAGCTGACTTATACCGGAGAAGATTTCGAATATCACTTCGGCAAACCGCTTACGCTGCCCCGTTGCAAGTGGAAAGTCAAAGAGACCAACAAACGCTTCATCTGGCACTTCAAAGCTCAGAACCTGACTTCCGTCATCCGAATCTCCGGAAGCTGCAGTAAGGAACAGATGATGCCCCTGCTCTATGAAAATCCGGATGGGAAAGTCTCTCCCTCTCCTCTGTGGGAGGGCGGCACTGCTGTCGGAACCATTGAATTGTATCGAAGAGTCGGCGGTTCTCTGGAGTTAATCGACAGACTGCAATTCGAAAATGGATTGTGCGCTTATCAGAGATCCTGATTTTAACAAACAAAAAGCTGCTGTCTCAGATTTTTCTTGAGACAACAGCTTTTTATTATTATTCTGTTCAGATGACTTCTTCCGGCTCGTCCAAAGCCTTCTCATAGCTCTCCAGGATCACTCTCTGCAAATTTTCTCTGGTGGAAGAATTGATGGGATGTGCAATATCCCTGTATTCTCCATCCGTTGCCTTCTTGCTCGGCATTGCAATGAACAATCCCTTTTCCCCTTCGATCACCTTGATATCATGTACAACGAATTCATCATCCAACGTAATGGATACGACGGCTTTCATCTTGCCTTCCTTGGTAATCTTCCGAACACGTACATCTGTAATCTGCATTTGTTAACCCCCTTGGTGTTGTTATCGTGATCCTTACACATTTTTCCGCCCTGCGGGCTCTCAAAATGCTACAGATATTCGGATCACTTAAATGACATACCTTTCATTGCGTTCCACTACGATCTTGACTTCGCCTTCTCCCACAAAGTACGAATTTGCACGGATCGTGTCACGACTCTCTACAATACAGTTTTCAATATGCGTGTTATCTCCAATATATACGTCGTTAAGGATAATGGAATTCTTGATCACACAATTATTACCGATATAACTCTTCTTGAAGATGACGGAATTCTCTACCACACCGTTAATAATACATCCGCTGGATACCAGGCTGTTGCGCACCTGGGAACCGGGATTGTATTTTGCGGGGGGCAGATCGTCTACCTTGGAATATACATCCGGATACTGTTTGAAGAAGTAATTTCTCACATCTGCTTTCAGGAAATCCATGTTGGTACTGTAATAATCGTCTACCGATGCGATATTTCTCCAGTAATCCTTGATCTTATATCCGTAGATTCTCTTCAGATCCTTATAACGGATCAGAATATCTCTTACAAAATCATAACGGTCTTCCTCAGCACACTTCTCAATCATCTCAATCAGCAGTCTGCGTCGAACCACATAGATACCGCAGGAGATGGTGTTAGTCTTAGCCTGTAAAGGCTTCTCCTCGAACTCCTCGATACGGCTCTCCTCGTTCATACGGATCGTACCGAAACGTTCTACGTTCGTACCGGCTTCCATCTCACGACAGACTACGGTAATATCTGCCTTTTTCTCAATGTGATATTCCAGTACCTTATTGTAATCCATCTTGTATACACAGTCACCGGAAGCGATGACTACATAAGGCTCATGGCTGTTCTTCAGGAAGCTCAGATTCTGATAAATAGCGTCTGCAGTTCCTCTGTACCAGTTGCTGTTCTCTGCTGTCACAGCAGGAGTAAATACATATAAACCTCCCTGCTTACGTCCGAAATCCCACCACTTGGAGGAATTCAGATGTTCGTTCAGACTTCTCGCATTGTACTGGGTAAATACTGCCACCTTCTGAATATGAGAGTTGGTCATATTACTCAGTGTAAAGTCAATACTGCGGTAGCTTCCGGCAATAGGCATCGCACATATTGCTCTCTTCTGGGAAAGTTCCCGCATCCTGTGATTGTTACCGCCTGCTAAAATAATTCCAATCGCTCTCACTGCTATTCACCTGCCTTAATTAATGTTTTGCCGCTTGCGAGCTGGGAATCCTCATAATCTGCAGCAGCTGTCACTCCGGATATCACTGAGTTTTTGCCTACGCTGATACCGTCAGGAATCACGCTCTTCTCACCGATGGTTACAAGTCCGTGGTTATAAATATGAGGTGCGGTATCGTTCTCTGCTTCTTCACCGACACCTAATTTTACCTGATTACCTACCACAACATTTTCTGCAATAATTGCTCTATTGATCTCACAGTCTTCACCGATCTGTGTCTGATTCATGATAATGGAATCGCGGATCACGGTTCCCTTACCGATCGTTACGCCACAGCCAATGACGGAATTATATACTTCTCCATAGACATCGGAACCTTCACCGATGATACTTCTCTCTACCACACTGTCCGCAGCGATGTAATCGGGGGGCTGGATCTCGCTCTTGGTATAGATCTTCCAGTACTCCTCATACAGGTTGAACTCGGGCACAATGTCAATCAGCTCCATGTTAGCTTCCCAATAGGAGCTTAAGGTGCCTACGTCCTTCCAGTATCCGGTAAACTCATACGCATACAACGGAGATCCCTTCTCGTGGCAGTAAGGAATGACATGCTTACCGAAGTCCAGTGCCGGCTGGTCTGCCATAGCGATCAGAGCCTCTTTCAATGTCTTCCAGTTAAATATGTAAATACCCATACTTGCAAGATTGCTTCTGGGATGTTCCGGCTTCTCCTCAAACTCGGTGATCCGATGATTCTCATCTGCGATCATGATACCGAAGCGGCTTGCCTCCTCCATGGGAACCGGCATTACCGCAATGGTAACTTCCGCGTTGTTGGCCTTATGGAAGTCCAGCATGACTTCATAGTCCATTTTGTAAATATGATCTCCGGAAAGGATCAGCACATACTCCGGATTGTAGCTCTCCATATACTCCAGATTCTGATAGATCGCGTTCGCAGTACCGGTATACCATTCGCTGTTGGTACTCTTCTCATATGGAGGAAGTACGGTAACTCCTCCGATATTACGATCCAGATCCCAGGGAATACCGATTCCGATATGGGTATTCAGTCTGAGGGGCTGGTACTGTGTCAACACGCCTACCGTATCCACTCCCGAATTAATACAATTAGAAAGGGGAAAATCGATAATGCGGTACTTGCCTCCGAATGCAACGGCAGGTTTTGCGACCTTGGATGTCAGAACACCAAGACGGCTTCCCTGTCCTCCAGCCAATAGCATGGCTATCATTTCTTTCTTAATCATATCCTCACCTCTATCTAGCCTTCCACCTGTTGTAATAAATAGTCGCTCGCGACTATTATCCGATGTATCCATCTGTCTCGAAAAAACGTTCGTTCTTTCCTTCGGATGTGATAATCCGATTATAACACATTGGCAGGGGAAAGTGAATATTTATTACTGGTTTTTTTGTCTTTTTACGATTTTTATATTCACTTTTTACATAATTATCTTCTCTTTCGCGTTCTTTTTGTAAATTTCTACCAGTACATTGAAAATTAGATTTCTAAAAAATTGTGAACTTACACATTTTTTCAAAATTGTACCTACGGATTGTTTTTTTCCGCTCCTATGTATATAATGTTAATAAGCAATGCAACTACACTATATTAAGGAAGTGTCAATATGTATCAGATAGACTTTAATCACCCCTCATCCATTTATTTTGTAGGTATCGGTGGTATCAGCATGAGTGGTCTCGCAGAGATCCTTAAGGATGCCGGTTTCCGTGTATCCGGCTCCGATCGTTCCAAGAGCCCCCTTACCGAAACACTGGAGAGAAAGGGGATCAATGTATTTTATGGACAACGTGCCGGGAATATTACCGATGATATCGACTGTGTTGTATTTACCAGTGCGATTCATAAGGATAATCCCGAATATATCGCCACGATGGAAAAAGGCATCCCGTATCTGACCAGAGCCCAGCTCTTAGGTGAGATCATGCAGAATTACAAAACTCCCATCGCTATCAGCGGTACCCATGGCAAGACCACCACGACATCCATGGTCAGTGAGATCCTGCTGCACGCCGGCACAGATCCCACTCTGTCCATCGGTGGAATGTTAAAAAGTATCGGCGGCAATATCCGCGTAGGCAGTACCGATCTGTTCGTTACAGAAGCCTGCGAATATACCAACAGTTTTTTAAGTTTTTTCCCCAAGGTTGGTATGATCTTAAATATTGAGGAGGATCATCTGGACTTTTTCAAGGATATTAACGATATCCGAAATTCTTTCCATAAGTTTGCAAAGCTCCTGCCCGCAGACGGCTGCCTGATCATCAACGGTGCCATTGACAAACTGCAGGAGATCACAGGGGATCTTGACTGCCGTGTGATCACTTTTAATAAGGAAGCAGTCAATAGTGACGGTTCTGCCGCAGACTATTATCCTTCGGATATTACTTATGATGAGTTGGGGCATCCTTCCTTTACACTTCATTGTCACGGGGAGGAATCCGGCAGGTTTGCCCTGCAGGTTCCCGGAGAACACAATGTCTGCAACGCGGTAGCTTCTATTGCGTTAGCCGATCTGTTGTCGATCGACCGTGGAATTACCGCTTCCGCACTTCACGGCTTCACGGGCACGGACCGCAGATTTGAATACAAGGGAACCATCGGTGGTGTCACCATTATCGATGACTACGCGCATCATCCCACAGAGATTGCAGCCACCCTGCATGCCGCAGCCAATTACCCTCACAAGACCCTCTGGTGTGTCTTCCAGCCCCATACCTACACCAGGACCAAAGCATTTATGAAAGATTTTGCAAAAGCCTTAAGTCTGGCAGACAAGGTCGTCCTGGCAGATATCTATGCCGCCCGCGAGACCGACACCCTTGGAATCAGTTCCGAGACCCTTCAGACAGAGATCCGGGCACTGGGTCATGAATGCTATTATTTTCCTTCTTTTGATGAAATTGAAAACTTTTTATTAGAAAACTGCATAAACGGTGACCTGTTGATAACTATGGGTGCCGGAGATGTAGTAAAAATCGGTGAAAACCTGCTTGGCAAATAGTTATCCACATTATCCACAGAGAGGATTGGGGATTATCCCTTCTTTCCCTGTGGATATTTTATTGTTTCTCTGTGGATAATTCTGTGTCGAATTTTGACGCATATTTGCCGATATATAAGGTTTTTCCGATACACCGTCTGTATGTATCCACAATATCCACCGTTTCCACATTTTGCTTTGTGTGTCCGCAAGCCCAGTGTTAACAAGGTTTTCATAAGGATGTTTTTTAGATTTTGGATTATGCGGTATGGCATTGGATATGCTATACCGCATTTCCTTTCCAGAGAGTGACCTTTGAACGGTCAAATTCTCCGATATGATTATAGATGATCTCAATTTCCTGTAACCGTCTGCCGCTGCTCTTATCAGGAGCATGGACGATAATCCTATCCACAAATTCATGGAGGATTTCAGGGGTCAGCTCGGTCAGGTCTGTGTACTTCTTCACAACGGCGAGAAAGCGTTTCACATCGACGCTTTTCTTTTCTTCCTTCTGAAGCTCATTCTGAATGATATCTGCCTCGTCCTGCAAGGTACGCTGCTCGTCCTCATAGCCTTTTGACATTTTCATAAAACGCTCGTCAGAAAGTTTGCCGATAATATTGTCCTCATAGATACGCTGGAAAATGGTGTCCAGTTCTCCAATACGCTTCTGGATTTCAGCTAACCGCCTTTTCTGCTGTGCCAGTTCCCGGCTTTTTTGCTTCATGTCGGCATCCATCACCATCCGTACAAAATCGTCCTCATAGTTAGAAACATAATGGATGACTTCCCGCAGGTTTTCAAGAACGATCTTTTCCACAACTACATGACGGATATAGTGCATGGTGCATTTGGAAGTGTTGCTCCGATAATTCTCACAGAGATAATTGTGTTTCTCTACCGGTTCACCGACTCGGCGGTGGAAACTCAGCTTTCGTCCACAGTCTGCACAGTAGAGCAGCCCAGAGAACATCGGCATTTCCCCCATCCTGGTAGGACGCCGTTTGCCTGCTCGGATTTTCTGGACAATCTCAAAAGTTTCCCTGTCAATGATTGCCTCATGGGTTCCTTCAAAGACTTTCCATTGATCCGGGGTATGCTTGATTTTCTTATGGCACTTATAAGACTTGTTATGTGTCTTAAAATTTACCGTATGTCCCAGATAATCCGTTCTTTCCAAAATCGCTGCAACTGCCGGGGCGTTCCATGCAAACTTGTCTGCCGGAAGTACAGTCCGTGGCTTTCCGCCTTTCTCCAATGCGTAATAGGTAGGGCAGAGGATTTCCCGCTCCGTCAGGATATGGGCGATCTGCGTAGGACCATAGCCGCTGACGCACAGCCGGAAGATTTCCCGTACCACTTCGGCGGCTTCTTCGTCCACGATCCACTCCTTTTTGTTCTCCGGGTTCTTCATGTACCCGTAGGGAGGATGTGAACCGATGTGCTCGCCGGCCATTCCCTTTGAACGCTTCACAGCCCGGATTTTTTTGCTGGTGTCCTTCGCATACCATTCATTGATGATATTGCGGAAGGGGGTAAACTCGTTATCTTCCTGATTGCTGTCCACTCCATCGTTGACAGCGATAAAATGGACGTCATGCTCCGGGAAGAAAATTTCCGTATACATCCCCACCTGCAAATAGTCACGGCCAAGGCGGGACATATCCTTTACGATCACCCGCTTCACTTTTCCGGCCTCCACATCCGCGATCATGCTCTGGAAGCCTGCACGGTTGAACGTGGTCCCGGAAATGCCGTCATCAATATAGAACTGGATATTGGTATACCCTCTGTCCATTGCGTATTTCTTGAGGATTTTTTTCTGATTGATAATGCTGTTGCTGTCGCCCTCCTGTTTATCGTCCTGGGATAACCGGCAATAGAGCGCCGTGATTTCCTCCGGGGTCAAAACTGCAAAAGGAAAACTGTCTGCGGCAGGGCGGATGTTTGACTGTAACATTGTAACCTCCTTATCCGACAGTCAAACAGACAATGCTTTTCCTACATTCATTATACCGCGCTGCCTGGAAACTGTCTGCTGCCTTTTACGGTTTTTGGGGCTTTTTTCGGAGGTCGTTCCGGATCAGGCGCTTTACTTTGGAAACGGCGTCCTCCGTAGCGTCTGGTCTGGAATGGGATTTTACAACATAAGTCGTATTCCCGATTTTATATTCACGCACCATCTGAGGTGCAGCTATTTTTTCGTTTTGCATAGTATTTACCCTTTCATAATACAAAACCATTGAATATACAAAATAGGCAAAACCGGATGGCTGCTGGCACAGCTCCACGGGAATCTCACCCCGGCCCATGCTGATGGGTGCGGCGCGCAATGCTTTGAGGGCGTTCAACGCGCGAGTATCTTTGACCTCCCTGTACGTCCCCGCCCGCAGGCAGCCACGCCCGCTTTGCGGCCTGGTGTTGATCGCTCGCTCCCAGGAGGGAGGTCATGGCGCACCGGCCGTATGGCTCGGTACAGGACAGAATGTATCCGCCTGCCTTATGCTGCGCCGGTGGCCTCCCACCGGGCTTTCTTTGTCAAAGATCATGGAGTTTCAATGCCGGGCCGTTGGAGCAAGGAAAGGGAGAGAAACTTGCCCCGCAGGTTTTAGACCGGCTGCACCTTGAAGCCCGTCACGATGCTGTGGATCAGCTTCGTTTCCAGCCTGAGCCGCATATCTTCATCGACATACAGGTATGTATTCCCGTATTCGTCCTTCAGCGGCCTGGTGGCAAGAGCCCGGATGTACTTCTGATAATGAGCGACCACGGCGGCAAGGGCGTCCTCGTCGCCGTTCACGGCTGCCAGGATCACAGGCACCGGGATAGGTTTCACTTGTCCGGCCATTCAAATCCCTCCTTCATCAGATATTCGCGCAATTCTTTCAGCGTAGTAAGGCGCCGCTTCGATACAGTCTGATGGACGATGTTCAGCTTGTCGCTGATCTCACGGTCCGTCATGTCCAGGAAGTAGGACAGCAGGATCACATCCCGCTTGCCTTCCGGTAACTGCGCCAGAGCGTCGGCCAGAAGATCGCCGGTCACGACGACCGGGAGACCCTGCACATCAAAGACATGCTCGTCCATGAAGTGCTTGTCCCATACGGCGGTCTGTTCCAGCTCGGAAGCTGTCAGCTCGCCCAGGGATTTTTCCTGGTCCCGGAGGCGGGCATACTCACGTTGGATATACCGGGCCTCATTCTTCAGAACCTTGACGCAGAAGGCGCCAAACTGATTCTGAATACGCTGCTCATAGGAGTCTTTCATTTTCTCACCTCCCTTCGCGCCCGCAGGTGCGGGGTGGTGACTTCCTCCCTTTCGCCTCAGTAATGCAAGGCTTGCGATTTTGGCAACCGCAGAGGGAAGAAAATTTTTATGAAAGGCTCCGTTGGATGACGGAGGCCCGCATAAACAAAAAAATGCGCCCATCTGCAAGGCGCAGATAAACGCAAAGGAATTGTAAACAGTATTCAGATGATTTGACAGTTCATATCTAAGGGTAGAAATGTCCCCGGCGGTGGTCGGGCTTTTTTTGATAAGCTGAAAAGTGTCGTACCTTGTCGATACGCTCTATATATCATGGCGGCTACCTCCATTAGCCGCCGTTTTTACGGTGTTAGGGTCGTCGTAGACTGCCGACAGGCAAAAAGAAGCGGCGGCTCTGAAAATCAAAGCCGCCGCTTCATGGGCGCATGGAGATATGTCTGCTGTACGACGGCTTTTTTTCTTTTGCCGTCGTGCGGCAGTCTTTACTCTTGAATTACGCTACAAGTACCAGAACTGGAAAACGCTTATTTTTACTTCAGTTAGCTGGATCTTTCAAAGAAATCGCATACACCGTATTGATCTGTAATGGATAGCTCTCTGCAATGTTACCATCGTAATAGACAATGACTTCATCACCAATGTTGAAATCAACCATGTCATCTTTGTTCTCTGCATCCAAAGAAACATCGCAATATGCTCCGTAAGGGTAAGCGTCTGTCTGGATGGAAATAAGTATGGAGTTGTTATAAACTTCTTCCACAACGCCGGTAATGCTGGACTCATTCTTTATGATGTCGTCCATAGAACGCCCACAGCCAACAAGACTTAATACACAAAACAATGTTAAAATGAGTGATAGAATCTTTTTCATACAGGTCACCTCCGTCTTTTGCCATCGCTCGGCTGATTATGAAAGCAGAAATTATTCCTGCGAGGTGTAATCTTCTCCAATAGGATTATTCTTTAGCATGAGTGATTGTGCATCTGTTTCAGATATTTCTTTAATTTCTGAAATTTGATGGTTGCCATCCCTTGAAATAGTAACACATACTCCATTTTCTTCATCAGTGTAAACAACAGCCTGTTCACTGTCCAATAATATCTTAATTCTCTGATTATTATAATACCAACCGCCGCTCTGCTCGTTGTAGGTAATGCCATAGTCTGCATAGTCTTTAAGCCAAAGTTGGGGAGTAGATTCTCCCTTTTGTACAGTACTCAATGATGTATCAGTGGGATTAAAGTTATTATGCTTTTGGGTATGACGGTCATAATTTTCTTTGGAACACTCTTTAATACCAACAAGGTTATTTTCTTCGTCCCGGTCTGCCTCAATATCCACCGTTCCAGAAAAGAAATTCGTGAAACTCGCTCCAGCTATGGGGTCATTAAAAAATCTCACTACATTCCCATTATAGGTAAAATAATAATTCTCCTGATCATAGCTCAAGCCGTAAGGTTCATATATGGAGTAGTCCACACTTCCACCAGGCAGTTCTGCTGTAGTAGAATCGTTCGCCGCATTTTCCGTATCAGAAACGGTTTGTGCCTGATAGGAAACATTTTTCGTAGTGTTGTTATCGGAAGGAATATTCACTGATGAACTACACCCAGCTACCCCCACAAGCAATGCACTTCCGAGAGCTAATGTAAGTAGTTTTTTTGTGCTCATAAAATAAACACCATCCTTTCTTTGAATATATATAAAGGATACCACTACCTTTTGTGATACATTTGGGATTAGTTTGTGATTTATGTGTAGTTGAAAAGCGGCGGGTTGATTACCCACCGCTTTTCCATATCTTTCAAATTATAAAAGAGAACTTTACCCCAGCTTGCGTATTGCAAACCGTACATTCACTTCCATACTGGTGTAGTATTTCCTGCACAATATACAGTCCAAGTCCACTTCCTCCAGTCTTTCGGCTTCTTGACTGCTCCACGCGATAGAACGCATCAAACAATCTGGGAATACTATTTTCTGGTATATGCACCCCTGCATTTTCAACAGAAAATACTATCTGCTCATGTTTCATAAGTACGGAAATCCAAATATCCGCTCTTTGTGGGGAATACTTGATTGCGTTTCCAATTAGATTTGAAAAAACCTTTTCTACCAACATCTTATTTCCGTTTATGAAAGCAGATGGCAGTATATCAAGGTGTATTTGTAAATCTTTTTCTGCAATCAAATCCGCTGTTTCGTTCAAATAGGCTTTGATAATTTGCACACAATCCAAGTGGTCTTTCTTGAAATCGGCCCCCGCAGTTTCTAACCGCGAAATTGTCAATATATCTTGCACCATTGTTTCAAGCGTGTTTGTAATTTCCAGCGACCTTGTCAAGTATCTTTCATGGTCTTTATAGGGTCCAATACCAAGGAGCATGCCCTCTAATTGCCCTTTGATAATCGTGATAGGCGTTTTCAATTCGTGAGACACCGCTGAAAAGAAATTCGTGCGAGCTTGTTCTAATGCCTTTTCATGTTCTATATCAAGTTCCAGTTTTCTATTTGCTGCCTGTAAGTCATTCAAAGTTACATTGAGCTTCTGCGATAAATAGTTAAGGCTCTTTGCCAATATTCCCAGTTCGTCAGTCCGTTGTTCATCTAATTGCCATTCAAATTGTAATTCGGACATTTCTTTAGAAATACGGCTTATTTTCAGTACGGGTTTAGTAATAAGGTGTGAAAAAATCCAACCAGTAACCAGTGATACGCAAAACACTATAAATGCAAGTAACGGAAACACTTTTTGAAATGCTCTTTGCAGTTCTGCTACTTGCCCCGCCGCTCCATAAACAACTAAAGTGTAGTTTGTATTTTTGCCAAGAAATGAAACCGTATAACTATTGGATATAATAGGTGCATTATTATCTTCATTTCCCCAAGCCTTTGTTTCTATAACAACATCATTATCAGCACTTCGTTCCGTTGGAAGATTTATTCTATTACCATTTTCTTCAAACAGTTCCATTCGGTCTACATTCTGATAATCAAGAAAGTTATCAAAAATACCCCCTGTTTCTTCCATGGGCATTTGCGATATTTCTGAAATGAATATTTTTGTTTGTTCATCTAATGTTGCATTAAGGGTATTAGAATATGTTTTCGGGGTGTACCAAGCTAAAATCAAGTAAACCAGAAAGCTCACCCCTGTCAATAGGATAGCAGTAGTGATAAAAACTTTTATAAACAGACTGCCTTTAATTTTCTTTATCAACTTTATATCCCACCCCTCTGATCGTTTGAATGAAATCTATCCCCAGCTTCTTGCGTAAGTTTTTGATATGGGTATCAACAACTCGCTCATCCCCATAAAAATCAAATCGCCACAGCTTATCTAATAAGTTCTGGCGGGTCAATATCCGGCCTTGATGGGTCAGCAGTTCCCGCAATATTTCAAACTCTTTTTGCGTCAGTTCAAAATCAGATCCATCCACGGTGGCGGCATAACTATCACAGTTCAAAAGTAAATTGCCATAAGTGATGATTTGAGGCTTTTCATCTTCTCCCCGCTTGCTACGCCGAAGTACAGCTGCAATTTTGCGAAGTAAGATTGGCATAGAAAAAGGCTTTGTAATATAGTCATCCACCTGCAAATCCAATCCCCTGATTTGATCTTCCTCACCGCTCAATGCAGTCAGCATAATAATGGGAACATCCGATTGCTTTCGTATCAACTCACAGACACCATAACCGTCAATTTTGGGAAGCAAAATGTCCAATATAATCAAGTCATATCGTTGCCCCGAAAACAAAGATAGTGCCTCGATGCCATCATTTGCAGTAGCCACTTCATATCCTGCTTCTTGCAAAAAATTCTGTAAAAGTTCTCGAATATCAAAATCGTCCTCAACTACTAATATCTTTTGCATAGTACCACCTCCAAAGATAGCATATCATAGAATTTTGTGATTAAAATGTAGTTCTTGATTTTTTTAATCGTCCATCAATAGGCTTTTCTGCATTCTTTGGTATCAGCCACATATAGCCGATTTTTGAAATACCGGTTATACGGCTATCTTCACAAAGTCTCTGTACTCGTCTTTCAGAAATGCCCCATTTTTTTGCAGCTTCGGGGCAAGACATATATTCCATTTTCATCCATCCTTTCACCAAACTCTATCAATATAATTATATACGGGAGGCCGTACAATAGCAAGGCTGAAATTATGAATTATTTTGGCTAATTAAAGGAACTATATAGACATATTCAGAAAGAAAGGTGAACAGTAAAATGTAACTGGGTGAATGAATATGGCAAAGAGACCAGTACAGAAAATTGACTTTAGCCCTTATGGGGCAGCAATCAAAGCAGCGAGGACGGGACAGAAAGAGTCCCGAAACAAAGTGGGTGACGAAATGTATCTTTCTCCCCGCTATCTCGCCAATATCGAGAACAAGGGGCAACATCCGAGCCTCCAAATCTTTTTTGAACTCATGTCCCGCTATCATATCTCCGTGGATCAATTCCTCTTTGGGGATACGGCAGATGGGAAATCCACGGCGCGCCGGCAGCTTGACGCCCTGGCAGATAAATTGACCGACCGAGAAATCGGGATCATCATTGCCACCGTACAGGCAGTATTGGACGCCAGAGAAAAGGGGGAGTGACCATGCTCCCGGCACAACTGAATAGGAACTGACAGACGCTATGAACGGATACGTTTGTAGCGTTTTTTCTTTGCGTTTTGGTAGCCAAAGTGAAGGTTTTCGTATTACTTAGGTACGAGAAAAGAAACGATAGCAAGCACAGCAAGCGAGTACCCGCTTGCGAATTTTGAGATTTTCAGGTCCCTTACCCGAAAATTCAAAATTGCTTGTTGGGATAGTCCCAAACCCTTATAAAGAACGGAGGCGGCGCATGGCAAACCGAAAGCGAAATATTCAAATAAAATTCTATGTCACGGAGGACGAAAAACGGCTCATAGACGAAAAAATGAGCCAGTTACCCACACGCAGATATGGCGCTTACCTCCGCAAGATGGCGATTGACGGATATATCATCTATACGGACACCGCAGATATCAAGGCATTTACCAAAGAGCTTTCCGCCATTGGTCGGAATATCAACCAGATTGCCAAGCGGATCAACGCCGGAGGTCCTGCGTATCAGGCCGACATGGACGAGATACGGGAAAGGCTGGATGAGATATGGCAGTTACAAAGACGCATCCTATCAAGTCAACGCTGAA
>OHBM01000998.1_pt1 | contig 21770 bp, 20 predicted proteins | sample 1577251 | NCBI WGS metagenome assembly OHBM01 (sample SAMEA3541557, study PRJEB24748) | human gut metagenome | biome: human gut; feature: human-associated habitat; material: faeces | place: China | collected 2012 | reverse complement strand
GCTTTGAGCCGTGCGGCCTGAGCCAGATGATCTCCATGCGCTACGGCACCGTGCCGATCGTTCACGAGACGGGCGGCCTCAAGGACTCCGTGCGCGCCTATAAGGATTTTGCTGCCCAATCAGGCGGCTGGACTGGTATTGCAGCTGCGCCAGTTCGACTTGCAGCTTGCCCTCGGCGGACGATGCGCGCTGGGCGAAGATGTCCAGGATCAGCGTCGTGCGGTCAACGACCTTCACGCGCAGAATCTCCTCCAGATTGCGCGCCTGAATGCCCGTCAGTTCCTCGTCAAAGATGCACAAATCAGCTTCCAGCGCCTGACACTGCCGGCACAATTCATCCGCGCGCCCGCGCCCGATGAACAGCGCCGTATCCGGCTTATCCTTCTTTTGCAGGAATTGCCCCACGACCTCCGCCCCGGCGGTGTCCGCCAGGCGCGCCAGCTCATCCAGCGATTCCATGCTCTCAATGCCCATCAGCACAGCGCGCTCCTTGGCATGCGTGCCCTTCTCATCCGCCTCCCAGCCGACAATGCGGTCACTCTCGGTGATTTGCCGCATCCAGTCGCCATCGGGCGTCTTGTACCAGCGGACGGGCTCGTCCATCAGCAGATTCTGCTTTTCCACCAAAAACGCGCTCTGCACAAACGTCGGCTCGCCCTTCAAGCAGCCGATGGCGACCATTGCGTCGTAGCGGAACGACCGCAGCGCCGACAAATCCACGTCGGAGAGGCGACCGTCGCCATTGGGGTGGGTGTGGATGCAGCGGACGCAGCTCAGGCGCTGGGTGTTGCGGCGCAGGCGGTAGTCGCGCAGCTCCACGTCCCGATCAGTGCCGATGGAAACATCCACCACTTCGCCGTCGCGCGTGATGTACACCGCGATTTCCCGGTTCAGCACGCCCGTAAAGCGCGCCAGCACCTGCATCAGCTCGCGCGGGAGGAACGTGTCCTCATCCACCTCATAATCGTATAATTGACCAAGCGCTTCTATCAGCGTATCGCGCACGCCGGTCACATTGCCATGCACCTGCTGTTTCATGATTGCTCCTTTGTCTGTCCCTTTTTCTCATGCCGAATCGGCTTCACGCGCTTGCGCAGGCTGGTGAAGATGGAGTCCGCGCAGCCCACAATCAGGCACAAATAATAAGTAATAAACCGCCACACCAGCAGCGCGACGGACACCGTGCCGCCGGTAAAAACGCTGCCGAAGTAAACGAGAAATCCGCCCTCCTGCGCGCCGGACGCACCCGGCAGCGGCGTATAGCTGGCGGAGACGAACAGCAGGAACGAAACCGTCAGCACATGATACCACGGCGTGCCGGTCAGACCCATGGCATGGTACACCAGCAGCGGCACGACCATCAGGCACGACATTTCCACCACCGAAATCACAAGCTGCGCCAGCAGGTGCATCGGGTGATGCACCAAATCCATCAGCGAACCGTGGAAATGCTCAATCGTCGTTTCGGCGGATGCCTGCCATTGCTCCGGCTTCTTGCAGATGTGGATTTTCGTCAGGAAGCGGATGCCCCACTGCACAATTTTCTCCACCCACGAGCGGTGGAACGTCACCAGCAGAATCGACGGCACACAGAAGGAATTTACTACACAGCCTAAGATAATCAGCGGGATGACATTGCTCAGCTGCTCCGCCACATACACGCGGTTGCCCAGCCACAGCAGCAGCGTCATCACCACCAATGTCAGCTGATTGAAGAAATACCGCGCCGTCAGCGCCGATGTGGCCACACCCGCGGGAATCGAGCGCTGGCTCATCAGGTAAATCTGCATCGGCTGACCGCCGGACGAGCCGGGCGTGACGTTCGCATAATAAATGCCCGCGAAGGAGAAATGCGTCGCCGTATTCAGGCTGACTTTGTACCCCTCCATCCGCAGGAAGGTGCACAGCCCCGCGCCTTCGGCATACACATAGCCGACCATCGCCAGCAGGCACAGCAGCAGCCACCGCTTGTCCAGCGTGAAAAGCACGTCCCATGCGTTCATCAGCTCCGGGTTGTTGAACGCAATCAGCACCACAACCAGCATCGACAGGAGAATAAAGCCAATGCTGAGAATCCTGCCCCATTTCTTTTTCTTCAAGGAAGGAGCCCCTTTCGTCGTAATCCCCGCCTATTGTACCACAAACCCGCGCCTTTCGTAAAGGGCAGGAAATGTCATTTTCGGCGGAGCGGGTGGGCATTTTCATGAGAATTTCATGAGAATGTTATAACCTCCGGCGGATAGATTGCGGGTCATGCGCCAGCCGAATCGCCGCGCGCTGCAATTTTCGCATCCACTTGGGCAAGGGATGACGTGCCTGCTCCGCGTCCGTCTGCATCAAGCGCCACTGCACCCGCGTCATGTCGCCGCCCGCCTGACCATCCAGAAAAGCGTTTTCCACCTCCGCACCCGCCCGAAGCGCCCCTGTGTGCAGGAAATGTTCAAACGCCGCGCAGCCATCCTGCGGACGGAAGTGCATGTCCATCAGCCGTACCCCGAACGTATCCGCCATATCCGCAACGAACCGCATCGCGTCCGCCTGCATTTGCTGCACTGCCCTGCTCGGCGCATCCGTCTGCCCCAGCACCGCGCCGTGCGCGTCGTAGCCAATCGTCGCCGCGCCTCTTTCCAGCAGAAACTGCTCCCGCGCCACCCATGATACATACGGCGACGTGCCATACAGCGTCCGGAACGGCACACCTCGGCGCATCGGCAAATCGCTGTCAATGTGGGTGATGTACGCTGTCACGTCCGCCCCCGTCAGCCGCTGAATCACCGCTTCCGACCGCAGATTGTACCCCACGTCGAACGTCGCGCATTTGCCCGCAAACATCGGCAGCAAATACGCCTTCGCATTCTTTTCGTACTGCTGATATTTTTCCGCGTCATACCCTTTTTCGCGGAAGATGCGCACGAAGTTCCACTGCGTCCGCGCATCCATCCGCTGATTCATCGGCAGGTCCGCCGCCAGCGCCGCCCGCGCGTTTTCCGTCGCAATGGGACGCAGAAGCGTCAGCAGTGAATCCGGCGTGTGGGCGGTCATGTCGATGAGCAGCGGCAGGGAAAGCAGGTCGATTGCTTTGGGAAATTGCAGCGGCAGCGCCGCCTGACGCGAAATGCGCACATAGCCAGTCTCCACCGGCAGATGCAGGACGCTGTTCAGCCGCTCGAATGCTGCCTTAACGTAATACCCATCCCGCGCCAGAAAATTCACCCGCGCATAGCCGTTTTGCCGTACCTCCCGCGCCAGCCACATCGCCTGACTGAACAGGTACGCCCCCAGCGCGGCATACCCCGGCGACGTGTTTCGCAGCTGCATCGCCTGAATCGCGCGCAGTCCCAGAAAGCGCTCGGCTTCATACGCGCCCGTGAAGGTCGTCAGGTGCGCGTAATTTTCCCGCAAAAACCGTTTCTGCTGATGGTTCAGCGGCTGTTCACCGTCCGCCGGAATCCGCATTTTCTGCCGCAATTGCCGTTCCGTCTCACACAGCGGCATGAGGTCAGCGCCCGCGATTTCGGATAATCGCCGATAGATTTCCGGCAGATTCTCCCCGTGGAACTGCCCCCGCAGCGCCGGGAAATCCACCTCGTCGGACAGCGCCAGCCGTTTCCGCGCATCCGGCTGCATCAGCGCGTAAATGTCGCTTTCGCAGAAAAGGGCGCTATTTTGATGGGATTGCTTCATCTCATATACCTCTCAGTCGCCGCTGTGTTCGTCCATCATGCCGACAAATTCGCCCGCTGCCGTCCAGCGCGTCAGGGGCATTCCCGTGCCGGAGCGGAGCGGTTCGGGGTTCGGCAGTGCCGTCACGGGCAGCGCGCCGCGGCGTTCCGGGCGATTCTGCACGCGCAGGAGCGCATCCGCCGGGCAATCAGCCACGAAATACCGCACGCCCTCGCGGTAGAGCTTCCGGCACAGCAGCCGAAGCGCCTTTTCGTCCGCCGCAGGGATGGGCGTCTCCAGCATCCGCCCCGGCATCAGCACGTCGCCGCGCAGGTCGGTTTCGGATTCGTACAGCCCCTTCACAAGCGCCGCGCCCATCTCCCACACGCAGCCGTTCATCACGCGCACATCCATGCAGGTGCGCTCCGTCGCGCTCATTTGCAGCGTTGCATTGCGAATCAGCATGATTTTCTGCCCTCCACGCATCTCTTGCACCGTACAATTCGCCGCGCAGACGGCGTTTTCCTGCATAAAAACTCCGCCGGATGTTGAATCCAGCGGAGAAGAAACATTATTTTCCCCACAGCACAAACGCGCTGTTTTCGGGCCAAATCTGTGCGGTTTGGTTCGGATTGTGGGACTGCGCCATCACCTTGGCGTACACATACGCTTCGTAAAGCGTCACCTTGCTGTCCTTGTTCAGGTCGGCGTTCAGGGACGAAATCGCCGAATTTCGGGCGAGGTTCCAGCCGTTGCCGTAGCACAAGCCGTAGGTGAACAGACCAAAGTAGCGGTCGATTTTGCCGTCACCGTTGCTGTCGTAGCCGGTGCTGACGCTCTTTTCCTCGGAGCGGCAGGCAGTGATGACGTAGTAGCCGCTCTTGGCGAAATTCGTGTCACCCGCACGGTCGATGAAGGCGGGCGCTTCCTCGCTGAGCAGTTCGCTGCCGTCCGCCGCCAGCACGACCGCTGTGCGGCTGACATCGCCGGAAAGCTGGTCATCATTGGCGAAGAGGTTGACCACCTGACTGTTGAACGCGGAGGACGATACCTGCGTCATCGTGCCGTCGCGCGCAATGAACTGCCCGGAGTGGCACGCGTCGATGATGATGACCTTCTTGCCGGGAATCTTGTCCAGCTCGGTTTTGAGGCGCGCAATCGAGACATACGTCTGGAACGTGCCGACCAGCGCGGCATGGTAGCTTGTCGGATTGCCGTCCGCGCCGAGGCTGTTCGCGCCGTGGCCGGAGTAGTAGAAGAGCGACACGTCGTTGTAGCTGGCATTCCCGAACGTCGAGGAAATGCTGGAGAGAATCTCCTCGGCGCGGATGTTCTTCTTCACCGTCACACTGTACGGCGTCGCGGTCATGCGGCCAAGCATGGTGCGCATCCCGTCCACATCGTTCTCGCAGCCGGGCAGTTCGTTCGATTCGCCGGTATAGGTGTTGCCAATCAGCAGTGCGCGGTATGTGCCGACGGCTTCCTGATGCGTGTACGCCAGCTCGTCCGACCATTCGCCCACGCTCACGTCGCCATTGGAGAAAATGCGCACCGGGCGCACGCGGTAATAGTACGTTCTGCCCAGCACAGCGCTGTTGTGGTAACCGTAGGCGTTGCTGACGCGCCCGTTCGCCTTGGGCGTGCCGCCGGGCGTGGTGGAAATATACACGTCATACTTGTTCGCGCCCTCAGTCGCCGCCCACGAAATGCGGACGCTGTTTTCCTGCGCGGATACTGCCGTCAGCCCGGTTGTCTTGGGCAGCCACACGCCCATGCCAATGTCGCCCTTGAGCGAGAAGCAGCGCCATCCCTGCGGCTGGGCGAGGCGGAAGGAGTAAACGAAGTAGTAGTACACTTCGCCGGGCTTCATCGTGGTGTCGATGTAGGTGGTCGCGGTGTCCTCGGAGACCATCAGCTTGTGATAGCCCGTTTCGTGGAAGCCGCGGCGGTAGATGACGTAGCCCATCGCGCCGGGAATGGCATCCCACGTCAGCTTGAGGCCCGTTTCCGTCCACTCGTAGCCTGTAAACGACGGCGTTTCCATCGGGCTGCCGACCATGCGGTTGCTCGACGGCAGACCCGTAATCACGTCGCCGCTGTTGAGCTTGCGCTTGGGGATAACAAGGAAGTCATACGTCTCGTTGAAGGAAATATCGCGGATGTCGCACAGGCTGCCCGTGAGGTCGGTGCGGACAATCTTGTAGTCGTCCGCGTCGTGCAGGGACATGGCAACATCGTAGTGCGTCGCGCCCGCAACGGGCGTCCAGTTCAGGCGGATGGTGGAGGTATCCTTGCCGCGCGGGTCAGCAATCACGACATCGCCCAGCGCGATATACGGGAAGGACATCGACTGCGCGCCCTGACTGACCTGCTGTCCGCCCACAACATACAGCGCCTGAATGCGGTAGTAGTAGACCGTGCCCATGCGCGGGGTGGTGGTGGAATAGGTTGTGCCGCTGCTCTGCCCAAGGAGCGAATATTCGCTGCCCCACGCGGGCTTGTAGTAGATGGCATAGGCATTCGCGCCCTCTACCGCCGTCCACTTGAGGGTAATGCGGCCGCTGCGCTCGTAGGAGGCGGAAATGCCCGTCGGCTGCTCCAATGCACGCCCAATGATGAGGTCATCGAGTTCATCCGGCGCGATGGAAATCGTCGGTTCGGGGATTTCGGTGGCATTCGCCTCGGTCGGGGCGGGGGTAGCGGTCGGCGCGTCCGTCGCGGGGACGGGGGTGTAGTCCGAAATGATTTCGTCCGTCGGCGCTTCGGTCGGATTTTCGGTGATTTCCGGCGGATTGGTGACTTCCGGCGCAGCGGTCGGCTGCTCGGTAATTTCCGGCACTTCGGTCGGCGCGTCCGTCACTTCCGGCGGATTCGTCGGGGCATCCGTCACTTCGGGAACATCGGTCGGGGCTTCGGTCGGAACGTCCGTCGGCGCGTCCGTCACTTCCGGCGGATTGGTGACTTCCGGCGTGGCGGTCGGTTCTTCCGTCGGCTGTTCCGTCGGCGCGGGCGTTTCCTTCTGCTCCGGATGCACTGGAATCGGCGCAAGCAAATGTCCGTGCGCCGCCATCAGGTCGTCCTCCGGCTTGCGGGGAATCGCGTCATATGCAGCGGTCTGCTCGTCCGTCAGCATTTCGGTGCTGCTGGTCTTGACCCACGCCGTGCGCACAATCGCCCCATCATAGAAAGCAATCCGCACCGCGCGTTTGCTGTCCGTGCGCGCCTCGGCATAGACCGTGCCGGACACTTCGGTCACGTCCGCATCGCCCGTCAGCTGCTGATTCGCGTAGAGCTTCGCGCCGCTGCGGAGGGTCGCCAGTCCCGGCACAAACACATCCTCGTCCGGCGTGGCGGTCGGGGCTTCGGTGGGAACGTCGGTCGAAATCGGCGTTTCCGTCGGCGTTTCAGTGGGGATTTCCGTCGGAATTTCCGTATTCGTCGGTTCTTCCGTGGGAATTTCGGTCTGAATTGGTGTCTCCGTCGGCGCTTCGGTGGGAATCTCTGTCGGATTCGGCGTATTCGTCGGCGCTTCCGTGGGGATCTCCGTCGGAATCGCCGTCGGGGCTTCCGTCACAGCCGGCTCTTCCCCGATAATCTCCTCTATCTGCGTGCCGTCTGCCGCACTCGGCGCATCCTCCGCCAAGGCGGGGGCAGCCGTCATCAGCATCAGCAGCGCCAGCATCAGCGCCCCTGCGCGGCGAAATTGCTTCTTCATCAGCAAACCTCCTCGTTCAAAATCGTGGTTTATTCCTTTTCATTATATAGCAGCCGCTTCCAAAGGTCAAGCAATGCAGCATGAATGTTACAATTCGCAGAAAAATCGTGAAAAAGTCCGCAGAAAAATTCGCGCTGTCAGGCAAAACCCCTTGACAGGCGCGGCAAAATCGTGTATCATATATCGGTGTCAACGGAAAATGCTTGACAGCAAGGAGCGCTGACATGGCACAGGACGAAATCAGCAAGAAAGTCGAGCTGAATTGGCTTTCCGCGTTCTATGGCGGATTGCTGACCGACAAGCAGCGTCAGGTGCTCACCCTGCACTGCGAGGAGGACTTGTCGCTGACGGAAATCGCGCAGGAGGTCGGCATCAGCCGTCAGGGCGTGCATGAACTGCTCACCCGCGCGGCGCGGAAGATGTTCGAGATGGAGGAAAAGCTCCATGTTGCCGCCCGGTTTCAGCGTGTGGAGAACGGGCTGGAGAAATGCCGGGCGATGATGCGCGAGGGCCGCTACGACGACGCGGAACGCATGATTGACGCGCTGATTCGCTTTGATCAGGAGGAAAACAATGGCCTTTGAGGGCTTGACAGAGAAATTGCAGGGCGCGCTGCGCAAATTGAGCAGCAAAGGCAAGCTGACGGAGGATAACGTCAAGGAGGGTATGCGCGAGGTGCGCATGGCGCTGCTTGAAGCGGACGTCAACTACGCCGTCGCCAAGGACTTCATCAAGAAGGTCACGGCGCGCTGCGTCGGCACGGAAATCACCGGCACGCTGAGCGCCTCCCAGCAGGTCATCAAAATCGTCAACGAGGAAATGACCCAGCTGATGGGCGGCGAAAACGCCCGCCTGACATGGTCGTCCGGCCCGCTGACGGTCTACATGCTCTGCGGCCTGCAGGGTGCGGGCAAAACCACCATGGCAGCCAAGCTAGCCAACTATCTGGCAAAGCAAGGCAAGAAGCCGATGCTCGCCGCGTGCGACATCTACCGCCCCGCCGCTATCAACCAGCTGCAGGTCGTCGGCAAGCAGGTCAATGTGCCGGTGTATGAACACGGCACGCAGGACCCGGTCAAGACTGCGCTGGAAGCCGTTGAACGCGCCCGGTATCTGGGCCGCGACGTGCTGATTATCGACACTGCCGGCCGCCTGCACATCGACCAGGAGCTGATGGACGAGCTCGTCCGCATCAAGGAAAATGTGCATCCGCAGGAAATCCTGCTGGTGGTCGACGCCATGACGGGTCAGGACGCGGTCAACGTCGCCCAGACCTTTAACGAGAAGCTGGACATCGACGGCGTGATTCTGACCAAGCTGGACGGCGACACCCGCGGCGGCGCGGCGCTGTCCGTCCGCGCGGTGACAGGCAAGCCCATCAAGTTCAGCGGCACGGGCGAGAAGCTCTCGGAAATCGAGCCTTTCCACCCCGACCGCATGGCAAGCCGAATTCTGGGCATGGGCGACGTGCTGACGCTGATTGACAAAGCCTCCGAAGCCTTCGATCAGGAGGACGCGGAGAAGCTCGCCAAGAAAGCCCGCACCGCTGATTTGACGCTGGATGACTTTCTCGACCAGATGCAGTCCATGAAGAAGATGGGCGGCATCAAGTCGATGCTGGAAATGCTGCCGGGCATGTCCGGCAAGGACATCGACGTGGACGAAAACGCCATGAAAAAGCCCGAAGCCATCATCCGCTCCATGACGCCGAAAGAGCGCCGCAATCCCGGTGTCCTGAATGCCAGCCGCCGCAAGCGCATTGCCGCCGGCTCCGGCACGACCGTGCAGGACGTCAATCAGCTGATCCGCCAGTTTGAACAGGCGAAGCAGATGATGAAGCAGGTAACGCAAATGAAGGGCAAGGGCCGCATGAGAATGCGCTTCCCCGGAATGCGGTAAAACCTGCGCACTCCCCTACTGCGTGGTATCATATAAATTGCTTATATGATTTCCATATAAATAACTTTCCTGAACATATTGAGGAGGAACAAACCAATGTCCGTGAAGATTCGTCTGAAGAGAATGGGTATGAAGAAGAAGCCCTTCTACCGTGTCGTCGTTGCCGACATCCACTCTCCCCGTGATGGTCGTTTCATCGAAGAAATCGGCTACTATAATCCCATGGTGCACCCCGCTGAGGTGAAGGTGGACGGCGAGCGCGCGAAGTACTGGCTTACCTGCGGCGCTCAGCCCACGGATACCGTGCGCGTGCTGCTGAAGAAGACCGGCGTCATCGAGAAGTAAGGGACTCCCTCTGCAAGATGGATCGGTGCGGTTTTGCCGCATCTGACAGCCGACAGGCAGAAAGGACGCCCTATGCGCGAATTGCTCACCTTTGTGGCGCAGTCTCTGGTCGATCATCCCGATCAGGTCGTCGTCCGCGAAACGGAAGGCCCGGAAGCCGTCATTCTTGAGCTGAGCGTGGCTGAAGAGGACATGGGCAAGGTCATCGGCAAGCAGGGACGCATCGCGAAGGCCATCCGCACGGTGGTCTCCGCTGCGACTGCCAAGAACAGCAAGCCTGTTTTTGTCGAAATTCACAAGCCGGAAGACGACGAAGCTCAGAACTGAACGTAGGCGTGGGAGCAGTGATGTTTCCACGCCTCTTTTAGATTTCGCCGCTGCGGTGCCCCCTGCATAAACACGCGAACACTGTATGCAATCGCGCACAACTCAATCGCGCGAAAGGGTCAAGGGGCAAAGCCCCTTGCGGAGTCCAGAGGCAGCGCCTCTGGTGGAAAGGTTATTATAGATGAACGAATACCTGATGATTGGGGAAGTCCTGAAGCCGCAGGGCGTTCGCGGCGAAGTCAAAATCAAGCCCTACGCCGCCGATTTAGAAGCGTTCCATGACTGGAAAACCCTCTACCTCCACGACGGCGCTTCTTATCAGCCCATCAAGGCTTCCTGCTCCCGCGTCCATGACGGTTTCGCGTATGTCACCCTCGGCGAGTGCAAAACCATGGACGACGCGGAGAAGCTGCGCGGGCAGAAGCTCTACATCGACCGCGCACACGCCCTTTCCCTCGCTGAGGACGAGGTGTACATCAGCGACCTGATCGGCTGCGCTGCGGTGGATGAAACCGGCGCCACCCTCGGCAAGCTGACGGACGTGCTCCAGCACGGTGCGGTGGACGTGTACGTTTTCCAGTCCGACAAGGGCGAATGGATGGCGCCGGCGCTCAAAGCGGTTTTCCCGGCGGTGGACGTGCAGAACCGCATCATCCGCGTCATGCGCGAAAAACTGGACGAGGTGGCCGTCTACAATGAGTGAAGCGCCCGCGATGAAAATCACCATCCTGACCATCTTCCCGGAGATGTTTGAGAGCGTGCTGAATTCCAGCATTCTGGGGCGGGCGCGCGCGCAGGGCATCCTTGATATCCGCTGCGTGGATATCCGTCCCTTCTCCGACCGCAAGCACAAGAACACCGATGATTACCCCTTCGGCGGCGGCGCGGGCATGGTGATGCTGGCACAGCCGATTCTGGATGCCATGCGCAGCGTGACGGGCGACGATTTCCACGGCCGCCGCATTTATCTCGGTCCGCGTGGACGGACGCTGTCAACCGCCGTCGCCCGCGAACTGGCGCAGGAAAAGGAACTCGTGCTGCTCTGCGGCCACTACGAGGGCGTTGACCAGCGCGCGCTGGACACCTGCATTGACGAGGAAATCAGCATCGGCGACTACATCCTCACCGGCGGCGAACTGGCGGCAATGGTGCTGACAGACTGCGTGGCGCGTTTCATTCCTGGGGTGCTGGGGTCTGCCGAATCGCCGGAGGAGGAATCGTTCTCCGACGGGCTGCTGGAATATCCGCAGTACACGCGCCCACGCGAATTGAACGGCATGGAAGTGCCGGATGTGCTGCTGTCCGGCGACCACGCGAAAATCAAGGCATGGCGGCGCATTGAGTCCCTCCGCGCGACGAAGAAGCACCGCCCGGATTTGCTGGCATCCGCCGAACTGACCGACAAGGAAAAGCGTCTGCTGGAGGAATTGTGATGTTTTTGCGGAAACTCTTGGTCATCGTTGTGCCGCTGGTGCTGTGCGGGCTTTGCGTGTTCTTCCTGCCGCTGCTGGGCGGGTTTGGGCTGTGGTCGGACTTGCTGCAGGGGCTGATTCTCGGCGCGCTGCTGGCGCTGCTGCTGCCGCTTTCCGGCGCGTCACGGCGCAAGGAGCCGTTCGCGACGCTGCTCGTTGTGCCGATGATTGTGCTGATTGTCCTGCTGGCGCTGCAGCTCATGCGCGCGCTCGGCGTGGCGCTGCCGTTCCAGCCCGTGAGCGGCTGCACGATGATGATTGAATGCACTTTTCTCTCCTTCATGACCGTGCAGGCGATTCGGACGAAAACCTGATAGACGGGGCATCCCAAGCGGAAGAGAAAGCAATTCGCTTTTTCTCCCGCTTTTTTTCATACCCTCTTGACAAATCTGCACGACAAGTGTATAATTCAAATTGACAATGATGTTTGTCATCAAGGCAAGCAAATTTGTCAGACGGAGGTGCTGTATGATACTGCGAAATCGCTTGAAGGTGTACCGGGCAATGCTGAATGTCAATCAGCAGGAAATGGGACGCTTGTGCGGCGTATCGCGGCAGACAATCAGTCTGATTGAGCGGGGGGACTATTCGCCGTCCGTCACCCTCGCCCTGACGATTGCGAAGGTCTGCGGCGCAGCGGTCGAAGAAATTTTCTACCTGCAGGAGGGAACGGAACATGAAGAATGACGAAATCAGGGCTGCGAATCGTAAGGCGTTGCCGAAATTTCTGCTTTTGACCCTCGTCGGTGCCGTGATTGGCGGCGTCACGGGGTACTGCGCCGCCCGATACGGGCTTGACCAGCTGTCCGGCGTTTTGGCGAACGCAAGCGCATTCTTCGGCACGCACATCGCCCCATGGCTGATGGTGGCGTTGGCAGTCGTCACGCCGGCGGTCTGCATTCCGATGTACCGGCACGCCAAGGCGCTGTTGGCATCATGGGACGGCGAAGATGAGGACACATCAAGCGTCATTGACGGCAAGCTGTCCGCCGTCCTCTGGGCATCCAGCGCCAGCCTCGTGCTTGCGTTTTTCCTGATTGCGGCGACGTATTCCGTCGGCTTTGCGTCGTTCGACAGCTGGGAAAGCACAGTTCTCATCTTCATTGGCATTGCGGCGTTCCTTGCCATTCTGGTGGAATCCATCCTGATTCAGCAAAAGTGCGTGGATGCCGCCAAGCAGATGAGTCCCGAAAAGAAAGCGTCCATCTACGATTCGCAGTTCCAGAAAAAGTGGATGGACGACTGCGACGAAGCCGAGAAAATCATGATTGGCAAGTGCGCCTTCAAAGCGTATTCCGCCGTCAATCGCGTCTGCGCGATTGCAGCGATTGTGCTTGCCATCTGTGCGCTTGTGTTCGGCATCGGCTTTCTTCCTTCGCTGGCGGTGTGCATCATCTGGATGGTCAATCTCTCTGTTTACTGCAAGGAAGCCATGCGTTACGCCAAGGCGGGCAATAAAATTTTCTGATGGACGCCGGGAGGACATACAATGGAAACTTTTCTTCCCCTTCTCATCATCCTGTTTCTCGTCATTCTCCCGCTGCTCGCGCGGCGAAAGCGGGCGGCGGCGGTCAGGCAGTTTCTGAATCGAAAAAAGCAAAATAAGGAGAACAACGAAATGAAAGAACTGGCAAAGCGCCTGATTGGCGAAGATTGCATCATCTACACCATTACCTCGGAGAGCGGCAGCATACAGGGCGTGCTGAAAGAGGTTGAAGATGGCGGACTGGTCATCGAGAAGACGACGGGCGAGACGGAAATCGTCAATCTGGATTTCGTCACCCGCATCCGGGAATATCCGCGCAAGAAAAACGGCAAAAAGAAGAGCATCGTGGTGGATTAAATCGTAAATATTCCGTGAACGGGAACATTTCGTGTTTTTCATTCGTTGGATGAGTGGAAACCCTAAAATATCCCGCAAAAGGAGTTGATTTTCCATGATGAAGTTTATGAAGCGTGTCCTGTCCCTGCTGATTTCGGCGATGCTGCTGGCCTGTTTCGCCCTCGCGGAGGAAACGCCGCTGCTGCCGATCGCCATTGTGTCCTACGACTTGACGGATGAGGCGACAACCGCGACGCTGTCCGCCCTCATCGAGCCGAAAGAGAACGCCCTGACCCGCTGGGAGCGCGTTGTGCTGTCCGACGGACGCGAAGCGTGGGTCATCTGCCAGTTTGACCAGACGACCATGTCCAACGCATGGAGCCGCGTCATCGACGCCGAAACGCAGGAAGTCCTGCAGGAGGACACGACCGACACCGGTTTCTTCGCTACCGCGCAGACCCGCTGGGAGAGCGCAAAGGGCATCTACGCGCTGTGGAGCATTCAGGACAAGATGCTGTTTGACCGCCTGTACGCCATGGCACCCTGCTACGGCGAACCCGTCGAGGGCGACCTGACGCAGGAGGAAGCCCTTGCCGCCGCGCTGAACGTGACCGGCCTGACTGCTGCGGATTACGACGCAGTCGGCTACGGTTACATCATGGGCAGCAGCGAGCAGAACGGCACTTGGCAGGTGTTCTTCGTGAAAGGCAGCGAAGTCGTCTCCACGGTGAACCTCGACGCGCGCGACGCGACGATTCTGCTGGTTGAGCCGGACGAAGAGGGGAACGGGTAACAGAAATTGAGCCGCCGAGCCTTGCAGAAAATGCAGGGCTAGGCGGCTTTTTGCTCGTATGGAGGATGCATATGCGAAAGGTGCTTGCGGTTTTTCTTGCCTTGCTGATGCTCTGCGCGGGTGCGTCTGCGGAATCTTTGCCGCCGAAGCTGCTGCCGGAATCGTATTTTCTGGCGGATATCCAGCGCAATTATCCGGATTGGTCTGTCCGTGTCTCAACACGCTACGGTTCAGGGCGCTATGAGGGCGAAATAGCGCAGTACGCGGAGGTTTCGCTCTATCGCATCACCGATGAAGCGATTGAACTGCTGGAGCTGACCGCCCTCGTCAACCCGATTCGCGAGGGCGACGCTGTGCCGTGGTCTGTCCACGCGCTGATTCCGGTAGAAATCGTCCCCGGCGCGGCGGACACTCTACGCGCCATGACCGCAAAGGAAATCTTCGATTACGGCGTTGGGGCGGCGTTTACCGAAGCGGCGCGGAATCTGCTTGTCCCCAGCCTGCGCGCGGCGGATGAAACCGTCACCCAGCTGATGTCCTGCTCGCGGTTTCTCTTCTGCATCACGGAAAACAGCGCAGGAAAGGACATTCTGCGCATCGCTCAGTGGGACGGCAGCGGGTACACGAACGTCACCGCCACCCTGCCGCAGCCGCACCTGTCCTTCAACACGTCGCACTCCTACAATGACCTCATGGAGCTTTGGGTGAACGCGGACGATTGGGTCTATCTCCGCTATGACGCAGAGGTCGGGTGGCATATCATTCACTTCTTCATCAATGACACAAATCTCGTCGTTTTCCAGAATCGCATTATCGAAGGGGAGATTGAGGAATGGTATCAGGACAACAATTCGGAGCATTACGGTCGCTTCACCCTTCCCCATTCTCTGACTGAGGTGGATTTTGCCACCTTCCCGCAAACGCTTGACGAAATTCTCTCCTACATGGACTACGCCGGTGTCGCCTGCACCGCGCACGACGACACGCCCCTCTACGCCACCCCGGACGGCGACGTGCTTGCTTACTGCTACACACGCGTGCCGATGGTGGTCATCAGCGAAAGCGGCGACTGGCGCGAAGTGCAGCTTGGCAGTGACGCGGACGGGCTGCGCTGCTGGGTGCGCGCGGCGGATTTGGCGTTCGGCGCGGACACGGAGAACGTGGTCTGCACCTTCCCCACGCATGAGGAAGTTGATAGGGCGCAGGAGGCGGTGTCCTTCAGCGGCAAGGCGCTTCCCTTGGCGAAAGGCTGCGCATGGTGGATGATTGGCACCATGGCAGATGGCGATTATCTGATGATGTTCGCGGATAACGAGGAGATATTCGTGGGCACAGCCCCGGCATCGGCGTTCAGCGAGATTGGGGAAGCGGAGGGTGACGACGATTGGGACGACGAGGATGACGATTGGTGAATAAAATTGGGGTCAGCGGCTTAATAGGCTGCTGACCCTGTTTTGTAGTTATCCTCATTTCGCGAAATACATTGTTTCTTCCATCGTAAACGGTGTGTCCTTCTGCACCTTCTCCCAAATCCGAACCCAATCTTCCCCTTCCGCCAGCACCGGTCGGAAGTCATTCACGCCCTCCACGGCTCGTCCACTGGTCAAAATCGGAATCACATCCACCTCACACCCGACGTACGCCTTCCCCCTGAACCGCAGCCGCACCTGCGCGACCATGGCGTCAAACGTCGTCAAGTCATGCGTTCCGCCGAACATCAAGTTCCCGAAGCTATAAAACACAACCGCGCCACCCACGCTGGTCAAGCCCTGCACGACGTGCGGATGATTGCCAACCACGATATCCGCGCCCGCGGCGACCGCCCTATACGCCATTTCCTGCTGGAGGGCGTTGTGCTTATCGTCGTACTCCGTGCCCCAATGGCAACTGTACACAATCACGTCGCAGCCCTGTTCGCGCAAACGGTTGATATCGCGGGCAATCACAAATTCGTCGTTCTTGTAGGTGGTTTCGCGGCAGCCCGCGAAGCCGATTTTGTGCCCATTCTTCTCCCAGACGTAGGTATACCCATAGCCACTGAAGGGCATCCCCGCGTCGGTGAGCGCTTGGCGTGTGGATTCCTCGCCCGCCGTTCCGTAGTCGCCATGGTGGTTGTTGGCAATGTTGACCTGCTCAATCGACCCCTGCCAGAGTGCTTCGGTGTAGCCCGGCAGCCCGCGGAAGCGCCACAAGCGACCGGTCTGCTCGCCCTTGCCGTCCTCCTTGAGCGCGCATTCAAGGTTGATGAAGGTCATGTCATCGTGCGCAAACAGGCTTTGCAGGCCGCTGAACGGGTACGCCATGCCGTATTGATTGAGGTATGTCGGCAGGCTGTCAGGGTCGTTCCACCAGTATTCGCGCGTTCCCAGCACGGCGTCCCCGCCGAGGGTCAGCACGAGTTCGGTTTCATCGGCGGATAAAGCCGGCACGTCGGTCGGCGCGGTCACATCCGCCTGCACCTTATCGCTGACGGCGGCAGCTTGCAGCGTGCGATTTTCCGGGTCATCGAGGATGAACAGACGCGTGCCGTAGGGCAGGTGTGTCCATAAATAGTAGACGTTGACCCCGGTTGCATCCACCGCGCGCGGAATGCGGACGCATCCGTGCGAGCCCTTCTGCCCCAGCACCGGTTCTTGGTCGGAGAAGTCCTTCTTCGTGCGCTGCGCCTTGTAGCCCAGCTGGTGGATGAGGTTGCCGCCGTCGTAGCGGATGGCGTACTCGTAGTGATAGCCGCTGTCCTCGAAGTCGCTGACGCGTTCAACGGTGATGAACGCGCCTGCCGCCGTTTCGCGAATCAGCCGATTCTTGCCCGCCAGCCCGGTCGAAATCGTCAGCGTCGTAATGCACTTGCCGCGATAGAACACCTTCATCCGCTGCGTCTGCTTGTCCACCACCAGCCCGAAATCGCTGTTCGGCGTGACAGTTTTGAGCCGTTTCATCGGCACCCAGCCCTCGATATACCCGCCGGACTCATGCTGCCACGCGCCGATGTACGCCCAGCCGCCCTCAACCTTCAGCACCTCAACGCCTTGGCTCTGCCCGTGGAGCGTCCCCAGTGCCTTGCCATTCGTCGACGGCTTGTCATACACCTTCTGATGGCTGACCGCCGCAATGTCCACCACGACGCTCGGCTTCATCATCATGTCCCACATTGCCGCGTCGTCCATGTCCCACGTCGGCATGATGCTGCCCGTTTCCGCCACTGGAATGACGGGGCGCGTGCCTTTCTTCACCGTCACGCGCACATCGCGCACATACGCCGGGTTGCTCTCCGCGTAGAAGCGCAACAGGTAATCCCCTTCCGCCACTTTTTTGCCCTTCACGCGCCCGTTCCAGCTGACTTTCGTCGTACTGCCGAACGTCTTTTTTAGCGTGTCGAGCTTCGTGTTCAGGTCATCCGCCGCGTAAATGTCCATGACGACCGCGCCTGTACGCACCGGCTTGGCTTCGCAGAACCAGTCGTCCGTGTCCAGATACAGCGTGTCGCTGCTGCGGAGCGCGAAAAGCAGCGCCTGCTTCGCCTTGCCGACCGTCACGTTGATTTGCGTCTCCTGATTTCCGCGCGCCGTCACCAGCAGCGCGTGCAGCGTGTAGCTTCCCGACGGCAGCCGCTCCTCGTTTTCGCCCAGTCCGTCCCACATGAACGTCGTCGTGCCGCGCTTTGCTTCCCGCGTGATGGTGCGGTACGTCCCGTAGTTGTCGCTGAGCGTCAGCGTCAGGAGACCCGTCTGGTCGGTTTCCACCGTAATCTGGTTTTCATCGAACCCGATGATGTCCTTCTCGACCCGAACCGTAAAATTTTCTGCCTGTGCACTGCCAATCAGCACCAGCAGCAGAATGCCCAGCAGCAGTCCTTTTCTCCACACGTTGCCTATGTTCACGATTGCGTCTCCTTTTCTCTCTTCCTCAACCCAAAATCCCGAAAAATCGGATTTTGTCATTTTCCCTCTTGACAAATCACTTGTCGTTTGGTATAATTATTCTTGCGCTTGCGGCCGTGGCGGAATTGGCATACGCGCACGTTTGAGGGGCGTGTCCAGCAATGGGTACGGGTTCAAGTCCCGTCGGCCGCACCAAAACCTTCTGAGTTTTGCTCAGAAGGTTTTTTTGTGCGCTCTTTTTCTGCCTGAACATCAAATTTCCCTCCATTCTCACGATTTTCCGCGCCCATCGGTATTCCCTTTGCTCCGATACAAATCAACTAACAGTAGTGTGCACCCGAAGGGGTCAAGGGGGCGATCGCAGACTTCGTCTGTTTCCATTGCCCCCTTGTCGCCGCCGCAGCGGCGATTCCCCCTGCGGCAACATCACGCAATAAACAAAAAGGTCAATATTCAAAACTCCCCTGTCCATATCAAGCAGGGGAGTTTTTTTCATCATCACACCTCACGCCCAACGGCTTCTGCAATCTTCCGAATATCCGCCATCACGTCCACAAACGCGGCAGGCGTAATCGACTGCGCACCGTCGCACAACGCGTGCGCCGGGTCGTTGTGCACCTCAATCATCACGCCGTCCGCGCCAACCGCAATCGCCGCGCGCGCAATCGGCTGCACCATCCAGCTCTTACCGGTCGAATGGCTCGGATCAACAATCACCGGCAGATGGCTCAGCTTCTTCACCGCGCAGATGGCGGACAGGTCGAGTGTGTTGCGCGTGTACGTCTCGAACGTGCGGATGCCGCGCTCGCACAGAATCACCTGCTCATTGCCGCCCGCCATGATGTACTCCGCGCTCATCAGCCACTCCTCGATGGTGGCGGACAAGCCGCGCTTAAGCAGAATCGGCTTGCGAATCTTACCCAATTGTTTCAGCAGGTCGAAATTCTGCATGTTGCGCGCGCCGACCTGAATGCAGTCCACCTTATCCACGAAGGTATCAATGTCGTAGGGAGACATCAGCTCGGTCACGATGGGCAGCCCGGTCTGCTCGCGGGCATGGCAGAGCATGTCCAGCCCCTCGTATGCCAAGCCTTGGAAGGAGTACGGGGACGTGCGCGGCTTGAAGGCACCACCGCGCAGCACCGTCGCGCCCGCGTCCTTCACCGCCTGCGCCACGGCGGTAATCTGCTCGTTGCTCTCCACGGAGCAGGGGCCTGCCATAATCGCCAGTTTCTTGCCGCCGACAACCGTGTTCCCGATTTTGATTTCGCTCGGCGCGGGATGGAACGCGCGGTTTGCTTTCTTGAACGGCTCGGCAACCTTCATGATGCGTTCGACGCAGTGGAAGGATTCCAGCTGGTCGGGGTCAATGCGGCTCGTGTCGCCAGTCAGACCGAGGATGGTCATCTCCGTGCCGACAATCGGGCTGACGGATACGCCGCGCGCAACCACGGCATTGGTAACGGTGTCGATTTCCTGCTGGGTCGTGCCCTGCTTCAAGACGATAATCATGGTGTTCAACCTCCTGCGTCAATCATTATTCGCTCAAATGGACGAAAAAAAGCACGGAAGCCCGCAAAAGAGCTTCCGCGCCTGATGTTTTCCTCAATCGCTGCGGCTGCTGCTTCACGGTACGTCAATTTGCCCGGCGAAAAACGCCGGGAACGTAAACGGAAACAGCACAGACAGCATCATGGAGAAAATTCCTCCGTCCGGCGGCATCATTGCCGCGTATTCGGATTTATTATAGTCCGCTCATCCCGCGCTTGTCAAGGGCAGGATTGTACATTTGCTGTTTTTCGGGCGAAAAGTCTTCCAAAGCTAACCTGTATCGAATGGCATTCATCCATACTCGGACACGCACAGCTATCCTTCAGAAAAATTTCGGGAAAATCGTGTAATCCTCTTGACAATCAACCGATTTGGGCATTATAATAGCCATAATGACAATTGTGCCATTTGGTTGAAGGAGGATGAAGGGCATGGAGTCTTACCTGTTCGCAGACGTAGAGGCTGCGGCGGATACTATGGTGGTGGAAGGATACCACAAGCCGGGCAGCTTGACCCGCTCCAGCGGTGCGTGGATTCACGCAGCAGGCACGGCGATGTTTGAGGCAGGGAGACGCCCCATTAAGCCGCATGACCAGTGGATTTGGTTCGCGGTGGAGGCGGGTGAAGCGACGCTGGTTTGGCAGGGGCATGAGCTGACGCTGAAACAGCAGGAAACGTGCTTCCTGCCCGCCGGCAACCGCGATGCCGCCCTGCAGATTGACGAGAGCGTCCGCTGCGTGTGGATTGCGCTGGAAGGCCCGCTTGCGCCGATGGTCGTACGCAAGATGGGCGCGCTGCTGCATATGCCGCTGAAACAGGGGGCGCTGCCGAGCCAGATGTACTTGGCGAAGCAGATTGTGCAGGTCATCGTCCGCCACACGGACACCAGCGACGCGACATATCAGCTGCAGCACCTGATGTACGGGATGCTGGCAAGCCACTGGGGTCAGCCGGTCGCCATGGACGCGATGCTTTCGCACGAGATTGCGAAGGTCGTGGACACCCTGCGCGCGAATCAGTACAAGGACAACTTCTCTCTGGCGGAGATGGCGGCAATTTCCCGTATGCCGATGGAAACGTTCCGCAAGCGCTTCGTGAGCGAAGTGGGTATGCCGCCGCTGTCGTATGTACTGCACTGCAAGATGGAGCGCGCGAAGGAGCTGCTGCGTGAGGAAGGGCACACGGTTCGTCAGGCGGGCATCGAAGTCGGGATGCAGGATCCGTACCACTTCTCCAAGCAATTCAAGAACATCGTCGGCATCAGCCCGTCGGCGTTCATGAAGCAGGCCGCCAAGCCGGATGCGACCATCCGCGGCAGCAGCAAAGTAGAAAAGAAGTAAGCAATGGCGCGACTGTCAGGGGATAAGCCTGGCAGCCGCCTTTTTTTCTTCCACATAACCGCCACATTTACCGCACGGGATTCGGGCAGCATTGGATCTTGTGTTGCTCGGCACACTCGTCCGCCCCTCTACGGTCTACTATGTGATTTCTGTTCGTCGGTTCGGGAGTTTGCCCGCTGGCATCCAGCTTCCTTCAGACTCCGCCTTCGGCTAAGCCGGGTGCACCATAACGGCCGTTGCAGGATTCATATTCTGCAACGGCCTTAAAAACGCTATGCAATGGGATTATTCCGCTGTCGGTATCAGGCGAATCAGCACGGTGGGAATTTCTGCATCGGTGAAGTCCAGCGTGAACACTGCGTTTTCACCTTCCACGATGTAGGGCAGATCAATTTCCGTATCGTCGGCATTCAGCAGCGCCAGGGTAACGCCGTTCAGCAGCTCGGCGGGCATCGTGATTTTTACCTCGCCCTTCGGCCGGGTGAGCTTGCCGGAAACTTCAAAGCAGACGCTCAGCAGCGTATTGCCGTTCGCAGTTTCACCCATGCGCAGCACCAGCTCGCCATAGGGCAGATGCTCGCCCTCCGCCGTCACTTCTTCAACCAGCGCCAGATGTGTGCCATCGCTCACATTGCCGCATACGGGGCAGAGCGTGCGCGTCGCTTCAGCCTGCTTGAATTCGACGATGGCGCATTCGGTCTTGCCGACGTGCTTGCAATCCTTGCGCTTGCAGGTCGCGCTGTGCGTGCCGTCGCCGTTACTCGTCCATTCGCCATACCAGTGCAGCAGCGTCTTCGTCTGGTGATCCTTATAGCTGTCATTGCATTTTTGGCAGGTGTGCAGCGTGTAGCCGCCCTTTTCGCAGGTAGGCTTGACGACCTTTTCGGTATAATCGTGCCCGGGGGCGGGGATTTCCACCTTGGTGGTGTAATCGCAGCGGGAGCAGGTATCGTATTCCTCCC
>OHBM01000997.1_pt1 | contig 21776 bp, 19 predicted proteins | sample 1577251 | NCBI WGS metagenome assembly OHBM01 (sample SAMEA3541557, study PRJEB24748) | human gut metagenome | biome: human gut; feature: human-associated habitat; material: faeces | place: China | collected 2012 | reverse complement strand
AGACATGATGGAAAATGATGATGAGACGCTGGCAGACAAGACTGTTCAGAGTTACATCGGTGCGCTCAAAAAAATCTTCGTCATAGAGGACATGCCTGCCTGGAATCCGAACCTTCGCAGCAAGACAGCCATCCGTTCGGCTGAAACCCGATATTTCGTTGATCCATCTATTGCTGTGGCAGCATTAGGTCTTGGTCCTGATGATCTCATCAACGACTTAGAGACTTTCGGCTTGCTCTTCGAGACCTTATGCGTTCGTGATCTTCGTGTATATGCAGATGCCATAGATGGCAACGTCTATCATTATCGCGACAAGAACGGCTTGGAATGTGATGCCGTTCTCCATCTCCGCAACGGTTCATACGGTCTCATCGAAATTAAGCTGGGTGGTGCACAAGCCATCGAAAAAGGAGTCTCTACGCTAACTGCTCTTGCTGACAAGATAGACACAACCAAGATGAAATCCCCATCTTTTATGATGGTACTCACAGCTGTCGGCGACTATGCTTACCGCAGAGAAGACGGAGTATATGTGGTGCCTATCGGCTGCCTGAAAGATTAATTTTAGAATACAACCTCAAAACTTTTATATATGCCATCGCTACTGCCTTTAAGAAATCTTTAAACCACAGAAGCAATCATTCCAATTCTTTCCAATTTTGCAAACATTGGAAAGAATTGGAATGTATCTGTTTTCAGATTCCTAACTCTCTAACATATCAAATTCCCCAAGAGTTTTCGTGAGCCTCTTGGGGGAAAACTTGAATTTGTTATCCCTTTATATACCTATTATTAATATCTACTTTCTTAGTATTTTGGATTCTGTGTAAGGATATTGTTACTCTTATCACGCTCACCTTGAGGAATTGGCAAGAGGTAATCACGCTCATCGTCAAAATTGCGACCCTTCTGCACATTATACTTATTGGCATAAGCACGCATTACCTCACCAAAACGATGCTGGCGCATCATCATGACAAGTGCCACGGCGGGAAATGCCAAGGTGGGAAACATCTGGGGCGACTTACTCTGCATGGCCGCACAACTGTCGTTTGCGCTCTATCTGTCGCTCTTCAAGCCCTTGGTGGGAAAGTATTCGCTCTTCACCATCAACAAGTGGATGTTCACCTGGGCATCGGTCATGATCCTGCCTTTCTCCGCCTCTCATGTGGCTTCCATCCCATGGGCTGAGGTGCCAGTATCGGCATGGTGGGAAACGGGCTACGTCATCTTCTTCGGCACTTATCTGGGCTACATCCTGATGATGATAGGTCAAAAGACACTCCGACCCACAGTGGTTTCGGTATACAATTATGTGCAGCCCTTGGTCTCTGTTTCTGTCAGCGTGCTCGTAGGCCTGGCAGTCTTCAAAGGCACGCAGGCTCTTGCCGCCCTCCTCGTCTTCTCAGGCGTTTGGTTGGTTATCAAGAGCAAGTCGAAACACGACATCGACAAGCACGACCACAGCCTGGCCTACGAGAAAAGGCATGCTTAGATGATAAAAAGCTCTCATGTTTTTACTACTTCAAATGTAAGAAGACACAAGGTTTATCCAGATAAAGCCAACGAGAGGAGATTTGTAATAATCGACATTACAAATCACCTCGAATTACAGAAATTTGGTGCTAAAAGTAAAGATTTCCAATGATTTATTTTTTCGTCTGAGCAAGATTCTTTATTTTTGTAGTCAATAATTGACAATTCTATCAAGAAAGAGTCTATTGGTTTAATCTAACCTCTGAGCAATAACATTGGAAGATAGCACCAAACAGCCTTTAACGGCTGACGCTTCATTGTATAATGGGCAACCTACTGACACAGGCTCATCGTGTCCAAGTGCAAGACTTACCTCTTGTACGCCCTCCATCCAAAAGAACAAAGATGGGGTGTCGGTAGAGAATGTGTCTTCTGGAAACAAGCAATGGTTCGTTCTGCGAGTTTCGTATGGACGTATTATCAAGGCAAAAGCATTCGTAGAGGCTAATGGACTCGAATGTTACGTTCCTTTGCGATATAAAGAGGTAAGAAAGAAAGGAAAGAAGCGAATCATCACGGAGCCTCTTCTCTCCTCTTTTCTCTTTGTTCATGCATCAGCTGAGCAAGTTGACTCTCTTTTGCAAGATAAGAGCATCAAGTCTTTAAAAAATAGGGCTTTGTTGAGTTACTATTACGACCATACCTCACATTGTGAAAATACGCCAACCAAGAATCCACCTCTTGTCATCTCTGATGCAGCTATGGACAATTTCATTCGCTTAACCTCCATCCATAATCCTCACATCATCCCTGTTACTTCGGAGAACATCAAATACAAATTAGGGGATGAAGTAGTGATTACAGAGGGTGAGTTTAAGGATATACGTGGAAGAGTGACAAGAATAGCAGGACAACAGAGGGTCTTAGTGGAACTCTTTGATGGGTGCTTGGTTGCTACGGCATATATTCCGAAGGAGGCTATGAGAATAGATATGATAAATAGGATTAAAAAATAAATGATGGTACTAACAACTCAACAAAATAAAATCTTTGAACAAATTAAGGCATTTCTTGATAGTGATGCATCTGTTTTTATTCTTCGCGGCTATGCTGGAACAGGCAAAACCACGATGGTAAAAGTTGTAGCTGACTATATTACTCAAAGTCGCCAGTTGACAATGATGGCTCCTACAGGACGAGCAGCAAGAGTACTTTCTGTTAAAACAGGATATGAAGCAACAACGATACACAAAGCTATTTATGAAAAAGCACATATTGTACCTAAAAAAGTCAAAGATATTGAAGAGTCAGAGTTCAAGTTCATGTTTCCTATTCACCGATCTGAAAATGGCGGTAATGTTGTTGCAATAGTGGATGAGGCTTCTATGGTTTGTTCTCGCAAGATTGAACATGAGTTATTTATATTCGGAACAGATAATCTAATGGACGATCTTCTTACATATGTACGCCCGAACTTTGGTGGCAAGATTATCTTTGTTGGTGATCCTGCGCAGCTACCACCTGTAGGAGAAGCTGTTTCAAATGCATTAAGGGCAGATTTTTTCCAAAAGAAAGGATTAAAAGTTATAGAAACAGAACTTACCGAAGTGCTCCGTCAAAAAGGTGACAGTATTATCCTTAAGAATGCAATGATGATACGCGACCTTCTCAACAAAGATAAGCGTAATCAACTTGTATTTGATGAGCAAAAGGATGACGTAGAAACTGTTCCATCAGAACAATTCCTTGACAAATACCTTAATAACAGAAAGAAATCAGGGAGAAATGACAGTGTTGTTATCTGTTATTCTAACAAATCTGCAAACAGATACAACAGGGATATCCGTAAGGCTCTCTATGGTGAAGATGTGCCGATTAGAGAAAATGACATTCTGCTTATTACACAAAATAACTACAGGCTAAATCGCATGAATGGAGAGTTTGTTCCTGTACTTTCCGTAGGAGCAAGAACACAACAATCTGCTCCCGTATACATTCAGAGAGGAGGCACAAAGCTGCGCATTATTATAACATTGAACTTTATTCAAGTAACAGTAACTGATGGTGATGGACATCAAATGCTATGCATGTTGTTAGAAGATTTACTGACAAGTGATAAGGCTATTATTTCCATTGATGAGAACAGAGCTCTATATATTAATTTCTGCATGAGACATCCAGAATTGAAACAGGGTACAGAGGAATTTGCAGAAGCTCTTATGTCTGATGAGTATTATAATGCAATACGTGCAAAATATGGTTATGCAGTAACGGGACATAAATGTCAAGGTGGAGAATGGGGCAAGGTTTTCGTTGACTACACTGGTAGAACAGGTCTTGATGACGACAGTTTGAGATGGGCATACACAGCAACAACACGAGCTCAAAAAACACTTTACGTAGCAAACCTTCCACACATCACTCCATTTTCAAAATTCAGAATTGACCCTATACAAAAGTGTAAAAACATAGATCCCGAATGCAGAATCCTTGACGAAGTTCCACCAACCCCATTCCACGATAAGAATGTAGACAATGGGGTAAGGGCTAAGTTTCATTGCATTGCAAAAAACATGGAATACACTCCTTACAAAATATTAAGCATACAAAGTTGTCCTTACTTAGAAATTTACAATATACAAACACCTGATGGGGTAGATAGGTATGACCTTCATTATAAGGCTGGAAGTATCTTTCTACCAGCAAAGGCGGTGTCTCCAAATCAGCATACACCACTCGTCAATATGATGCTGAATGACGAACGAGGAATATCTTATATTTTTAATTATACACCGTCTGACGAATCCCACAGCAAACTGTTTGATATGATTCGGTCAGCTTGTGATACTATAAACGTTCAAATTACAAATGTAGTTGAACATCCTGAAGATTTCAGTACATTATATTATATGCGTACCAGTGATACATTTTCCTATATAAAAGTGTATGTAAATTCTGATGGATTTATCACATACGCCAAACCTATGTCTTTGAAAGGTAAAGAGGACGGAGAACTTAGTGCAATAATAGAAATCATAAACTCTCATTTTATATAATATGCCAAATGTTAGAGATATAACGACAATGTGCAAGACTGGCCAAGTGCAGGAAGCATTCAACCTTGCAAAAGCCGATTTAGAGGTTATGCCAGCCGATGTTTGGAAGCAAAGAGAAGTTGGTTGGGCGCTATATTACATGATAAAGACTGATTCTGAAGTTGGTGACTATGCCAAACTGTTAAAGCATATTGACGAACTTAAATCATTAGATCAGCTGACTATAGCCAATGACAGTATGATTTTTGACTATGTGCAATTCCAAATAGCAAACTTCATCAAGAATAATATATTCTTAACAGACATTGAAGCATCTTCAAAACTATCTACGTTGTTTTCGAAGTTAAAGGATTATGAATTCAAAACATCCATAGGTCATTCATTCCTTCTTCAAGCCATTCTCAAATTTGAGAATTGGTCTGAAATGCCCGACTTTTTTGATTGGTGGAATTTGGACAACCTATCTTCTAAAGACTATGAGCCATACGTCAATCAGAAAGGACAAAAGATGATGACTCTTGCAGAACGTGCTTTCATAGCAAATTCTAAGGCATTGCTTAGACTTAATGATCTTGGACGAATTGAAGAATTCCTTCCCAAGTTGGATAATCTAATGAATAACCATACGGAGATGATGTATCCAGGTTATTTTTATGGGAAACTTCTCCTAGCTTTAGGTAGTAATCGCGATGAAGCTTTAAAAGTTATTATACCTTTTGCGAGAAAAAAGGCTACCGAGTTTTGGGTTTGGCAGCTTTTAAGTGATGTTTTTACGGATGATGAGGACAAACAACTAGCTTGTCTGCTACGTGCAGTTCATTGCCGAACACAAGAAACCTTCCTTGGTAAAGTTCATATCAAATTAGCCAATTTGTATATAAAGCATGGATTACTTAACTCTGCACGCTATCATATTGATGCTGTAACACGATGCTATGTTTCACAAGGTTGGAGACTACCAAACGAAATAGATTGCTGGATACGCCAACCATGGCTTAATTCTACTATACCAGACGGAAATGTCTCTATTGATTATATGTCCATTACGGATGCCATCTTATGCAATGGCGCAGAAGAATGTATAGCAGTCGTAACATACGTTGATCAAACCAATCATAAAGCTTTTATTATTTATGGCAAAGAGATACGGACAGTTCAAAAGTTACGGTTTAGGGTACAGGCTGGAAATATTTTGAAATTGCATTATATTACAGATAATGAAGGTAGAATGAAAATTATCAGTTCAACAAAATTTCAACTGCCTTCGAATCTAAATTATGCTAAATATGTAGAAGGAAAGATTAACAAAAGAGACGATAAAGAATTCGCATTCTTAAAGTCAGGTTCTATCAGTTGCTTTGTTTCACCCAGTATCGTGAAAAAATATGACTTAAAGAATGGTGATAATATCAGAAGTCTGATTGTTTATGATTATAACAAGAAGAAGAATGCATGGAATTGGGTTTGTATCAATGCAAAGAAGTAAAAAATATGAAAGAATTAACACATAATGCTAAGATAGCAGTATTAAAGATATTGAATGACATCGTTAATGCAGACAACATTGTAAAAGATGTTGAGGTTGATTATATGAATGAAATAGCACATTCTTTCGAACTTGCAAATAATTACATGGATGAAGTGAACGATCTCGTTACTTTGCAAGCTTTGTCAATCGTAAGAACACTTTCAACCGAGTTAAAAGAGAAAATAGCCCAAATGATGGGACAGATGATTGTCATTGATAAAGACATTAATTATAATGAGGTAAAACTATACAATGCAGTCTGTGAGTCATGTAATATTAATAGAAATTTCAATACTGATGACTATCCTGGAGTTACTTTAAGTGGCACGTTTGTTTATCCGGAGGACTTTGTGTACACTATACAACAATAGATATTGATCTAATGTATAGAAAATGAAGAACAGATCACATATAATAGGAAACACAGACTTTTATGGTTTAGCCGACGATAACAATTATGAAATTGTAGAGTGTGTTTATGACAGAATTAAACTATTGACAAATGGAAAATAATATCGTAATCAAAAAGATAAAATGGCTAAAATTTTTAATAGCGATGGAAAAATCCTTTTGCATCATCAACCAAACAGATTACATACTATTGTATTTGCAACTTATTGTGTACCAATTTGTTTTGATTAAAACGGTAGAAAAGTGATTGCATGGATTTAATGGAGGATGGAAATGACGAAGATTTAACGTATTTAACTTTTGTAAGCCACAAAAATGGAGATGGTGTGCATATTTTGTGCAGAAGTTATTCTCGCAAGGAACAACTCTGGCTATCTCCGATTTTTTGTTGCCTACAAGGCACAAAAACTCTTAATAATCTAAAAAAACATTTATAAGTTTTTATTTTTGAATAAAAGTTCTTATGTTGTCGATTGTTTTGTGTATCTTTGCGTTCAAATTAAAGATGTTTGCAAATGAAAGATTTGAATCGTATTAAAGTTGTTCTAGTTGAAAAGAAGCGAACAGCTAAGTGGCTCGCAGAGGAACTAGGCAAGAACCCTGCAACTGTGAGCAAGTGGTGTACCAATGTGTCTCAACCAGACCTGTACACATTAGATAAGATAGCCATTCTGCTTGATATTGACAAACGAGAGCTTATAACAGGTAAAGATTAAAGCTATGACAGATATTGTACAGATTCAAGAATCAGAGTATGATGCAATTCTGCGACAGGCTGTCGCAGTTATTGACAAAACAAGAGCAATGGTGGCAACAACGGTATGTTCTGCCATCGGTACCGCTCATTGGGAAATTGGAAAATTGCTTCACGACAAGAAGATTGAAAGTAAGCATGGAAGCGGTGTGGTAAATCGCTTGTCTTTTGACTTGAAGCAACGTTATCCACAGATGGGTGTTTCTCCAAGAAACCTGTGGGATATGAAAAAGTTTTATGAACGTTTCTGTGAAAGCGAGCCAAAACTGCGACAGGCTGTCGCAGTTTTACCATGGGGACATACTTTGACTTTGATGCGCAAGTTCGGCGAGGATGATAACGCCATATTATATTACGCGCAAGAAACTACGTCAAAAGGTTGGAATCGTGAACTTCTAACTAGTGCCATTTCTTTGCAAATGCACAAAAGGAAGAATGAACCATTGGATAACAACTTCGAGCAGACTCTACCTGCTACACAGGCGATGTTTGCCAATGAGGTGTTTAGAAGCGGTTACAATTTGGGATTCCTTGGTGTAAAAGACCCCATCTTGGAAACAGAGCTTGAAGCACGACTTGTGGAGAAGGTTAAGCAGTTCCTCTTGGAACTTGGCAAAGGATTCACATATATTGGTAATCAACACATACTCGAATACAATGGAAAGCGGAACAAGGTTGACATGCTTTTCTTCCATCGTGGACAGCATTGTCTTGTAGCTATTGATTTGAAGATCGGCGAATTTAAGCCAGAATATGCAGGAAAGATGAACTACTACCTATCATTGCTTGATCGTTTAGAACGTAGGGAAGACGAAAATCGTTCTATCGGTATCATTCTATGTGCAGAGAAAGACCGTGTGGAAGTTGAGCTTGCATTGGAAGATATGGGCAAACCCATTGGTGTGGCAGAATATCAGTTGATTGTTCCACAGGAAGAGCTAAAGAAAATAGTTGCTGAAGAACTTGAAGCTTTTAATAAAGAACTTCCTCTCTGTACGGAAAAGAGGAGGATTAAAAAAACAAATATGATACTATAAGTGAAGCATTTTAACACTTGTAAGGATGAACTCGATTTTGATAGAAGAGGGATGATCTGGGAGTATTCACGAAAGAGCAAAAAAACGAAAAAAGAGAGCTTAAGAAACATGGCATTTACAATTATCTGTATTCATCCGATAGTAGGATGCAAATATCTAAAGATACTAAAAGAGGAAGAATATTATTTCTTCAATGATTGGTATCGAGAGGAGAATGGATGTGTTGTAAGAAATGATGACGATGCATTCAAACGTCACTTCTTTGGTGAAAAGGTAAGTGTTCAGGCAGTTGTCGGAAAGAACGGTAGTGGCAAGAGTTCGCTTTTGGAGCTGATATATAGAATTTTGAACAATTTCTCATACGTGGCTACAGAAGGGGTCTATAGGGCAACTGCGGAAAGACTGTATTATATCAGAGAGATAAAGGCTGAACTGTATTATGAGTTGGATGGACAACAGGGATGCATAAAAGTGGAAGATGATACGGTTACATTTACGTATGGCGACGAGGCACCTATAGAATTATACTTCCCCGGGAGCAGAAATTATGAGGAAACAGACGGCTGGCTTAACGCCAGGCCATTGGACGGGTATGAGCATAAGGTCATACGTGGAATGGAAAGACAAACAATATGGGAAATCATACAAAAGACACTTAATCACTTCTTCTATTCTCTTGTGGTGAATTATTCTATCCAATCTTTGAACCCTTGTGACTATGAGGATGAAGAAGCCTATGGAGATGATGCAGATGATTGGGCTGATAATTCTTGGCTGATGAGCCTATATAGGAAGAATGATGGCTATATGGTTCCTATTGGATTTGAGCCCTATAGAGGGAACAACCAGATAGACTTGGTAAACCAAAAGGAATTGGCAGAGGATAGAGTTGCGGTGTTGCTAATCGATGCTGAAAAACATGATCATAAATTGTTGCCAGGGTATAGTTATAGTTCGATAGATTTTACTTATGACCAAAAGTTTTCTTTAAGATTTGATCATCCGGCTGAAGATGATGATAATATCACGGATGCAATACAGAAAATAGCGGAGGACTTGAACGGTGAAAGAAGTAATCTCTTTTTTAAGTTCTATGGAATTGACGCGGGCTATAAGCAGAATGGTTGTCACTTCTTTAAGCGGGCTTTTATGTATCTGATAGATAAAACTTTCAGCGTAAGCCGTAATTATCCAGACTATGAAGATTACTCTGAACTTTCGGATGCTTTCTTTGACTTGGAGCGTGAACTGCTTCCACAAGAAAAAGATATGGTAGTCTCGCTTATAGAGAGAGTCAAGGAGGAACCATCGCATATCGGTATGAAAGTTCATCAGACGTTGCATTTCCTTGAGAGGCTTATTCATATTGATGAGGCTGAACAATATGAAATGGATGCTAATGGATTCTCTTATGAAGAATACATACAGCATTTCTTCCCTGAAATGGATATTGAAGGCCCTAAAGCTATTATGGAGTATTACCCGCCGCCTATCTTCAGGAACTATATCTACCTGAAAAATGACATGGATCAGGAATGCATAGAGCTTCCGATGCTGAGTTCTGGTGAAAGGCAATACCTTTTCACACTATCAGCTTACCTATATCATTTGAGGAATATCATTTCTGTACCTGAGAATGCCGGAAGGGTGAAGTATCATAATGTCTGTTTGTTTTTGGATGAGATAGAACTTTGCTTCCATCCTGAATACCAGAGGCTATTTGTGGCAAACTTGCTTCAGAGTTTGGAGGACAATAAAGTGACAGATAGTGTAAATGTGAACGTGATACTAACGACACATTCTCCCTTTGTGCTATCAGATATTCCGCAGTGTAATATCCTATATCTTGAAAATGGGGAAGATGCAAGGGAACAGATGAAGGTGAAGACTTTCGCCTCTAACATCAATGAGCTGTTAGCTGAAAGTTTCTTTCTGAAAGGAGGATTTGTAGGTGAGTTCGCTAGTCAAGTGGTTAATGACTTGGCTAATTTCCTTTTGGAAAAGCAATGTAAACGCAGATGGGATATTGTGTCGGCAGATCAAATGATAGAGGCTGTTGGCGATGACGTTGTGAAGATACAGCTACGTAAGTTGTTTGTTCGAAAGTTCGGGAAAAATAATCAAGTATATAAGACGTGGGTGCAAAAAGAATTTGAGAGATTAGGCTTGAACCAAGAGAACCGATGAGAAGAATTCTGATTGATGATAGGATAAAGAAGCTTGCTGCTGAATACGTGAAGAAACTGCCACTAGTGGTGGGTGATGTAAAAGCAGATTTGCAGATTTTGGCTGATGACTTAAAAAAAGAGTCAACAGAGATTCTGATATGTACACCTGAAGAGGGAAAGAAGGCAAAAGGCAAATCAAGCGTCAGAAAAAAGACGCTGCCCGATGCGATTGAGGCTGCAAATGCAGAGCAACCGCTGAAGGACAAACAGGAGAAATTTAAAGGCGTTAGTCATAAGGGAAGTGAATATCTCAGGGTATCAGTGTATGTTGAGAAGATTGTAGAGAAATATGACGATCTCAATAATATGCTGCCGTCCAAGTATGATGAATGCTTTTCTTATATCAATAGTGCTTTAAAAGGTGTCGCTATAGATGATATTTGGGTAAAGTTTAAAGGAAATAAGGATAAGCGACCACTCTATGAGGTGATAGTTGATGTAATGGGTTACGATAAAGTAAGAGCAGGGTTGATGCCTAACTATGTGAAGATGCTTGAGATTAGATCATGCATTTATTGTAATGCCCAGTTTGCTATGACAACGCTTATAGAGGATGTGCATGAGAAGATAAAGACAGGAAAGAGAGGACGCCCCAAAGAAGCAAGGGTGATACCATTGATGGGCGGTTACTATGAATTGGATCATAATAGGCCAAAGTCGAAATACCCGTTCTTGTGTACAAACTTCTATAACCTACAACCTTGCTGTGGATCATGTAACAAACGTAAATCTGCACAAGACTTGCCATACTCATTATATTATGAAGACGGTGAACCGCATCCCTCCCCGCTTCATTTCGCTATTAGCCCACAGGATGTAATTGCTTTCCAGACAAAAGGAAAGTGTAGAGGAATAAAAGCATATCTTTGTGATGATGAAAAACCAGGCCAGCCTGTCGTAGCAAAGAAAGATGGAACCCTCGCAGAGCGTTTTAACTTTATTTTCGACATAGATAAGATTTATGCTGAACATGATGATGAAGTAGAAGAATTGCTATGGCGTAATAGGATATATACAAAGGGAATTGTAGATGCTGCGAATCAACAATTTGCAGATTTGGATATTGAGGGATTTGACTTTGACAGATATATTCTTGGAACATACGCCAAGAAGGATGAGGCTTTGAAACGTCCACTTACGGTGATGAAGCAGGATGTCTGGGAGCAGATTATGAAAGTGGAATAGAATATGAGCGTGGAGAAATTAATTGGATCCTGGGAATTGAAAAGTAAGATTGGTAGCGGAGGCAATGGCGAGGTTTGGGAATGCACAGACCAAACAGGAAATGCATTTGCTATGAAAATCCTAACTAAGACAACAGGAGAAGCGTATCAACGATTCTTGGATGAGGTGAAAGTAATGCTTTCTCATCAAGGTGCCGATGGAATGTTGCCAGTGATTGACTTCAATCTTCATGAATTAAATGGCTCAGAGCAGACTGAAAAAGATCTTTACTATGTTATGCCTTTGGCAATTCCTGCAAAAGAACGCTTGTTTGGATGTATCTTTGAAGAGAAATTGAATGCCATCAGGGATATCCTAAAGATGTTATGTCTACTTCATCATCAAGGTATTGCTCACAGGGATATCAAGATTGAAAACATATTGATGTATCAAGAGCACTATGTGTTATCTGATTTTGGACTCGTTTTCTATCAAGATAAACCTCGTGTGACGAAAACCGACGAGCGTATGGGAGCAAGGAGGACATTAGCCCCAGAAATGGAACGGCCTGGCTCAAAGAATGCCGATCCGTTTAAGGCTGATGTATATTCTATTGCGAAAACCATTTGGGTGATACTGACAGAATATCCCGATAGTTTTGAAGGTCAATATAGTAGGAATCAAGTTACCAGACTTGAAGACAATGTAAAGTGTCCAAGAGGCACATATTTTACACCATTAGGAGAATTGCTAGCAGAATGTACAGATGTGCTGCCTGACAATAGACCTAATATTGAACAAGTTTTGGCTAGGTACGAGGAATGGGAGAAAATGCAGGATGATTTTGCAAAAAGTAATCGCAGTCAGTGGGTTGAAGTAATTAAGGCGTTGTTTCCTTATTCAGTTCCGACACATGCCGAATGGACGGATATTAAAGAAATAAAAAATGTGCTCAACATGATTAGTCACTATGACAGTTTGAATCATCTGTTCTTCCCCTCTGGCGGTGGATTAGACTTGGATGCTGTATTTGATTCTTATGAGGAGCATTGCTTAGAAATGGATTTTGGTGGGTTGAGGCAGATCTTCAACCCGAAAATCCTAATCTTCGAATCGATAGGTGAAGATTTGTTGTGGAATTATTTCCGAATGGAGTGTAATCCATTAGAGCCTGCACTTAAATCAACTCCCAAAGACTGTTATGATGAAAGAGTATCAGAGATGTCACCGCTCGAGTATGAGGATTATGGCGTAATGGAAGATGGTGACCTCGCCAAACAAGATGGATATAATGTAACGGACTATTCTCGACAAGTAACTCGCCAATTAAAGGGCAGTTATGTGATATTCAGTAAAAACTCGCTATATAACAGGACTACGGGTACTTATGACGGCAGACATGACAAGATGAGTACTGAAACTTTTAGAGCTTACATCGAAAAAGCATATAATAAATATAAGAAAGCGGAGGATAATGTCTTTCTCAATGACTTTTAAAATCCAATAAAGAATTAATTTTATTAAACTTAGATAGTTTATGGCAATATTTGAACCAAATATTTATATGAGGGAGATTAAAGAACTATATTCCGAGGAACTTGCCTTGTTGAAGCAGATTCGAAGCTATGGGAGAGAACATTCACAAGGTAAAATGGAGCGGGTTGAGAAGGTTAAGTTACTCTTGTTATTTCGTATCTACTCGAATCTGTATTCTTCTCTGCTCTTAACTGTGCAGGTCTTGAAAACTGGAAAGATTTCATTCTTTCAGTTACCGATAGGCTTGTTGTTGCGTTGTTGCTTTACCGATTGTTTGTTCGCCCTATACATACAGCGGGCTGGCAAGGAACGAGCTTACGAGGAACTGGATCTGAGAACAATAGAGTATGCCAACTCAATGTTGGAGCGCAAAGAGGTATACAGAGATCAGGTGAAAAGTACGGGAAAGATACTTGATGATGTCTTTATAGATCATTTGTGGGAGTTGACGATGGAAGACAATTTCTTGGGACTGCTGACACTTGACGACAATCTGGAAGAATTGACGGTAATAAAGCAATCGAAAGGACAACTGAAAGACGCTGGTTTCACTAAACAAAATAGTATTAAGACAAAGGATATTGTTGACTTCTTGGTTGCTATACCTGAACTCAAATCTGTGGCTATGCGATTATATCACTACTTCAAATATTTCTCGCAGTATGAGCATTTCTCAGAAAATGGGCAAGGGGATGTACTTGCATCAATGGAGAAGGATGGTAATGATAACATCCATTTGCCTTCAGCCATTAGGGCACTGGGTGTTGGGATGGAAGAGGTGATGAAGAATAGATTGTCAAAGATGAATAAATAAAGAGGTTAACACAAATAAGGATATGAGTACATTCGTATTAATGGAACTATGTAAGCAGAGTGGAGTTAAAAATGTTATATATCAACTTTTGGCTCCAAGCATAACTTTAAATCTCGATGAAGTTGAAGAAAATCGCAGCTATGCTGTGATTATCGATAAGGGTATTCGTTATTGTTTGACTGGTAATTCTGGTATATATGATGAAGAAGCCTCCTATGTGTTGTTGACAGATAGAACTCCTACGAAGCAAAAGCTCATTGACAATGAGATCAAGCAGAGAAAGTGGATAAAGCATCCTAATCAAATTGAGGCTTCCCCCGATGATGTAATAAATTCATGGGAAAACAGGTTCCACTTCAAACTTGAGAAAAATGAGGCTCATCCCGGATTAAGAAGACCGCAATTAGGTGCTTTGCATGCTTTACTTAGCCATATGCTATCACCTACAGAAACAGCGACAGTGGTGCTGCCAACTGGAACTGGTAAGACAGAAACGATGATGTCAGCTTTAGTAGCAGGCAGGTGTAATAGAGTACTTGTAACTGTGCCGACAAATGCTCTTCGAGGACAATTATTCAATAAGTTCAAAACTTTAGGCATTCTTAAAAAAGCAAAATTTGAAATTGTTGATAAAGAAGCATTATATCCTATAGTAGGGGTTATAACGTCTGCATTTGAAGGGGAAGATCAACTAAAGAGCTTTATTAGACAATGCAATGTGGTGATAACAACAATGCAGATTATTGACCATGCTCCAGAAGAACAGCAGGATGTATATGTGTCATCATTTTCAAATGTGTTTGTTGATGAGGCGCACCATATTGTAGCCACATCATGGAGGAAGTTTTCTGACAGATTCCCAAGACATCAATTGGTTCAATTCACTGCAACGCCGTTCAGAAATGATGGGCAACGACTTGATGGTAAAATAATATTTAACTATCCTTTGCGCCAAGCACAAAAAGATGGTTATTATCGCACTATACATTTCCTGCCAGTCAGGGAATACGGTGAAGAGGCCATTGCTGATAAAGCTATTGCTGAAAAGGCTGTTGAGAAACTAAAAGACGATCAGAAGCATTACCTGCATATAATGATGGCTCGGTGTGAGACCAAGAGTCGAGCACAGGCAGTCTACAAGATATACAAAGAGTTATGCCCAGAACTACGAATTGTGTTATTATATTCCGGCTGCCCTGATTATATTGAGAACTATAATAAAGTTCTTAAACGAGATGTAGACATTGTGGTTTGTGTGAATATGCTTGGTGAAGGATTTGATTTGCCAGAACTTAAGATTGCAGCATTCCACGATATCAGAAAAAGCCTGCCAATAACATTGCAATTTTCTGGACGATTTACACGAACTAGCCGTGATGCGGAGTTGGGGGATGCTTCTTTTGTGGCAAATATTGCAGACCTTACAGTTAAGCAGGAACTTGATAGCCTCTATGAAGAAGATGCTGATTGGAATATTCTTTTAGCCGATGCAAATGACAATAAGGTTACAGATGAAAAAGAGTTTAAAGACTTTATTGAAGGATTTAAGTCGGGAACGGATGCCCAAATCCCTGTAAGCAGTATCTACCCAAAGTTTAGTACTGTCGTATATCAGAGCTACGCAAAAGGATGGCACCCTGAGGATTTTTACAAAGGTATTAGAGGCTATGATAAACTTGATTATCAGTCTTATGACATTAATGAAAATGAAAAGCTGCTTGTGGCAGTGATGGCAAAGGAACAGAATGTCGAAGGTATAAAGGTTAAGGATGTAAGGACTATGGCCTGGAGCTATTTGGTGCTGTTTTGGGATGAAAAGAAGAATCTGTTATACATTAACAGCCTAGATAATGCCAGCCTATATCATGAAGTGGCTAAGCATGTAGTAGGGGCTCCGGGGAAAGCCCCAAAGTTAATAGTAAGCGTCCAAAAACGGATTTGGTGATTTGAGAAAGATGATGTAACTTTGTCGCCAGTAATTTTAAACGTAAGTATAATGTACAGCGACAAAGACTTTCAGACATTCTGGTTCCGCTACAAGACGGAAGGGGAGCCACATGGAATTTCAATTAATTCCTTTTGTATTAACCAGGGTGTTCCATACAAGCAATTCTATGCGTGGTTCAAGAAGCATGCCAAGGATACTGTTATCCCTGTTGAAATAGAAGGAGCACCTACAGATGAAGAGACAGATGATGTTGAAGTCCCACCTCAACCAGCATCCAAGCCAAAAGCAAAGAAGTCGAAGGGTGGCATACTCATTACCATCCAAACGACGGATGGTTTGTTTGTCAAGAAGGGTGGGCTTGACTATGCCGGTATGAAGGACTTGGTGTCTAGATTGGAGGGATTATGCTAAGGCTCTCAGGTCTTGACAACTTCTACTACTTACCCATGCTTCATGATATGAGGTACAAGGGGCCTCGTCTCTCTGAGATCATACGTAATATATATCATCGTGACCCTCTCAATGGTGACATCTATATCTATATGTCTCGTGATCGACGAACGATAAGGTTGTTTCAATATAAGCATCATGTCTATGACCTTCACGAACGTACTTTCAGCAATGAATATCGATTTAAGAAAGTTGTACTTCGAGATGGAGTCCCTACCTATAAGATGGATTGGAAGACCGTGATGATAGTATTGGAATCGCCTGTTATAAAGCAGATTAGAATATAATTCGTATTTAAGTATAATTAACTAATAATCAGGTAGTTATGTGCTTTGTAAATTTGCATAATTCAAATATTTTTTGTATCTTTGTACTAAAATACAAAGGTTATGGAATTAGACGAATTAGGCATAGACATAGAGGCACAAAACTGTCTCGATCAAATTCAGCAGGAGTCTCGGACTTCTGCTGACTATGACCCGTCCCAAGGTATGACAGGAGAAGAACTACATAACTTTTGTAAATTCTTGTATTCGCAGATTCAGTCCAAGGATGAGGAGATAAGCCGCCTTACCGCCAATATTAAAGAGTTGACGAATGAGGTTCGTTTGTCTCGTCTTCAACAGCAGACATTCAATGATGAGAACAAGGCGGTAAGTGCCACCCATTCTCAAAAGTTGGATGTTGTGCTTCAGCAATTACAAGAAACCAGGCAAGAGCTTACTGATACAAAGAGAAAGCTGAAAACTGCTGAGACCCTGTTGGCAGATGCCAAAGAGAAGAACCGTCAGTTGGAAGCTGAACGAGAGAAGGATGCCAAGGAGCGTAAGGACTTGGAGAATGATATCGCTCTCCTTCGTTCTGATCTTTACAGTGGAACAAAGAGCCAGCAGTCAGGTCGTTCTGCGGAAGAGGTAGGAGCTAATGATGGCAGGGATGATTTCGATGGTACGGATGCATCTTTACCAGAGGCAAATCGTAAGGATGATGTGTCCTCAGAGGCAAACTCTGATGGCGAGAAATCAGAGAAATCTCAATCCGGAGAGCCTAATAACTCTTCGGAAGACAGAGACTCTAGTAAAGGAACTCCGGGAACACCAACTCCTAAGACAATATATCATGGTCCTTCTCGTAAGGGTCGTACTTATAATAAGCATACAGTTGGTACGCCGATTATCCATAAGTGCGATTTGAGTCACTTGCCTGAAGGCGTAACTTATCATATCAAGAAGAATCCGAAGAAGGTACTTCATACAATAACTAAAGTAGAGGAACATTGGTTCGAGGAAGTTGTCTTGATTTATCCTGATGGTCATAAGGAAACGTATTTTATGCCTCAGGAGAATGATAAGGATGGCTACCTGTATGACGAGATTGTGCCTGGTACTCATGTAACATCAGACTTCTTGACGGAAGAAACATCGAATATGTATGACATGGCCTGTCCTGCTTATCGTGAGGTGAAAAACAGATTGTCCGAGATGGGTTTGAAGACTCATCGCCAGAATCTGGCCAACTATGCGGATAAGGGCTATGAGATATTGAAGCTAGTGCTTCCGGCATTGAAGGACCGAGCCTTGGCTCCTGGTTCCAACGTAAACGTAGATGAGACATGGGAGCGATTCCAGACCCACTTCGGTCATCGTAAGACCTATATGTGGTGTTTGGTAAATCGCAAGGCCAACATCGTGATATTCTTCTATGAGGATACGGTAGACAAGTATGGCAATCAGAAGAGTGGTGGCCGTAACCGTGCTGTTTTGAAGGACTTCTTGGGTGACGCCAAGTTGAAGTCTCTTCAGAGTGATGGTTATATCTGCTACATGTATCTCGACGATGACTTGATAGACATAGAGCATCTATGTTGTCTTGCCCACGTTCGTGCCAAGCTAGAGCGTGCGGAACGTATGGGGTGCAAAGAAGCTTCTTCACCTATGAGTCTGGTTCGCAAACTTTATAAGCGTGAGGACTTGTATGTAGAAAAAGGTTATGATGCCGAAAAAATCAAGGAGATGCGCAATGATGAGTATACTCGAGGTATCGTAGACAAACTTCAGAATGAGATGTTTGACTTGATGGCGAACAAGATGGATAAGTTGCCTAAACTGATGCAGCAAGCACTGAACTATCTCCATAAGTTTTGGAAGCAAGTCTTTGCCTATCGAAATGATGGTGAATATTCCATAGATAATCTGGCAGCAGAACGAGCGATACGTCCCCAGACCATACAGCGCAAGGGCTCGTTGTTCTTTGGTAGTGTTCAGGGTGCATTGAGATCGGCAATGTACAATACCTTTATCCAGACTTGCAAGCAAGTCGGAGTCTCGTTTAGGCAATATTTCAAGGCTTTGCTCAAGGCCGTGAAATCTGGTAGAAAGGACTACGAAAATCTGCTTCCGATGACAATCTGCTTGGATTAATGAAATTTTTAGTGAAAGAAAATTAAAAAAGAAATTTGCGGGCTTTGCAAAAAGCCCGCAAATAGGGGCGTTGTGATATTTTTGGACGCTTACAAGTTAATAAGTGGAGTTGATGTTTTCAAGACCTTCCATAATTTAAAGAGGACAAAATTAAGGAATGTTGGGCTGAAAGTCTATCTTGGGAAAGATATTCGCTTTAGAATGCATGCAGGGCGCGATGTTGAGAATGGGCTATCTCGCATTGAGAAAATGAACAGCGAGAAATCCTTTGTAGTGGGTGATGGTTTTGAGAACGGAGAGAAAACATCCATAGGAGCATCGTACAAAGGGAGAATATGGAGCCTAAGTGGCAATGGAAATATTCTTGCGTTTAAGAATTGGTGTATTGAGCAGGGCGAGAAACTCACAAATCCAAATATCGATGCGAATCAAATACTCAAAGAAACACTGATTCCAAAGATGATAAAAGAAATGCCAGTAGATACAATTCCTTTCAGTATAGATTGGGATGATGAGATGTGGAGAGAGTTAGAGACTCGTTACAGTTTTAAACTGTTAGGATCGGAGTCTTATATGTACAATACTGAAATTGAACTTTGTGAGAATGCTCTAGAAGGGAATAAGGTACGTTTTGCAGTATGTAATAGTGAACAGCATGTGGAGTTTCAGCTAGAGCTGTTTGAAAATAATGAAAATGAGAAGAATAAATTTCCCGACTATAGGATTAAACAATTGACGCATGGTGAGGCTTTGATACAGTTTGGGACGAGGACGCTAAAATTGACAGATTTCTTTGAGAAAGAAGAAAATGTACCGATAATCTATTTCACCGATGGGTCTAGCCTTCGTGGTAATGAGTACATTGTCTTAAGTGCTAAGCCAACACTCTATGATAAAAACAGCTTGCAAGAGTGGGACTGGGAAGACGTTAATTTGCTTAAAGAATCACAAGGAGTGCGGCCACATCTTAAGACGGATTCTATTCAATACAATGTAATACAAACGCTTGTGCGGCAGGACTACGATATTGTGTATGACGATGACAATGCCGGCGAGATAGCTGATGTAATTACGCTCAAATTAATTGAGAATGAAATTCATGTGGAGTTATATCATTTGAAGTTTGCACATGAAGGTAAGATAACCTCGCAGATTGCAAACTTTTATGAAGTATGTGGACAGGCTCAGAAATCTGCAAATTGGAAATATAAAGAGGCAGAAGAGATGTTGAATCATTTACTGCGTAGGGAGATTAAAAAGAGTAGCAATGGCGACGAATGTTCGAGAATATATAAGGGGACACATGAAAAGTTGATCGAACTGATGAAACTTGCAAAGAGGAAGTTGCCTGTGAAGTATAGCGTCTTTATTGTTCAGCCAGGCGTTTCAAAAGATTCAGCAAGTGATGAAATACTATCGCTTTTGGGTGTAACTGAGAGTTTTCTCAAGGAGCGTACAGGAATAGAACTAAAGGTTATAGTAAATAAAAAGAGTCTATGACGCAAGATGGAAGGTGGAAGTTAAAGTATAATGAAGTGATGTCGTTCATGGAAAAGGAATACCGTAAACTATCCAAGTATTATCCAAAAGAGATGCTTATGTTCCACTTCATTCATCATAATAGAAAACTGTATAATGTGGGAACGATGAAAGAGGAACGTAAAGTACTCTTTGAAAAGTTGCTGGTGCTGTGTGAAAAGTATAAGAGAATTCACTAGTGTCCACTAAAAATGGACGAGTTTAAAAATAAATAAACAATACTTGAGTTTCTTGGTGTATGATTTCTTATCACATACTATTTTTCTATATTTTATACCACTGCAATGGCCTACCATCACATTCTGGCGTTGGGAGAGGCATTCATAATTTGTGCCAGTTTCCGAACATTTCTATCAGACATAACAAAGTAAAATTTATCTTCTTCCAACATCTCTTTGATCAATATCTTTACAAACTCATCATATTCCTTCAAATTTTCATCTGAAAAAATCTTCTCCAACGTTTTCATTACAGAAGTAGCAAGTACATCCGCTGTCTGTAAAAGGAATGAAGATTTTGAGTTTGCAACTGAGAACGATTCGAACCACCTCTTCCACGAAATTATCCCTGCCCACACTTCTAGGATTTCGTTATTTTCCATAACATGGAACTTCTCATAGAGTTTCTTGAAAGTCTCGTTACACAACAGACAGCTGTCGAAAATAATATTTGTTCGATAATTTTTACGTTTACAAATATTGGCCACCCTCATACCTAGAGCCGTAAAAGTTGTATAGTTTGCGGACCTAATAACGCTTGGATTTGCATCGGTATTAAGCATTACTGCTTCATAATCATCCTTATAAAGTTCTTCAAGATGATGACCAGCTAACATTCTTTTATATTTAAGATCATGCGTTTTTGCAAACACAACATCAAAAGCTTTCTGGTACTTTTCTAATTCAGGGTGGGTAAATGCACTAGAAATGAGTTCTATATCTTCATCATCAAGTATGTCATAGAAATATTGAGCAGCTTTACTTTTTTCATCATTGTCATTGCACCATGTATAATCTTCAAAATCATTATATGCACCATCTAGAAAATTGTCTACAATTAGTACGCATACCATAAATCTCTTTTCGAGTATCACAAGGGAAAAATCGCATTGCATTCCCTTCAAATATTCAAGAATGGATTTTAAGATTAATGATTTCTTGGATGCTCGTATCCATCGAGCCGCTTTAATTTCTGTTTCTCCAATCTCCTTTACTGAATCAAATTTTACTTGAATATAAGACAAAATGGATGCTTCCTTGGTTTGAGGTATGGAAACAGCTGCTAACGCAAAATACTTTTGTGTAGAATCTACAAGATTATTACCTGTGTTGCCTGACTCATCTATATATGTATTACCCCTGTTCGGGATAAGAATAGTTCATAAAAAAGTTGGTAGTCTCACAAATATTTTGTAC
>OHBM01000994.1_pt1 | contig 21801 bp, 19 predicted proteins | sample 1577251 | NCBI WGS metagenome assembly OHBM01 (sample SAMEA3541557, study PRJEB24748) | human gut metagenome | biome: human gut; feature: human-associated habitat; material: faeces | place: China | collected 2012 | reverse complement strand
GTCCACATAAAAGGTGTGCTTCGGCAATTGCAGCCTGCAGTCCCGCAATATCCGGGTACGGTAAAGCAACGCATGCATCACAAGGTACTGGGACGGCTTGAAATTACCCATGTCATTCCAGGTACAAAGCTTCTTCTCCGGAAATACATTGGTATAGCGCATTGGCTTTGTTTTGTTCTCATAAAGGTGGTCATAGACATAATTGCAGACTACCAGATCCACTTCTTTTTCCTGCCATTCCCATTCCCGAAGCTCTGAGAGAAGCTCCTTTAAGCTTTCCTCATCCAGCCAGTCATCGGAATCCACCACTTTAAAATAAGTTCCTGTGGCTGCCTCAAGTCCTGCATTTACGCCGGAACCATGTCCACCGTTTTCTTTATGTATGACTTTTACAATATCCGGATATTCCTTTGCATACTCGTCGGCAATCTCTCCGGTTTTGTCAGTAGAGCCATCATCTACAATGATAATTTCCCCTTCCTCCTTGCATACCAGAAGGGAATCTATGCAACGTTTCATATAATCCTGTGAATTGTAACAAGGTACTGTAAATGTAATTTTCTTCATTTTCCTAACCTCCTGTATCTCTGTTAACTAAAACGAATAAACTTTCCTTTTGTCTTCAATTTTCTTTTTGTGTATTACTCCATTAATACAATTACACAATTAAAGTAATTTGTCAATTTACATTTCCTTAAGATTTGTTAAACAATAAATAACAAATTTTTAAATCCGGCTTTTAAAATCTTATGTTTGACAAATTTTAAGTTACCCCCTATAATGGGGATAATTAAGGCAGTTACAGGCTTTGATGGGAACAAGTAATAGCAAAGGAAACCTACAGAGAGTCACCGGTTGCTGAGAGGTACAGGGGCAGCTTGTTATGAATACATCCCGGAGCTTCGCACCAAATATTCAACATTTGTCAAATTAGAAACATAGTTTGCAAGGGAATGGCTTATGCAAATTTGAATGAGTAGGCTGCGACGGATTAGCACACGTTATCGATGCGTAAGTTGCCAGGTATCCCTAAGGCACTGCAGATGGCAGTCCTGTCGGTGACGGACACTTACTGAGGCAGGTTATGCGAATAATCTGTGAAAAAAGGTGGTAACACGAGACTTCGCCCTCGTCCTTTCATAGGACGGGGGCTTTTTTATGCGGGAAACAGAATAAAAACATTTCCCAAAATTTTAAAAAATATATTTTCAGAAAGGATTTTTATTATGACTTTATATGATGAATTAGTTGCCCGTGGACTGATTGCCCAGGTAACCGATGAAGCTGAGATTAAAGAGCTCATCAACAATGGAAAAGCTACTTTTTATATTGGATTTGACCCAACTGCAGACAGCCTTCATGTCGGACATTTCATGGCACTTTGCTTAATGAAACGTCTCCAGATGGCTGGCAACAAGCCAATCGCCCTGATTGGTGGCGGAACTGGTATGGTCGGCGACCCATCCGGACGTAGTGATATGCGTCAGATGATGACACCGGAAACCATTCAGCACAACTGTGACTGCTTTAAGAAACAGATGAGCCGCTTTATTGATTTTTCCGATGATAAGGCTCTTATGGTAAATAACGCTGACTGGCTCATGGACTTAAATTACATCGAACTTCTTCGTGACGTCGGTGCTCATTTCTCCGTAAACCGTATGCTGACCGCAGAATGCTACAAACAGCGTATGGAAAAAGGCTTAAGCTTCTTAGAGTTTAACTACATGATTATGCAGAGCTACGACTTCTATACCTTATACCAGAAATATGGCTGTAATATGCAGTTTGGTGGCGATGACCAGTGGAGCAACATGTTAGGCGGAACCGAGCTGATTCGTCGTAAACTTGGAAAAGATGCTTACGCGATGACCATCAACCTTCTTCTGAATTCCGAAGGTAAGAAAATGGGTAAAACACAGTCCGGTGCTGTATGGCTTGACCCGAATAAGACTTCTCCATTTGACTTCTATCAGTACTGGAGAAATGTTTCCGATGCAGATGTATTAAAATGTCTGCGTATGTTAACCTTCCTGCCATTAGAGCAGATTGACGAAATGGATAAATGGGAAGGCAGCCAGTTGAACCAGGCAAAAGAAATCTTAGCTTACGAACTGACCAATCTGGTTCATGGCGAAGAGGAAGCCAAAAAAGCACAGGAGAGTGCAAGAGCATTATTCTCCGGCGGCAATCATGCAGATATGCCTGCTGCTGAAATTGCAGAGGCAGACCTTCGCGATGGCGTTATCGATATCATGGGACTTCTTGTTTCTGCCGGACTTTGTGCTTCCCGTTCCGAGGCACGTCGTGCCGTAGAGCAGGGTGGTGTTACCGTCAACGGCGAAAAAGTAACCGACATCAAGACCACATATGCTCCGGATGATATCAAAAATGCAGAAGAATTTGTTCTGAAACGTGGAAAGAAGAAATTCTGTAAAATTGTAATGAAATAATCTATAAAAAAGCCAAAAGAGTTGTAGCGATTTGTCCTGATGGACATTCCGGTACAACTCTTTTTTGTCCTATAACCCGCTATTTCTTTCTGAATCTTATCGCTTTATAAATCCAAAGTCTTTCCATACTTTTCTAATACCTGTTTTGCCTGCTCTTCCGTTATCTGTAATTCTTCCTGCAGCAATGCCAGGATTTCGGCATCTGATTTTCCAAATTTACTACCGAGCTTTATGATTTCTACTTCTTTTCCCTCCTGCAAGCCTTCTTCTAAACCAGCTTTCTTACCTTCTTCCAACCCGGCTTTCTTACCTTCTTCCAGTCCGGCTTTTCTTCCTTCTGCTTCGCCTTGTTTTCGAATCCGCTCTTCTCTCTCAAAACTCTTCATATATGCAAGACCTACCTCTCCATCCCGCTTGACTGCCGTTACCATCCGATGTAACTTTTTCAAGTTTTCAGATGGAGCATTCTCTATGGATGAATGCTCCATGTAATGCAGTAGCTGTTTTAATTCCTCCGGCGGGTTTCCTTCCCTTCCCCTTGTATACAAGAATATCGTCTGTGCGCCATCCTCATATTCTAATTCCGGTACTTCGATACATCCATTTTTGATTGTATACACCATACGATTCAATCCAAAGGGATCATAAGTTGTAATAAAGATTACGATGACATTCCGAAGACTCCCATAGGTATCCCCTGCTGTCAGATTTCCTGCGTCAATCTTCGCATGGTAAAACCGAACTCTTCGGGGCAGTGATACGATTTCTTCTTTTCCATCATTCTGGTCTGGTTCTATATCAAAGATTTCTCCGTTCTCTTCATCCAGATATACATCCAGCCGAATGCCGTGGGTTTCTATATTTTCTCCGCAGAAGAAACGCTGTGGCACTACCGTAAGCTTTCCTATCTGCCGGTGCAGAATACACTCCAAAATATACCTCGCCGACTGTTCCCCATAAATTTTGTGGCTGGTCAGGCTGTTTACCAGAAAGTCATCCACCAGATTCAGTTCTTCTAAAGTTTTCATGTTTCCTCCTTTTCCCATAGTGCAAGGAAAAGCAGGATGATATACTTGGCTTTTCGTAAGAATGAATTTTCATATCGTTCAAACTTATTTGTCAGGTACTGTTATCTTAATCTCATTTCCGATTCTAAAATTCCACCTATCCAATGCACTATGCGTTCGTTAATTGTAATTAGAATTTAAAAGCATAGAATTCATTGAATTGATACCAGAAATTTAGATTGGCTTCCGCCACTCGAAAATCAGAATATATGCTTTGTGTTGATTGTAACAAATGCCCTTGAAGAAAACAAGTAAAATATTTATAAAACCGGTACCGTAAAACCGGTACCGAAGGCTTCTACCCCCGGAACCGGTCTTTCACTTTCTCCACATATTGAACACACAGTTCTTTCCGTTCTTCCACAAAACTGCTACAGCGCTCCTTCTTCTCTTCGAAGTAAATTTTACAGTACTCCTTCTGCTCCCCTGCCATATAAAGGTAACATTCTTTCCGGTCCCGCATCTGCCGTGCCAGCTTTTCCATTCTTGCACGGACGGTTTCCATATGTACGGTCGTATAAACCACATCAACTACAAAGAGAATATATAGGAAAAGTACCACTCTGGTGAGCACCAGCTCCGGAATTGCTGCGGTAAGCTGCATGATTACCGGATGAACGAAGCGGAGCAGTATCACGTTTCCGATTCCAAATATGATGCAGCCATAAAGACAGATTCTCCCGTTCAGATTATATCTGTATCTGGTATAATCCCACCAACGTTTGTGGAACATACGCTCCATCGCATAAGAAGTAATATACTCTACTACGCCGGAGGTAAACATGGCTGCCGCAAAGATTGCCGGCACATTTCCAATCCAGCCGATGAGCCAGTAATTAAGCACTGCTCCCGCTCCATAAATCGGAATCCACGGACCTCTTAAGTAGCCACGGTTGATAAATTTATGATATTTTATCTGGGAGCAAATGGTAGATTCATAAAGCCATCCTGCTGCACTGTAAATCACAAACCAAAGGAAATAAATTCTGCCGGCTACCAGAAAATGCAGGAACACATTTCCGCATGTGCCCATAAATTCTCTTACCTGTACTAACATACTTCCTCCCTGCATCTGCGCTGTAAGGTCTCTCTGGTAGAACATTTCTTATCAATCCAGCAGACAATCCAGCTTTCCAAGTATTCCGGCGGCACCAATGTCAGCGGAAACATATGCTTCTTGATAATGTCATGCTCTATCGGAGTTAATTCCACATCCATGCTGGCATTCCGCAATGCTACACCCGGATGGAAAAATCCATGCAGATGATGCGGCGTCAGCTGGTTATGCCAGTCATATAAGAAATAATCGTGAAGCAATGCACCCCGGATCAGCTGCTCCATTTCTACCTGAAGCTGATGTTCTTTTGCAAAAAGGTAACTTTCATATGCCACCTGAACACAATGCTCATATACCGTGGTGGTTCCATGCTGGATATGCTCCTTGGACTGCAAAATTCTGGTTTCTGCCTCAACCTGTTTTAATATATTCATGAAATAAGTATCTTTACTATAAGCTTCCATTTTCTTTAACTTCCTTACTTCTCATCTTATTCCATCTTAATCAATATCATGTATTACGTCAATGTACGAATTCTTACGATTTCCTTAACCTGTAACCATGAGTGTTTTTTATAAATACCTGAAAGCTATAAAAACACCTTTTCACAGCATATCATTGCACGCTTTGGCTGCTTGGAATGCATGGAAAGCGCAACTGTTGCCATCTGGTCTGAATCATTTTTTAATAAGATGGTTGCCTGCTCGTCTGAACCAGTTGGTGATACCTTTCTCTGGCTCACAACCTCTTCCGGCTTTTTATCCATGAAGCTTCTTACAATAGAAAGTGCATATACGCCAATGTCAAGCATTGCCTCGCCTGCAAGATTCATATTAAAAAAACTTCATCTATGGAATCATAGACCTTTGCAATGCTCTCATTTTTGCCATAATCTTATCATAAAAAAATGCATTTTAAAAGAGGCTGCCACAGCCGGATTTTTAGGGAAAAATCTATCCGGTGTAACAACCTCTTTTTATGTCATATCTTTACTAAATTTACTTTATCAAATCGACGCAGTCCGGTTTGATCTGATACAATGCTTCTGTAAGACTTCCGTCTTCATTGCGGAAAACAACGGAAATCCGAAGTGTGGAAGCATCTTCTTTTCCATCGTTTCCTGACATGGTAATCGCATTGACGCTAAAATATTCATCCTCTGCAAGCCAGTTGGAAACTTCGCCGCTTCCGCCATTTGCAACATAATCTTCTTTTTCAATATACTGTGTTCCAAAATCCACCCAGCCATTTTCGTCCGGTGTAGCAGAAAATACCGGATAATCCTTTACGATTTCAAAATAATCCGATAAATTATCTGCTGTAATGCCATCCACGAAATCTCTGACCTGCTGATTCATATAGCCTGCTGCAGCTTCACTTTCTGTTCCGGTGATTATGCTAACTTCTGCTCTGCCGGCAGTTCCTTCCGTATCTGCTGCCTCATCTCCTGTCGCAGCTCCTTCTTCAAGCTTCTTAATGTACTCCTCCGCTGCCGCCGGGTCTGCCTTAGTGGTATCTAATGGCAGGGCGAAAAGTGCAATTGTGCCAGCATAGTCTTCCACTTTACGGTAAAAGCCACTTTCATTGTCCATTCGAAATGCAGCCGTTTCGCTCCCGAAGCTGTCCACGATTCCCAACTGTACGCCACGGTCTGCAAATATTTCCAAATCATCGCATTCTATCAACTCATAAAGAACGCCGTCTTTACAGAACCAGGTAAGTGTCTCATCCATGGTTGCTGCATTGGCATCCAAAAAAGACACACCATTGATTAACGGTGCCACAAAGAAATTGCGGTCTTCCATATCCGTTCCGTCACTTTTTGCAATGGCAATGGCTGCATAGGTATGTGATTTGCTGACATTTTCCCGAGTTTCCTGTGGTACACAAAGCTCTAATTTTTCTCCGGACACCAGTCCTAATAAGGTAATATCATAGCCATTGCTCTGCTGTGTCTCATTGACGCTTACCGCATCCTCTCCGGCAAATGCCCGGCTCAATGCTCCATTGTCCGCTACTTCATCCGCAATCTGTGACGGACTTAGGAAATGATACGCTGCATAGGCACTGCTGCCACCTAACAACAATATGGCGCAGGCACTTGCTGCGATTAATTTACGTGTTGGATGAAATTTTCTATTATGATTCATATTGACCTCCAAAGAAATATGTCCGGAGGCATGCAAAGAAGAAAAAGCCTGTTTATATCTTTCTTTATCTGTCATTTTCCCATTCCTCCTTTAATACATTTCTGAGCAGTCTGCGACCACGCGTCAACCTGACCTTCACGTTGCTTTCTGTCACATTCATAATCTTTGCGATTTCCCGGATGGTGTAATCCTCATAATAAAATAAATGTATGACGATTCGATACTTCTCTGGAAGCTTCATGACTTCTGTAAACAGTGTCTGGGCTTCTGGTGTCTCAAATGTCAGTGTCTCCATATATTCTTCTAACGGCACACCCTTCTGCCGCCAGAAAGAAAGATTGATATTCCTTGCTTTATTGATTGCCACCCGAATGAGCCATGCTCTGATATGCTGCTCATTTTCAAATTGTCTGTTGGTTGTATGATATTGAAGAAAAGTATCCTGCACCACATCATCGGCATCTGCTGCATTTTTACAGACATTGAAAGCCGCTGCAAATAAATGGTCTTTATACTTTTCCACTAATACCTCAGTTGCTATTCTCATGAGTGATCCCTCATATTTCTTTTCTGTTTAAAAGGCCTTTCACTATATATACAAGTGAGGATGGGAAAAGGTTACAAAAAAAGAGCTGACTGACCCAACCTCTGACTGTGCCACAGCTCTTTTTATTGTCCAAATCTTTTTATAAATTATAACATATTCCTTTGAAGCAGTTCTTCTATTTCACTCTTTTTTGGTATTGCACGGATAACACCTTTTCTGGTTGTCACTATAGCTGCCGCTGCATTTGCCAGCTTTAAAAGTTCCTCCAACTGCTTTTCTGCCAAATTATTAAAATCATGTTCCAGAAGATAATTCAGCACACTTCCCATAAACGTATCTCCTGCACCTGTTGTCTCGATTGTCTTTACAGAAAATCCATTACCTTCCACACGCATTCCCTTATAATAAGCGCGGCTTCCTTCTTTTCCCATTGTTAAGAAAATGAGTGGTATCTGATATTTTTCCTGAAGGCATCTGATTCCCTCATCATAATCTTCTTTTCCAGTAACAAACTGAATCTCATTATCAGAGATTTTCAATATATCACATTGACTAAATCCATAATTCATCTGTTCTTTGGCTAATTCTAATGAACTCCACAAAGGTTCCCTTAAATTTGGATCAAATGAAATGAGTGCTCCACTCTCCTTTGCCGCTTTAACCGCTTTCTTTGTTGCAGCTCTTACACTATCCTGTGTCATAGATAACGTTCCAAAATGGAAAATTTTTGCCTGGGAAATAAATGTTGTATTAATTTCATCTTCTGTCAGCATCATATCAGCACCCGGATTACGATAAAAAGAGAACTCACGGTCACCATCCGGAAACGTATGTACAAATGCAAGTGTTGTATTTACAGTACTGTCTGTAAAAAGATTGGAGGTATCAATTCCAATATCATTTAACGTATTTCGAAGCAATTTTCCAAACTGGTCTTTTCCAACTTTGCCAATAAATGCTGTTTTCTTTCCCATTTCATTTAACATTGCCAGAACATTACATGGCGCTCCACCAGGGCATGCTTCAAACAAATCATTCCCCTGTTCACTCTGTCCATTCATCGTAAAATCAATTAATAATTCTCCCAATGCAATAACATCAAAGCTCTTTTTCATATTACGATTCCTCCTATATTTCTTCCTTTTGTTTTTATAGAAATGAAACCAGTTCTTTTCCGAACTGGTTTATCATTTCCTTTTCTTCTATATCATCATACCATGAAATGAAATTCATTTTTTCACGGTTCAATTCCATACACTTCTACATTTTCCAGCACAACACTGCCTTCTACTGCCTGAAAATATATTTTATTTTGTTCATTTCCCGCAAATACATTCATAGAATGATTATTTTGATAATTATCAGTAAATAATTCTAAGGAACTTTGATCAGATAAAATATGAACATCTAATACATCTTTTTCTTTTAAAAAGAGTATACTGTGTGATATCCCTTTACTCCATCCATCTGCCTTATTACGATTTACTTTTAATTCTCCATTCTTCAAATCAAATATACAAACTGTTTGATTTATTTCATCGCATCTTAATTTTACAAGTAATTGCTGTGCATTGCTCGCTCGTAAATTTATATTAAATTTCAGCTCAAATGCTATCCCATCATCTGATTTTAACTCTTGTTGCGAATCACAAATCACCAACTTGTCCTGAACATATTTACCAGTTTTTTTTCTATATTTTTTTAACTCCCGTATCGGAACAAAACTCAATCTTCCACTTTTGGTCATATTAACTTCGCGCGGAAAATTAAAGAATCCGCACCAGTCTTCCCTGTAAGTCGGTCCCCAGTCTTTAAAAAACGGCATCCATTCCCATTCATTTGCCCATGCAACCATAATTCTTCTTCCATCAGGTGCCTGAAATGATTGTGGTGCATAATAATCAAAACCCCAATCAATTTCTCCTGAAACATCATAATCAAACCTGCCGGTATCATAATCAAACGAACCGGTTAAATACACACAAGTCCTCTCTCCTGCATCAATAGGTGAAAAAGTTAAAACATACCGGTTTCCTATACGAAAGAAATCAGGACATTCCCACATGGTTCCCCATTCTCCCCTGCTTTCTGCTAATACATTTATAAATGTCCAATGTATCAAATCTTCTGAGCGATACAATAACGCCTGTCCTTTTTGATTTTTTGAAGCTCCGCATACCATATAATAGCTGTCTTCGTGTTTCCATACCTTGGGATCCCGGAAGGAATCTGGCGAAATCCCTTCCGGTGCTGTTAAAACTGGATTTTTTTCATATTTTTCAAAATGAATACCATCTTCACTATAAGCAACACACTGTGTCTGGACAAATCCATTTCCATGATTCGTTGCTGCTGTGTATATTAAATATAGCTTTCCGTCAAATTCAATTGCACTTCCGGAAAAACATCCACCCTTCAAATGATCTTCATAAGGTTCACTTGGTGCTAATGCAACCGGAAGATACTCCCAATGAATCAAATCATCACTGACAGCATGTCCCCAGTGCATATTTTCCCAAAAACTCTGATATGGATTATACTGATAGAAAAAATGATACTTTCCTTTGAAATATATCAATCCATTAGGATCATTAATCCATCCCGTTTCTGCCATAAAGTGGTATTTCTGCCTCATTTTTCCCTGTGAAACTTTTTCTTTATTCTGATTAATTACTATTTGTGCCCGTTCAATTTCCTGAAGCATTTTTTCCTTTGACATCAATTGACCTTTCTGCTCCCTTTTCTATCTTGGCCATCTTTTTTCTTTCTCAGGAAGCTTTGAAAAAACATTATGTGGTTCCTTCTGATACCAGTATGCAACACTTGACAAATCATCCTGACGTTCAAATAAACCTTTATGTCCAACACCAATCTGTTGCACAGTAACCTTAAGCTCCTCATCAAAAAACACCGGATCCATGACATGCCAGCGATAAAAACCGCGCATCGGCGGACAATCATCATTATGATATAAATTATTTACCAGATCATCATGCCTTGAATAAAATGGATATCCAAGAAAAGGAGTTGTATATGTCTGTTCTATCGTTTTTCCGTTTTCATGTCTGGCAAAACTCCAGGAACCTCCAAAATAATCTTCCATTCCGGTTCCACAGATTGTTGGATATTGTTCATCTCCATCAATATAAAACTTTACTTCTCCTTCACCCCACCAATATCTTTGAAGTGTAGACAATGCTATATATGTACCGATATAATGACCACTACCTTTTATTCCATCTGCAATAACATAATCTTTTCCCAGCTCGGTAAGAGCTTCTCTTCTCCAGCTTGCGTGAAAATATTCCGTTTCTTCTGGCAGATAATTGTATAAATTATAATCAATCTGATAAAAAAAAGCCGGAATTGCATTTGCATGCTGATTTTCTAATGTAATAACTGCTCTCTTTTTAAATGGCATCTGAATATAAGAATTTAACCCTCTGGATGGGACAACTGTTATAAGACTGGAATTAATATAACACTCTTTTCCAAATCCACAACAGAAAAAATCCCCTAACGGTGCTTCTACTGATGGATTTTCCTCGCCGTCCCAATACATTCTGAGAACCAGGTCCCTAAGAACAAAGCAATCTCCTTCTGACGTTTTATTATCCGTTGTTATCCATATATGATGAATAATTCCCGGACCATCTATTTCTCCTAAAACAACCGTCTCTCCCGGCTGGATATCATTCAAACACGGACTGCCTTTTCTTGATTTTCCGAGAACGCTGGCTGCCATACCACCTTTTCCCTTTTCTCCTGTCCTGTTTTCAGCATTAATCGCCCTGCTTTTTCCATGTGTCAGATAGGGAAGCATTGCTGCTGTTCCTGGCAGCATAATCATATTTTTATCCATTTTATACCTTATCCTTTCGTTGCACCCATAGTCATTCCAGCTGTTACCCATTTATTTAATGCAAAATAGATTACCAGTGGAGGAAGAATTGAAATTGCTATTGCAGCAAATGTTGAACCCCAGTCCACATTTCCAAATGCTCCGACATAATCTTTTAATCCCATTGCCACTGTCTTGGCTGAAGTATCACTAATAAATGTATTTGCAAAAATAAAGTCATTCCAAATCAGAATACTATACATGGAAGCAATTGTAATAACGGTATTTCTTGCTAATGGGAACACAATCTGAATAAAAGTCCGAAGCGGTGAACACCCATCAACAACCGCTGCCTCTATCAATTCATTCGGAACAAATTCGTAAAAACTTACAAACATCATAACTGATAAAGGTAATGCAAATCCTACCTGTGGTAATATTAAAGAAAAACTTGTATTTAAAATACCTAGTTTACTATAAAAAATAAATAATGGTATTAATGTAATCTGTACTGGAACCATAATTCCAAATGTAAAGAAAGAATAAATTGTTTTTGTTCCTCTTACTTTAAATTTTGACAATGCATATCCTGCAGTAGAACTTAATACTACAATCAGAATCAGCGAAATAACGGTCACCTTTAAACTATTCCACATATACATACCGATTTTACCATCTGATAAAACCTTAGAAAAATTTTCCAGCGTAATACTCTTTGGAAATGCAAATGGAGCTGCTGACAACTCTACGGTTGGTTTCACACTTGCAACAAACAACCATATGACCGGATATATCTGAATGATTAAGAAGAGAATAATCAATACTGCAAATATTATTTTTATTATTTTTTTCTTCAATGATTTCCCCTCCTATTCCTTCTGATGCGTTCTTTTTCAATTCTTTTTTCTTCTTTTTGTTCCTTTGAAGTAAAAATTTTTCTTAAAATATAAACAACTAAAATACTTTCAATAATAATAAACACCGCTAAAGTACTGCCATAACCATACTGGTTACTTGAAAACGCCTTTTTATACATATATGTAGACATTAATTCGCTGGCATTTCCCGGTCCACCACTTGTCAATAAAAATGGAATATCAAATCCTCTTAATGCTCCTGTCAGACACATCGTCAAAGTCAGAAGTATAATATCTTTTATCAATGGCATTTTAATTTTAAATAATATCTGCATTTCAGAAGCGCCATCTATTTTGGCAGCTTCATATACAGAAGGATCTAATGAAACCAGTGCAGCATAAAATATAACCATATACATTCCAGTAAATCTCCATCCTTCCGGTATGGATACAGCTGGTAATACAGTACTTACTTTCGCAAGCCAGGACGTTACCATTCCACCTAAACCTACTTTTTGTAATATCTGATTCAATAATCCCATAGGCTCTGTTGAGTACATACTTCTAAAAAGCTGTGTGATAGCAACTGTTGTAATAATACATGGTACATAATACAACGTTTTAACCAGTGTCACATGCTTTGTCATATATGTCAGCAATATTGCAAAAAACAGTCCAATTAATAATTGCATGGAAACTACAATAACAAGGTAAATCAGATTGTTAAAAAATGCCTTATAAAAAACTTCGTCGTGAAACATAGTCACATAATTTTCCAATCCGACAAACTGCTTTTTTCCTATTCCTCCCCATTTCATAAAACTTAATCGAATAGACTCTTCTATTGGATAAAATACTGCCAAAATATAGAACAATAATCCTGGAAGTAAAAATGCCAGAAAGGCCTTTTTGTTTCTTATAACGCCCATTATAACTCCTTCCTTTTCATTTATATAAATCTGTTACGAGATATGTATTACCAATCATGATAATACATATCTCGATATGTCATTTACTTATTTTGTATATTCTGCAATAGAATCATCTACCAGTTTACAAAAATCGTCTACTGATAAATCACCGGATGCCAGCAATAATAAATTATCCTGCATAACGGTATTGGTATTGGAATCAAGGTATGTATCCCAAGGCTTCAGGAAGTTTTCACCTGTAGACTGCATATCTTCCTGAATTTTCAGATAAAGATCTGAGTATTCAACATCATCCGGTAAATCGGTTTTAATTGGAGACATCTGCTGTTTTCCAGCATATAATTTACCATAATTATCAATTACATATAAGATAAAATCTTTTGTTTTTTCATCAAATGTTTCTGCATTAAATGCCATACCAATTCCAGAATTTATACAAAATTCATTTGGCTGTGTTTTTGCACCTTCAATAGTAGGAAGATAAAAATAATCAATTTTACCCTGCTCATATGCATCCTGCATAGCGCCGATTTCCCAGTCACCAATATAATACATTGCAGATTTTCCATCTAAAAACATTGATTGTGCTGTTGCATAGTCTGTTGCAGCAAATCCATCATTAAAATACTGACCCATTTCTTTCATAAATTCTGCTGCTTCTCTTCCGGTTTCACTGTCCATTTTCTCTTTTCCATCTCTTAAATTAATGATAAAATCATTTCCGGTTTCTCTAAATGGAAGCATTGCTAAGTATCTCTGTACCGGCCATCTGTCAACACCATCTACCGAAATCGGTGTAATTCCATTATCTTTTAAGGTTTTACATACATTCAGCCACTCATCCATGGTAGTTGGTGGTGTCAGATTATACTGTTCAAAAATTTCTTTGTTATACCATGTCATTTCCACATGATATTCTAATGGTAAAGTATACATGGAACCATCTGTAAATTCCTGATATTTTAATGCAATCGGATAGAAATCATCATATCTGTCATTATCTTTTAAAAATTGTTTTACATCTACTAACATTCCTGCATCTACCAGCTCCTGACAATATGGATCGGCATCAATATCAATTATATCCGGCATATTGCCTCCGGCAATTAATGTCTTTAATTTCTGTAAATAGGAAGGTCTGTCCGCTGTTGTTTCAAATTCAATTTTCCACTTTCCGCCTTTTTCTTTACTGTACTGATCTGCAATTTCATGCATTACCTGATCTATTTCACCATCCACAGGTCTTGATGTCATCCACGTAACAGTTACCACATCATCATCATCATTTTTTGCTTCTTTTTTTGTAGAACCACAGCCTGCAATCAACCCTGTTACCATTGTTGCTAACAATAAAATACTCATCATTCTCTTTTTCATTTTAATCCCTCTCTTTTCTTGTTTTTATCACAAAATTGTTTAATTCTACTTCTCCCTGTACCACATAAACACCGGCATAGCCACCTTTGTGATCATACATTCTGGTAGATAATACAATTTCATCATTAATATACACAATACAGATATCATCTTCTCTTATTATCAGTAAATGATATTCATCTGCATCCGGAAGCCTTCTGGATGTTTCTATCTGGTATGGTACATCACCTTTTATCTGCCATTGATAGATGCCCTTTTCTGAACGTGGCCACATATCCCATGCTACTTCCTTTTTCCGTTGATTCATTCTTAAAAAATAACCCTTTTCCATTTCAGAATCAACATGTAACGCTATTCCGAATTCATGTCCCCGCTTCACACAGACATCCATTTCAATTGAAAAGCAATCTTCCGGAATTTCATAGACACCGGAGCCTAAGGTATCACTTATTACATGAATTCCTTTTTCTGTCTTTGTTATCCGGCTATTATAGCCTGCTGCTGGTTTCATATCCTGTACTTCATCATAGAACTCTTTCACACCTGGAATAACCCGGACTTTTAATGTTCCATCTTCCGGATTCTGAATCAATTCATGGAACACCATTGTTCCACCCCATTCCCATGGTCCAAAATCTTTATTTCCATATTTGCTTGCAATCCATCCAAATGCAAATCTTCGCTGTCCATCTGATGCGGTTTTGATTGCATAATCTGATCTGGTGTCAAAGACATCATCTTCAGGAATTTCCCATGGTCCGTTTGGACTTTTTGAAATTCTATAATGTGTAGTAAATTGATCCGAAAAAGTGGAGAAAACCAGATACCAGTAATTTCCCATCTTGAAAATTTCAGGACATTCCATGGTGATATACATGCCAGGGGCATAAAACGGTTTTTCATAGGTCCATTGTTTCAAATCCTTTGACTTACACAATGCAATACAGCCTCCCCTTAATTCACCTCCTCCTTTAATTCTTGAAGCCAGAAGCATGTCATAACATTCATCTTCTTCGTTCCAGTATACAAATGGATCCCGCCAGTCAAATTCTTCATATTGCTTTCCATCAGAAACAAACAAAAATTCTTCTACTGTATTAAGATGTTCTAAATCTGTTCCTACTGCCTGCATTACAGACTGTACACTTTTTCCATTAATTTTTATATCTTCATTATACGCAGTAAAAAATGCATGATAAAGATTTTCTTTGTCTTTTATTACGGAACCAGTGTAAGCATTCTTATTTGGCTTGTCATCTCCTCCTCTCTTGATTGCTTCCCCTTTGTATTCCACATTTACAAAGTCTTTTGTTGTTACAAGATGCCAGGTAGTTTCTTCTGCATACTCCTTGTCTCTGATTCTTGGATCATGCAGATAATAACCATAAAAAGTTCCATTTTCATAATACGGTATTAAATCTCCAACCCATGCATCTTTTGGTCTGTACAATAATTTTTTCATATGCACCTCTCTTTGCACTATTTGCATGTTTTTTCTCGTTCTTTTTATGCTCAAATTTTAGCATATGCACTATTTATTTTCAACATACCTTTCTCTATTTTATCATTTTCTATTTTTTTTACATAATAAAAACTGTTGTTTTATACATGTTATACATCTTTTCATTGTTATTTTGTGCATTTCGTGCATTTTTATTTTTCGCACATTTTCTTCTTCCTTTATTCTTAATAAAGTGTTACAATAAATTTGGAGGTGGAAGTATGAAATGCACGATTAAACAATTAGCCGAAGAATTAAACTTATCCAGAAATACTGTTGCTAAAGCTTTAAAAAACAGTAATGAAGTTTCTTCGAAAACAAAACAGCGGGTTTTAAATAAAGCCAGAGAACTGAATTACAATAACATAAACAAAGAACTTTTTTCCGAATCGGGAGATGTTACTTCTCCATCTAATGTGAATAATGGTTCTATCCTGTTTCTTACCAAAACCTATGCACCAGACTCTGAATTCTGGACTGCGGTTTTAACAGGTATTGAATCCATCTTATCTAATGCACATTATCATCTTGTAATTGGAATTATGTCTGAAAGTGATTTGAAAAAAATGGATTTTCCTACTGCATTAAAAGATCCTTCCATTAAAGGTATTATTCTTGTGGAAATTTGTGATGGGGCTATCTGCAATGCATTGTTACAATATAATCTTCCAATTATTACTGTTGATTTACCAAAGGATTATAATCCTGCTTTAGATATGATAGATATTGTTACTATGGAAAACAAAAGAAATATTCACCGGATTGTAAATCATTTAATTTCCAAGGGTGCCGAGCGTTTTGCCTTTGTTGGAGATATTTATTCCGCAAATGTAGGACGAGGTTTTCAGGAACGTTTTGATGCATTACAAGAATGTCTTTCTGATAATCACCTGGAACTAGACCGGAAACATTGCTTATTAACAGAAACTTCTGATGAATTTCAGGACTTTCAAATAGTCGTTAAAAAATTACAAAAGATGGCTTCTGTCCCGGATGTATTTATTTGCGGGAATGACCGTACAGCAATCCAATTAATATATGCTCTTCAATTTTTGGGTTATCAGATTCCAAAAGATGTAAGTGTAGTAGGATTTGATGGTATTCCTGCTTCTGAAAGGATTACGCCTTCTCTCACTACAATACAGACTCCAAAAAAATACCTTGGTATTGCTGCAGCCCGCCAGATGTTAGAGCGGATACAATACCCAAACTCTCCTCATTCATATATGGAATATGAAACAAAACTTATTATCCGGGATTCCACAATATAGAATTAATTTTGAAAGGATATTATACTATGGAAAACTTCTTTTCACTTGATGGTAAATTTTTTCGATTTATCAACAAATTTACCAGTTTAATTGCTTTAAATTTTTTATTCATTATTACATCCCTTCCTATCATTACAATCGGGGTATCCTTTTACGCCCTTTATCAAACAAATTTAAAACTTTCACAAAATACAGAATCCTATATTGCAAGAACTTATTTTTTCTTTTGGAGAAAAAATTTAAAGCAGAATATTCTTCTTTGGCTACCTGTAATGATTTTATTTATATTTTGTCTGATTAACTTATACATTTTACCTTTTATGCCAGAAACCTTTTTCAGGTCTCTCACTCTCTGTATACAATTTCTTATTTTGTTGTTATTGCAGGGATTTCTTATTTATGCATTTTTTCTTCCGGATCAATACAGAACTACTTTAAAACATACCGTAAAAAATGCAGTTATATTGACTTTTAAATATCTTCCAGCTACTTTTTTATGTATTTGCATAAATGCACTACCAGTTTCTATTCCCATATTGTTACCAAAAATAACCGGATATGTGTTAGCAGCTTTTATTATAATAGGCTTTTCCGGAATTTCATTTCTGCATACTTTCATATTGCAACTACTATTAAAAAAAGAGAACCTCATCGGTTCTCTTTAAAAAGGCGTCTGCCGGATTTGAACCGGCGATAAGGGTGTTGCAGACCCGTGCCTTACCACTTGGCTAAGACGCCACATATTTAATTGTGTCAATTCACACTCATATAGTTTACCAAAGCAGCACAAATCCGTCAAGAGAGAATTTACAGATTTCTACCTGCTTTTTACACAATTCCATGCAAATTTATTTGCTTTTTTTACATAAGAACAGTATACTTATAATGTTATAAAATATTAAACCATTTTTAGGAGGAACAAATATAATGGAAAAAGGTAAGTTAGGAATCAGATTATCATTTTATGCAGTAGCCGCATTTATCCTTGCATTCTTAGGATACAGCACTGTTCTTGCATTACTGACTGGTTTCGTTCTCATCGTGGAGAAAAATGAATGGGCTTCCCGTCAGGTAATTCAGGCATTTTTCTTATGTATCTTTGCAGATATCGTAAATGGTATTTTAAACATTTTCGATTTCTTATACCAGATACCTCTTATGGGTTCTGTATGGGGAACAGCAATTTCTGTCATCGATGGTATTGTAAGCCTTGTAGTTCTGATTTTCTGTATCATGGCTCTTGTAAACACAGCCAAAGGAAACGAAGCAAACGTTCCTGGATTAAACGGACTTGCAAACTGGGCTTACGGCATTGTAGCTCCAAAGGTAAATCAGGCACAGCAGGCTTATTATGGACAGCAGCAGTTCAACGGACAGCAGCAGTTCAACGGACAGTCACAGCAGTTCAACGGACAGCAGCAGTTCAACGGTCAGCCACAGCAGTTCAATGGTCAGCAGCAGTATCAGCAGCCAGAACAGCAGAATCCAAATCAGCCACAGTAGAATTATTACATAGCGAAAAAATTTAAGCGCAGAGCATTCATTGCCCTGCGCTTTTCTTATGCAGTTCTTCAAAAGATTATAAGGAAATCATCAGATAACGGATAACAAAGAGTGCGGATAATACTACTGTGATAATATTTAACTCCTTGAACTTTCCGGTAAAGATTTTAATTAATGTATAAGCAATCAATCCAACGGCAATTCCGTTTGCGATGGAGTAGGTAAGCGGCATCATGATTAATGCAAGATATGCCGGAATTGCTTCGGATACATCATCAAATTCCATATCTTTGATAGCACTTAACAAAAGACCACCTACGAAGATTAATGCCGGTGCTGTTGCACAGGATGGGATGATGCTTACAAACGGAGCAAAGATGATTGCTGCTAAGAACATGATTGCTGTAAATACAGAAGTCAGTCCGGTTCTTCCTCCTACGCTGATTCCGGAGATACATTCACCATAAGTGGTAACGGTGGAAGTACCAAATATAGAACCGCCAACCGTTGCAATTGCATCACAGAGAAGGCTCTTCTTTGCATTTGGAATATTTCCATCTTCATCTAACATATTTGCTGATTTTGCAGTTCCGATTAAGGTTCCGATGGTATCAAACATGTCAACCATGGAGAAAGTGATAATCAGCATGATCAAAGTTAAAATTGCCTGTCCTACCGAGCTTCCCATAAATAATTCCCGGAAACCGCGGAAACATGCGAATAAAGAAACATCTGCAAAATCTTTTACCTGGGCACCAAAGTTAATCTGGAAGCCATCAAATACAGTATTTCCGGTGAAAATTCCAAGAATAGTTACTACAAAAATACTGATTAAAATAGAACCGGTTACTTTTTTCTTATAAAGAACGGTGGTAAGCACGATTCCAAAGAAGGCTAAAATTGCACCCCAGCAAGCCACCGGATTTTCAGAAAAAGTAGAAAAATCCACCAACGATACCATGGTACTTTCATTTCCTACAATAAGACCAGCATCCTGGAAGCCGATAAATGCAAGGAACAATCCGATACCCACTGATATGGCAACTTTTATATTTTTTGGAATTGCCATTACAATTTTTTCCCGGAAGGAACATAAGGTAATCAGGATAAATAATGCACCGGAAATGAATACCATTGCCAGTGATGCTTCATAGGAATAACCCATGCCAAGCATTACGGTGTAAGTAAAAAATGCGTTCATTCCCATACCAGGTGCCTGGGCAAACGGCAATCTGGCAAGAACTCCCATTAAGAAGGTTCCTAAAAATGCAGACAGACAGGTGGCAAAAAATACGCCGTTGAATACCTTATCATACATATCGGTTCCTTCAAAAGGTGTGGCAAGCATTGCCGGATTTACCATGATGATGTAAGCCATGGTAACAAATGTTGTGATACCTGCAATAAACTCGATTTTTACGCTGGTACCATTTTCTTTCAGTTTGAAAAACTTTTCCATAATAAACGTCCTTTCTTTTGTTTTATCTAAACCAGTTCACAGACTGGAATAAATCGATTATTTATAATATCCAATAATCCCCGGTTGGTAATTGCCATCTCCGGAATGACGGCAAGGGAAATCTGAAGACTCATGGTGAGGATTGGATTCTTAAGGATACAGCCGTGTTTCCATAAATCAGCTAAAAGTCTATCTGTTTCCTCTACAAATGCCTCCATTGGCTTCTGGCTTAATATGCCAAGTACCGGAAGTCCCACAAATTGTTTCTCTTCTCCATCCCTTACATAAGAAAGACCACCCTGTTTTGCAATCACCTGATTAAATGCCAGCGTCATATCCGAAAGAGAAGTTCCAAATGCAATCAGATTCTGGGTATCCTGTCCTACCGAACCGGCAAATGCTCCCTGCAGTGCTCCTGCCTGGCTGATGATGCCGATTCCGATGGAACCATCTTTCCGGTAACGGTCTACTACTGCACAATACATTAAGTCATCCTCTAAAATGAGTGCACCGTTCTTTACCGGAAGCTTTCTCTCTTCGTGAATTGTCTCTAAGGTTCCGTCCACGATTTTTACAATATTGACTTTTACTTCGCCATCTATGCAGCCTTCCGGCAATGGAATCGTAAGTTCTCCTTCTTTTAAATCATCCCGCTTTATGGAATGGATCACTTCTTTCGGATAATCCATTCTTGGATAGGAAGTTTTTGCGATTTCTCCATTTACAATAACATCCTGCACCTTAAAGTCTGTTAAATTCTTCACAAGTATCATGTCTGCACGATATCCTTCTGCAATGACACCTCTGTCCTTTAAGCCATAGGCTGCTGCCGGATAAATCGTTGCAAGCTTGATTGCCCGAAGCGGCTCCACACCTTCTTCCACAATCTGCGCCAGTGCATAGTTCATATGTCCATGCTCTGCCATATCTTTCGCTGTAATACAGCCATCGGTAGAAAGTAAAATATGGTCGCTGTCTCCTGCTTTATCTAAGAATTCTTTTGCACTTGCAGGCTCTTTTAAGGAGCCACGGCGGATAATGACATACATTCCTTTCCTGAATTTTTCTAACATTTCCTCCACCGTTACACTCTCATGGTCGGAGCTTACGCCTGCTGCAATATAGGTATCTAAGTCAGCTCCCAATACACCCGGCGCATGTCCGTCTATTTTTAAACCTTTTTCTTTTCCATAATCTAAGATTTCTTTTAAAGAAGCTTCCTTTGCAATGACCCGGTTATAATCCATGGCTTCTGCAATTCCATACATGCCATATTCTTCCACCATCACTTTGACATCGGAAAGCATCACCTGTCCATAACAGTCTTCATATCCCGGTGCTGACGGAACACAGGGAGATGCCATCCAGACCGGTGTAAGCTCTGTCTCCTTCATCTCTTCCATCAGATATTTTGCACCTTTATGTCCTAAGACATTTACTGCATCATGAGGGTCTAAGACTGCTGCTGTGGTTCCGTTTTGTATCAGTGCCTCTGCAAAAGATGCACTGCTTAACATACTAAGTTCCACATGGGTATGAGCATCAATCAATCCTGGTAAAGCCGTAAGTCCTTCGGCATTTATTATGATAAGCTGCTCCTTTTCCTTTATCTTGCTGGTCGGAATATGCTCTGCAATCTTTTCAAAATGGCCATTGGAAATATAAATATCTCCTGTTTTTATTTCATTTTTTCGTACGTCTACTATAGACGCATGCTTAATCAACAGGCTCATAAGATTCTTTTCCTTTCTGAAATAATGGTAGTTTCTGTAAAAATGTAATATCT
>OHBM01000989.1_pt1 | contig 21850 bp, 19 predicted proteins | sample 1577251 | NCBI WGS metagenome assembly OHBM01 (sample SAMEA3541557, study PRJEB24748) | human gut metagenome | biome: human gut; feature: human-associated habitat; material: faeces | place: China | collected 2012 | reverse complement strand
GCCAGCGCCGCCAGCATCCAGATCTCGCATTTTTGCAGGAACCACCCGGCCAGATCACCGGTCACACCGCCAAACTGTTTTTTGGCAACAACGTAGTACCGCGCAAAAACACAGCCTGCGGCCAGTACCAACGCCCAGCCGCCCAGTGCAGTCAGCCCCACGGCCAGCATGGCGCAGAGCGCGGCCAGCACCTGCCGCACGCGGACGCGGTCCGCCGCCGTGGCAAAGGTGTGGGCAAGGCCGGTGTTTTTCGCCAGCGGGAACGCCGCCACGGCCAGCCCGGACAGCGCCCGCTCCCCCACCAGCGCCAGCGTCCAGAGCACGCCGACCCGCGGGGTGAACACCACACAGCCGCACAGCGCAAAATACGCCGCAAAGTAGCTGCACAGCCGGATGACCGCGAACGCGCCGCAGTGGGGGTCCTTTAAAATTTCCAGCTTCTTCGCGGTATCGCCGTAGCTTGAAAGTGCGTCGCAGGTGTCGGCGTAGCCGTCCAGATGGATGCCGCCCGTGACCCAGACCGGCACAAGGCAGAACCCCGCCGCGCGGGCCGCCGCAGGCAGCGGCAGCACGCCGCAGACGCACCACAGTGCGCCGCATACCACCCCCACCAGCGGGAAGGCGCAGAGCGCGTACCGCATATTTTTTTCGTTCCAGTCGAACTGCGGCATCGGCAGGGCCGAGAACATGGCGAACGCCACCGCAATCGTCTGTAAAGCTGTCACGGACCTTCACTTCCTTTGTAATAGACGGGGATGCCGCAGACAACGCGCACCACGCGGTCTGCCCGCGCCGCCGCAGCGTTGTTGACGGCGGCCAGCGCGCGCAGATACCGGTCCGTATCGCCCGCATAGTCTGCCCCACCGCTGAACACCTCATTGGAAACCACAATCAGATTATCACATTGCAGCAGCATCTTGTCAATGCCCCGCAGGATCGCCGCCGCGGTTTCCGTCCCTGCACCGTCGGGGTCATACAGCTCATTGGCGGCCAGGTTGCCCAGGTCCTCCAGCAGCACGGTGCCGCGCCGGGGCAGGGCCACGCGGTCCAGGTGCAGCGGGCACTCTACCGTGGTGAACTGCTTTTCGGCCCGCATGGCGCGGTGCTTCGCCACGCGGGCGGCGCACTCGGCGTCCCATACCTGCATCGTCGCCAGATAGGTGCGCGGCAGCGGTGCACGCAGGCAGAGCGACTCCGCATAGGCGCTTTTGCCGCTGGCCGCGCCGCCGATGACCAGCGTCAGCACTGCGGGGTGTACGGCGTGATGCCGCCCTCCGCAAACGAGTAGCAGCCGTTGTAGACGGCCAGCGCCATATCCCACAGCGGCAGGCTGGCCACCGCGCCCGTGCCCTCGCCCAGATGCAGCTCTGCGGTGATAAGCGGTTTTTTGCACAGCGCGTCCAGCACAATATGTGCGGCTGGCTCACTGGATACATGGCTGGCGAAAACGGCCTTTTCCGCCGCGGGGCAGAGCCGCACCGCGCACAGCGCCGCCACGCCGCTGATGAATCCGTCCATCACGATGGGCAGCCTTTCGAGCGCACCGCCCAGAAACACGCCGCACAGCCCGGCAATATCAAAGCCGCCCAGCGCCGCCAGCACCCCCAGCGGGTCCGCGGCGTCTGGGTGGTTGCGGGCAATGCCGCGTTCAATCGCATCTATTTTGCGCTGTAGTCCGGCGTCGGAAAGTCCCGCGCCGCGCCCGGTCATTTCGGCCACAGGGCGGCCCAGCAGCACGCTGGCCACGGCGCTGGACGTCGTTGTGTTGCCGATGCCCATTTCCCCCGTCGCCAGCAGCTGTGCGCCGTTCTGCTTCTGCGCGCGCACCAACGCGATGCCCGCGGCGATGGCCTGCACGGCCTGTGCGCGGGTCATAGCCGGGCCGGTGGTAAAGTCAGCCGTGCCCGCAGCAATGCGGCAGTCCGCCGCGCCGGGCACGGGTGCGCCCGCAATGCCCATATCGACGGGCACGACGTCGCAGTGGGCCGCAGCGGCCATGCGGCAGACGCTGGTGCGGCGGGCGGCCAGGTTTTCGAGCACGGCGCGGGTCACGGAGGCATCGGTCTGGCTGACGCCCTGCGCCACAACGCCGTTGTCCGCGCAGAGCACCAGCACCGCGCGGCGGCTGACATCCGGCACGGGGTCGCCGGTCAGCGCGGCGGCGTCCTCGACCATGGATTCCAGCCGACCCAGTCCGCCCAGGGGCTTTGCCAGCGCAGCCCAGTGGGCGTGGGCTGCGGCGCGGGCGACCTCGTCCGGCGGGGTAACGGCTGCAAGCAGGTTTTTCAGTTCGTTTTCGGTCATGATGTTTCCTTTATATAATGTTCGGCTGCAGCCGCAAAGCGCTTCGGCAGCGGCGTACCTGCCCAGTAGAGATGCGGAAAGCCCGCGTAGAGACGTGTATTGGCAAAGCCGCACGCCCACTGCCGCCCGTTTGCCTTGGCAGCGGTGAACGCATCGCCGTTTTCGGTGGAGTCCCAGTGATGGAACTCGTGGACGGGCAGGGTCTCCCCCGCGCGGAACAGCATACTGTCGGCGCGGGCGGTCAGGCGGGCGTAGCCGAACCGCACAAGCCGCCCGACCTTAAAGCCCTGCCCGGGCAGCACGCCCGCCATCGCGTGGGGCGTGCCGTCGGCGTCCTGTAATGTCCGGCCCAGGTACAAAAAGCCGCCGCACTCGGCCACGGTGGGCAGGCCGCCCTGCACGGCGCTTTTTACGGCGGCGCGCAGGGGGGCGTTCGCGGCCAGCCGGGCGGCGTACAACTCGGGGTAGCCGCCCGGCAGGTAAAGCCCGCCGATGTTATCCGGCAGAGCCGTGTCGGCCAGCGGGCTGAAAAAGCACAGCTCCGCGCCGTTTTCCCGCAGTGCCTCCAGCGTTTCGGCGTAGGTAAAGCAGAACGCGGCGTCCCTTGCCACGGCAAGGCGCACCCGCGGCGGGGGCACCATGCACGGCACAGCGGCGGGCGCGGGGCGGTCAAACAGGGTGTGCAGCAGCGGCCAGTCGATGGTTTGCTGCGCGGCATCGGATAAGAGCTGTATCTTGTGCTGCAGATCGTCGATCTCGGCGGCGGTTTTCAGACCGAGGTGGCGGCTTTCTATCGCGGCCTCGGGCAGCGGCGGCAGGCAGCCAACCACGGGCAGACCGGTCTCTTTTTCGAGCATCGGCTTCAGCAGAGCGCACAATCCTTGCGTACAATCGTTGAGCAAAATTCCCGCGATATGGTGCGGTGTGCGGAACGCCGTCAGCCCGCGCAGCTCCGCCGCCAGCGTCAGGCTTGCCCCCTTGGGCCGCACAACGAGCAGTGCGGGCAGGTCCAGCGTATCGGCCAGCTGCCACGCGCTGGCCGTGTCGGTCACGCCGCCAAGGCCGTCGTAGTAGCCCATGGCCCCCTCGACGACTGCCGCGCCGTGCCCCGCCGCGTGCCTGGCGTAGAGCGCGCGGGCGGTCTGCGGTGCAGAGAAAAACAGGTCGAGATTGTGGCTTTCGACGCCCAGCACCGCGCGGTGGAACATCGGGTCGATGTAGTCCGGCCCCGACTTGAACGCGCAGGGGGTCAGCCCGCGGGCAGTCAGCGCCGCCAATAAAGCGCAGGCTGCCGTTGTTTTTCCGCTGCCGGAGCGGGGTGCAGCCAGAACCAATTGCAGCATTTTTACTCCCTCGCAATCAAGAAAACCGGGTTGTTCGCCATGAGCAGGTGCAGGCTGCCCGCCGCCCGGCTGCGGCTGACTGCGATTTGTGTGACCTGGGCGGTCAGGCCGTGGGCCGTCAGGGCCGCAACGGCCTCCTGTAAGGTTTCCAGCGCAATGGCGCTGATACAGAGCCGTGCATCGGGGTTCGCGGCCAGCGCGGCATCGACGACAGCCCGCAGACTGCCCTTGCTGCCGCCGATAAAAACAGCGTCCGGAGTGGGCCAGCCTGCCAGTGCGGCGGGGGCAAGGCCCTCGGTAAGGTGCAGATTTTGCACCGCAAATTTTGCGCGGTTCTGACGGATAAGGTCACAGGCTTCCGCGTCGCACTCCACGGCGCAGACCCGGCCCGCAGGGGCGGCCAGCGCCAGCTCCACACTGACGCTGCCGGTGCCCGCGCCCACGTCCCAGAGGGTATCTGTGGGGCGCACAGCCAGCTTGGCCAGCGCGGCAGCGCGGACCTCCTGCTTGGTCATCGGCGTTTTGCCGCGGATGAACGCTGCATCGGGCAGGCCGGGCGTGCGGCGCAGGGGCGCGGGCACATTTTCCACAAGCAGGACACTGAGCGGTGCAAAGCGCTGTGCGGCCAGCTCCTGCGCCGTGCCGGTCACAAGCCGCTGGGACGGCGTGCCGAGGTTCTCCCCCACCGTGGCCGCAGCGTCGCCCAGCCCGGCAGCCGCCAGCTGTTGGCAGAGCGTCGCGGGGGTCTCGCTGCCGCCGGTCAGGAAAAAGGTTGTCCCGCCTGCGCGGCAGGCGGTCACCGGGTCACAGGCACAGCCGTGGGCGGAGACGAGCCGCCAGCCCTGCCACGGGCGGCCCAGCGCCGCGGCCAATAATTGCACGCTGGAAACGCCGGGCAGCACCGTGTACGGCAGACCCGCGTCGTCCAATGCGCGGCAGAGCGCCGCCGCGCCGGAGTAGAAGCCCGTGTCGCCGCTGAAAGCCACCGCGACCTCCGCGCAATCTGTCTGCCGCAGCAATGCGCAAATTTCGTCCGTTTTATAGAGGGCTGCGCGGTTTGCCGTGCAGCCCTCGGGCAGGTTTTCCAGCAGGCGGCGCGCGCCGATGATCAGCTCCGCTCCGTGCAGCGTCTCCAGCCCCGCCGCTGTCAGGCTGCCAGGCGCTCCGCTGCCCATGCCCACCAATGTGATCTTCATAAAAGCTCCCTGCATCGCTGTAAAATTGTGTCAGCGGTCTCGCCCTCGTCGTCCGGGCGGCGCAGCACAATGAGCTGCACGCCGCACCGGGCGGCGGCCTCGGCCTTTTCGGCAAAGCCGCCCGCCGCGCCGCCGTCCTTCGTGACCATATAGTCGATATGGAACTGGTGCAGCAGCGCCACATTTAATTCTTTCGTAAAAGGCCCCTGCATCGCAAGGATATTGCGGTGCGGAATGCCCGCTGCCTCGCATGCTGCGATACCTGCCAGCGTCGGCAGAACGCGCGGGTAGAGCCGCGCCGGGTCGAGCGCTGCGAAGGCGGGCAGCTCCTTGGCACCCGTCGCCAGCAGGACGCGCCCCGGTCTGTCTGCCAGATACGCGGCGGCCCGGGCGGCATCGGCCAGCACCACACTGCCCGCGGGCAGGGGGCTGGCGGGGCGCAGCAGACGGTGATATTCAACTCCCGCCGCCGCTGCCGCCGCACGGATATTGCGCGTTGCCTCGGCGGCATACGGGTGGGTCGCGTCAACGCAGAGTGCCGCACTGCGCAGCAGCGCCGTCATTCCTTCGGCGTCCAGCCGCCCGGTGCGCACCGTGATGCCGTCGGCGCAGCCCTGTTCCTCGGCCCCCAGCTCTGTTGCCACACAGACCGTGACCGCCGCGCCGAGCGCCGCCAGCGCGCGGGAGAAGCTGCGCCCCTCCGTTGTACCGCTGAAAACCACCACATTCATACGCCGCGATACCCCCTTGGCGTAACCATTCTGCCATGTAAAATCTGCGTTGCAGCGTTGCCGACAAAGACCGTTGTGAACATATCCACGGCGGTGTCCTCCAGTTCGGCCAGCGTCAGCAGCCGTGCGGTCTGGCCGTCACGGCCAATGCAGCGCACCAGCCCGCAGACCGTGTCCGGGCCCTTGCCGTTGTCCCGCAGAATGCGAACGGCCTTTTGCAGGTAGTCGGCGCGGCCTTTGGACGACGGGTTGTAGAGCGCCAGACAGAAATCCCCCGCCGCGGCGCAGGCCAGCCGCTTTTCAATGACGGCCCACGGCGTCAGCCGGTCCGACAACGAAATCACGCAAAAATCGTGTGCCAACGGCGCACCCAGCACCGCGGCCCCGCTCAAAGCGGCAGTCAGGCCGGGCACGATCTCGACCTCTACCTCCGGGCAGTGCTCCGCCAGCTCCAACAGCGGGCTGGCCATGCCATAGACCCCGGCGTCGCCGGAGCAGACGAGTGCCACCGTCTTGCCGCCCTTTGCCGTTTCCAGCGCCCAACGGCAGCGGTCAAGCTCCCGCGTCATGCCGGTAGCGTAGACCTCTTTATCCGGGTAAAGCGGGCGTACAAGGTCGATGTAGACCGTGTAGCCGCACAGCACGTCAGCGGCCTGCAGGGCGGTCTGCGCCTGGGCGGTCAAATACTGCGCACCGCCCGGGCCGAGGCCCACCACGTACACAAGACTACGGTTCATCATTTTTCCATCTCCAATCCGGGGCAAAGGGGGCCAGCGCCACGGCAAGGGTCACGCCGTCCCGCGCCCACTTCGGGATGAACAGCACCCCGTCTGCAGCCAGCACCGCCGCACGCTCACAGACATTGTCCACGCCCGTGATGCTCTGCACAAAGCCGGAGGACGTAAAGCAGCCTTTAGCCGTGCGCAGGGCAGCGGCGGTATAAAAGTCCATCTTCCAGCCGTGCGCCCGGCAGAACGCCGCCAGACCCGGCTCATCCTTTTTCAAGTCAATGCTGGCTGCGCGGACAATGCCCTGCGGGGCAAAATGATGCTCCGCGCAGAAGGCCGCAAAGGCTGTTTCCAACTTTTCCGCCGTCGTGCCGCGCTTGCAGCCGACACCCAACACCGCAATGCGGGGGATCAGGTGCAGCGCCTCACCCGTCGGGGTCAGCGTCAGCGCAAAATCTGCGCGGTCAGCGGCGGCGGCAGGCTCCACACCCGCGGGCGGCGTGCCGGAGACAGCCCAGTCGGCGGCATAGCAAACGCTCTGCCCGGCCAGCAGTGCCCCGCTCACGTAGCGGATGCGCTCGGGCTCGGCCACGGCGCAGTTCTGGCGCTTGGCCCACTCGTCCACGGCAAAAACGCCGCGTCCGTCGGTGGCCGTCGTGATGACCGGCACGGCATGGCAGACCGCCGCCAGCCGCTGCGCCAGCTCGTTTGCGCCGCCCAGATGCCCCGACAGCAGCGGAATGGCGAACTGCCCACCCTCATCCAGCACAACGACGGCGGGGTCTGCAGCCTTGCTGCGGCAGTGTGGCGCGATGGCCCGCACCGCGATCCCGGCAGCTCCTACAAAAATCAGTGCGTCGTTTTGTGCAAACTGCGCAGCGGTCCAATCGGTCAGGCGGACGCCGTCCGCACCGCCGCGGGCCACGCTGCCGGGGCAGGCTGCCGCCAGCTGCTGCGCCAGCGCCAGTCCCCGAGCCGTGAACGCAATGTACGCGCAGGTCATCGGTCCGTCCCCCTGCGGAACTCCGTTGTGAACGCCGGGTCATACAGCTTGCTGCGGTCATACTGTGCGGCCAAAAAGTCCCCGACGACGATGAGCGCCGTCTTGGTGATGCCTGCCGCGCGGGTGCTTTCAGCCAGCGTTCCGACGGTGCAATGTACAATTTTCTGTTCCGGCCACGTCGCCTTGTAGACAACGGCGGCAGGGGTCGCGGCGGTGTACGCGCCCTGCAGAAGCGCATCCTGCACCCTGTCGATCAGGCCGATGGAGAGGAAAATGACCATCGTCGCCCCGTGGGCGGCCAGCGCGGCCAGCCGCTCACCTTCGGGCACAGGGGTACGGCCCTCCATACGGGTGATGATGACGGTCTGGCTGACGCCGGGCAGCGTGTACTCGGCGTTCAGCGCCGCCGCTGCACCGCAGAAGCTCGACACGCCGGGCGTATCGTCGTAGGCGATGCCCATGGCGTCCAGCGCGTCCATCTGTTCCCGGATCGCGCCGTACAGGCAGGGGTCGCCCGTGTGCAGGCGCACGGTGGTTTTGTGCGCTGCTTCGTTTTCTTTCATAACGGCAAGCACCTGCTCCAGCGTCATCTCGGCGCTGTTACAGATGGCGCAGTCCGGCCCCGCCAGCCCCAGCAGCGCCGGGTTGACCAGACTGCCCGCGTAGATGATGCAGTCCGCCGTTTGCAGCAGGGTTGCGCCGCGCCGGGTAATCAGGTCCGGTGCGCCGGGGCCGGCCCCCACAAAATGTATCATGTCAGGCTTCCTTCCACAATTTCAACAGTGTATCGGCAGTTTTTGTCTGTCCCAGCGGGCCGTTCCGGTTTGAGAACAGCACCGCACCGACCTTGAACGCCCCCGCCGCGCGGCGGTCCAGATGCGTCTGGATCGCGGTGAGCAGGCTGGCCATGACCGGCTCCCGCAGCTGCGCGGCGTCCAGAATGTCCAGACAGGCGTCTGTCGTGGCGGCGTCCATCAGGGCGCGGCAGGTCGCCGCGTCCGCGCCGCAGAGCGCCGCATGGGCGCAGAACAGCTCAGTGCGGCAGTCGGCACAGCGGGAGTGGGTGTTCATGATGCCGCCCGCCAGCTTGACGAGCTTGCCCACATGCCCGACGAGCAGCACCTCCGCGAAGTGCTCCGCCGCTGCCATATCCAGCGCTTCGCCGATGAAATTCGAGATTTTTACGATAGGGATCTCGTGCAGCGCGGGGTAGTTGGCGGCCAGGTAGTCCAGCCCGTAGTTGCCGGGGGCTACAATCAGGCGGCGGCTTTTCAACGCTGCCTGGTGGATTTCGATTTGCAGCGTATCCAGAAGCGCCTGCTGGCTCATCGGCTCCACAATGCCGCTGGTGCCCAGCACCGACAGGCCGCCCTCGACCCCCAGATGCGGGTTGAAGGTGCGCTTGGCCGCAGCCTCGCCGCCTTCGATGGAGATGACCACCGCGAACCCGCCGCCGTAGCCGACGGCGTCCGCCTCCCGCAAAAGCGCCTCGGTTATCATCTGCCGCGGCACACGGTTGATGGCCGCCGCGCCGACGGGCTGGTCGAGGCCGGGCTTTGTCACACGGCCCACCCCCGCCCCGCCGTCAATCGTAACGGTGCGCGGCGCGTCGGGCAGCAGTGTGACCGCGGCAATGACCGGCAGACCCGTCGTGGCGTCGATGTCGTCGCCGCCGTCCTTGACGATGGCGCACGCGGCCCCGTCTGCCGTCAGGCGGCAGAACTGCGGTGCGACCTCCACGACGATGCCCTTGGGCGTGCGCAGACCAACGCTTTCCGGCGCGTGGCCGGTCAGCAGCAGCCGCGCCGCGCCCGCCGCCCCCAGCGCCGCACAGGTGCCGGTGGTGTAGCCGCAGCGCAGTAAACGCTGCCCGCTGCGGATGTAGTGCTCAAATTGGGGCTTCGGCTTTGTGCCGCTCCCGGCAAACAGCACCGCGTATTGGTCGGTGGTCAGTCCAAACAGCGCACAGATATTGTCCTGTGCAAAGGCGTCCTGCGGTGCCAGCACAGCGGACACGCCTGACGGCGCAACGCAGACAACGGCGTCGGCCAGCCTTTGGGCCAGCTCCAGCTCATGCAGCGTCACGATGACGGCCACATTCTTCTCATGTGCCAGCACTTGCAGGATGTCCATGAGCTCCGCCTTGCCCCTTACGTCCAGAAACGACGTTGGCTCGTCCAGAAGCAAAATCTCCGGCTGCTGGCAGACCGCGCGGGCCAGCAGCACGCGCTGGCGCTGGCCGTCGCTGATCCTGGCAAAATCGCGGTCCTCCAGCTCCTCCGCCCGGACAAGGCACAGAGCGTCATGCACCTGCTGCCGGTCTGCATCGGACAAAATGCCCAGCCGCCCGGTGTAGGGGTAGCGCCCGGCGGCGGCGACCTCAAAGCAGGACGTCAGCTCGGTTCGGGCCGTGTGGGGCAGCATCAGCGCCAGCTTGCGCGCCCGGGCGTTGGGGGTGTAGGCCGTCAGGTCTTGCCCGTCCAGCAGCACCGCGCCGCCCTGCGCCGCCAGCTGCCCGGCCAGCGTTTTTAAAAGGGTGGATTTGCCCGCGCCGTTCGGACCGATGAGCGCCAGAATTTTGCCGCGCTCGGCGTGCAGGGCAATGTCCCGCAGCAGCGGCGCACCGTAGCCGACGGCGAGATTTTGCGTTTCACAACAGCTCATACCGTGCCCTCCCTGCTGTGGCGGCGCACAAGCAGCCAGATGACCACCGGCGCACCGAACACCGCTGTGACCGAGCTGATGGACAGCTCGGTGGGTGCAAACAGGCTGCGGGCGATCAGGTCGCACAGCAGGCAGAATGCCGCGCCGCCCAGTGCGCAGCCCGGCAGCACCCGCAGCGGTTTTGCACTGCCCAGCGTATGTTTTACCAGATGCGGCACCGCAATGCCGACGAAGGAGATCGGTCCGGCAAACGCCGTGACGCAGGCCGCCAGCAGGCTTGACAGCAGCACAAGCACCACGGAAAACGCCCGCACCGGCACGCCGACGCTGGCGGCGTAGCTTTCGCCCAGCTGGTAGGCGGCCATCGGCTTGGAGAGCAAAAACGCAGCGGCCAGGCAGGGCAGAACGATGGCCGCCGCCGTGGCGACATTGCCCCAGGTCATGCCCGAGAAGCTGCCCATCGACCAGTTGTGCAGGTTGACGATGTTGGAATCCTGCGCGAAGGCGACGACAATATCGGTCACGGCCGAGCAGATGTAGCCGATCATGACGCCGCAGATAACCAAAATGCTCATCTGCTGCACACGGCGCGCCACGGCCAGCACAAACAGCATGGCCGCCATAGCCCCGGCAAACGCCGCCAGAATCAGCGTCAGTGAGCCGGTGAGCAGACCGCGGTTCAAAAAGACGACCATCGTCAGCGCCACAGCCAGCTTGGCCCCGCTGGAAATGCCCATGACAAAAGGCCCGGCAATCGGGTTGGCAAAAAACGTTTGCAGCAGATACCCGGCCACCGAGAGCGCCGCCCCCAGCAGCACGACCATGACGGCGCGCGGCAGGCGCAGCTGCAGCAGGATGTCAGCCGCCAGCGCGTTTGTGCGGCGGCCCAGCAGGGCCGCCGCGATGTCCGCCGGGGAGAGCGCAACGCTGCCCCAGAACAGGTTGAGCGCAAACAGCGCCAGCAGGGCCGCCGCCATGGCGAGATATGCAATTGTCATGCGTTTGGAGGTGTGCATGCGTGTTTTCCTTTGCGGCGGGCGGCAATGGTGCGGGCGGATAGGAAATCCGCCCCTACGGATGCGCCACGGTTTTGTGCGCCCGTTTTTGCCGCCGCGTTAAATTTTCAGTGCAGCTTCGTCAAAAATGTCAATTCACTGTCGTCCGGGTCATCCTCGGTGAACACCCTGTTCATATCCAGGATCAGCTCCGGCAGCTCCATGCTCTGCTGGAAAAGGCTCTGCGACGTACACCAGACGCTGCCGCTTTGCACGGCCTTGAAGTCCGCCAGCATCGGACATTTGGCGAGCAGCTCATCCATTGTGCGCAGCTCGCCCTCAATCGTGCTGTTGTAGAGCAGCACATCGGCGTCACGCGCCCCGGCGTAGAAATCCTCGAGCGAGATATTGACAGTCGCCAGATTGTTGCCGCTGTCCGTCAGGTCGGCAAAGACGTAGCTGCCGCCCGCCAGCCCGATCATCTTGGCGACGTAATCGCCGCCCTTGCGCACCGTGGCGAGATTGTTTGAGGTGATGGAGAAGAACGCCGCAGTCTTGCCGGTGGGTTCCTCGTCCAGCAGCGGTGCAATGCGCTGCACAGCGTCGTCAAAAACACGCTCGGCCTCCTCGGTTCTGCCCAGCAGGATGCCGTACAGTTTGACCCATTCCATCCGGGCCAGCGGGTCGCTCTCGTAGCTCGAGCGCTCGACGAGGACCGGCACGCCGAATTTTTCGAGCTGCTCTTTCACCTCGGGCGTGTGGTAGATCATTGTGTTCTCGATGGCAAGGCCGCAGTCGGCGGACAGGATCGTCTCGTAATCGGGTGCGCTGTATTTGCCCGCGTAGGCGATCTCGCCCCGCTCCATGGCGGTGCGGGCCGCGTCGAGGTACCAGTTTTCGGCCTGCGTGCCGGACAGTGCCACAGCCCCCAGCCCGCCAATGCTGATGATGGGGTCCATCGCGGACGACGACACAAGGTAGATATTTTGGATAGGCTGCTGCAAAACGGTGATGTCTGCGTCCAGATTGGCGGGCGCAGCGGCCCCCTCCGGCACGACGAGATAGCGGCTGCCGTCAATCGTGATGAGGTCATAGCCGCCCGCACACACATCCACCGTGAACTGCTTCGCATATTCCAGCGGATAGCGGTTTTCTATCGTCAATGCGTCCGTTTGCGCGGGAGCCTGGGATGCAGCCGCGCAGCCTGCCAGCAGCAGGGCGGGCAGGGCAAAAGCTGCCGTGCGCCTCATTCGGCGGCGGCCAGCGTCGCGCTGTCAAAGGTCAGGGTATAGTCGATCTCGTGCGGGGTGCTCATGGCGACGGTGTCCGCCGTGACGGCCAGCGCGGTATCCAGCGCGGCAACGGGGATCTCAAACATCGAGTTGCCGTCGGTGTTGACGGGCAGGTACTTTTCGCCGTCAACGAGCATATAGTCATAGTTCGGGCTGCTCCAGACGATGGTCGCGGTCATAATACCGTCGGCCACAGTCAGCGCGGCGGGGCTTTCGACGGTGGCGCGTCCGCTGCCGCCCTCCAGCGTCACAGCGCAGGTGTAGCTGCCGTCGGCGGGGATCTCGACGGCTGCCGCAGCCGCATCCTCTGCCGCAGGCTCGGCATCGGAGATGCTGACCGTATGGTCATACCAGGTGCCCTTGGTGCCCAGAATGGCCAGCTGGAAATCAGCATCGACAGCCGCAACGGGGATGTCAAAGCCGTATACTTCGTCGCTGGTGCCGTCGGAGTAGGTCACTGTGTCAACGGTAGGCTGCAGCCAGTCGCTCTCGTGGGCAGGGGCGTCGGCGGCCATGCCCGGATACAGGTTGACGATCTTCTGGGACTGCAGACTGACGTGGAAGGTCATCGTGCCGTTTTCCACCGTCAGCGTGCCCATGCCGTCCACGGCTTCGTTGGCGTGGAACATGCTGCTGTCGGTATTGAACTTAGCGGTGTATACGCCGTCCGGCAGCGCGGCAGCGGGGGCCTGGGCTTTCGTGACGGCAGGGGCCGGGGCCGCGGTGGCGGCAGGGGCGGTTTCTTCCGTGGAGACCGCCTCGGACGTGCTCTCGGCGGTGGACGCTGCGGACGCACCGCAGCCCGCCAGCAGCAGGGCAGCGAGAGTCAGGGATGCGAGTTGGAGCTTTTTCATGCTTTCCTTACCTCATTCTATACATATTTATCAGGCAATAGCGGGAGGCGGCGCGGGCGGATAGGGAATCCGCCCCTACGGCGTGGCAGGGCATCACATCGGACGCAGGCCGGACATGCCCGGCCCCTGCCGTGCTTTCCCAAAAACCAAAAAACTGCCCGGAGCTTACCCTCCGGGCAGAATGGGTTTTTCTCAGCCGTTCAGGGAATCGATGGCGGCCCCGGCGTGGTCAACGTAGAGCTGCTGGATGTCGCCGATCTCGCCCAGACCTGCGATCTGGGTGTCGACGCTCTCAAAGCAGTCGGCGGCGTTGAACTGGCTCAGCCAGGAATCGTCCTCGGCACCGGCCATGTCGTTGTTGGCGTGGTCACCGGCGACGACCATCAGCGGGCGCAGGATGACCTTGGTGTAACCGGCCTCCTTGACCTTCTCGATAACGGCATCGCAGGCGGTGTCCTCGGGCTCACCCTCGACGGTGCCGATAAAGACGTTGTCATAGCCCAGCGTCTGCATCGCGGTCTGCATCTGGCTGTAGCTGACCTTGGCGGTGTGGGACGTGCCGTGGCCCATAAAGACAAAGGCGGTGCCGTCCGCAGCGGCGGCAGCGGCGTCGTCATATCCGGCGGTCTTGACGGCCTCGGCGGTGATGGCGGCGGCCACGGCCTCCTTGTCGGCGTTGATGACGGTGGCATCTTCGCCGACCTCGCCCAGCAGGGGTTCGGCAATGGCAACGCTGTCGAACTTGTCCCTGTACTGCTCAACCGCCTCGCACATCTCGTCGTACTCGGCGCCGTGCATCAGGTGCGTAGGCTGGACAACCAGATTCTTGACGCCGTTGGCAACGGCACGGTCAAGCGCCTGGTCCATGTTGTCGATCTTCTCGCCGTCGCGGGCCTGAACGTGGTTGATGATGATCTGCGCGGTGAAGGCGCGGCGGACGCTCCAATCCGGGTAGGCGGCCTGCAGGGCGTCCTCGATGCCCTTGATGTCAGCGGCGCGGCTGCCGTTGAAGGAGGTGCCGAAGCTGACGACCAGCAGCTCATTCTCGCCAATGTCATCGGCATTGCGCGGGTCGTCCTTGCCGGCGTCGCCGGTGTCGCGGCCAAAGTAGTCGGGGTCTGCGTTCTCACCCTCGACCAGCTCCTTCTGGGTGTCGGTCAGGGCATCCCAGGCAGCCTTGGCGGCCTCGCACTGGGCATCGGTGTCGGCGCTGCGCTCCTGCACGTAGATGGCGTCGATCAAATCGGCGCAGTTCTTAGCGGCCACTTCGTCTGCATCTCCCTCGTCTGCGGTCTTTTCTGCATCTTCTGCGGTGCTTTCGCCGGCGACGGTGCTCGCGGCAGCGCTGTCAGTGCTCGCGGCGGTGCTGCCACAGCCGACCAGCAGGGCGGCGGACAGTGCTGCGGCCATGGCGACGGCGGCAGCTTTCCTGTAGGTGATCCTTCTCATGTGTTTTTGCTTCCTTTCCTTGTTTAAAGCCTGGAGACAGTACGGGAGAGAACAGCAGGACACACGGAAATTGCCCCCGTAAAAAACGAGGTCTTTTGCGTGCAGAATGGCAACACAAAAGACCCCGTATTTTAAGCAGGTGCTTTGCGGTACAACCAATTCCTCGTGATCTGGGGCGGTGCGCCCCCGTACCCGGCAGCAGGCAGGTTTCCTGGCTGAAAGCTCAACGCCTGCCGCCGCCTTCCCGGGTCAAAACCCAGTGACCGGTGCAAATGCACCCTAGCGGCAGGCTCCCTTATCACAGTGACGAGATCGTGCGGGATTTGCACCCGCTTCCCTTTTACCCTTTCCCATGCGCCGAACGGCGGCATAAAAAGGCACCTGCTGTCGTATTCAGTTTTACGGTGTAAAGTATAACACAATGCGGTGAGAAACGCAAGAGTGCGTCGGTTCCAATTTTGCCTTTATACGCTTTATACGATTGTGAACTGGCACGCCCGCATGGCGTCCAGCGCCGTTTGGTGGGACTGGGGCGTGACCCCGGCGCAGCAGTCGGACAGGATTTCGATTTCCGTCTCCGGGAAGGCCGCGCGCAGCACCATGGCGTTGCTGATGACGCAGATGTCGGTGCAGTAGCCGTAGATGACGATCTTTTCAATGTCGTCCACGGCCTTGTTGTGGGCCATCAGCTCGTCGAGGATCTCGCTCGGCAGCATATAGCTGCCGAAGGAGGGCTTGTTGACGATGTGGCAGACCTCGGGCTCGGTACCGTCCAGCGCGTTCTCCAGCTCGGGCGCAAAGTTCCAGCCGTCCTCGCCCTCGATGCAGTGCTCCACAGGCAGGTGGCGTCCCTCCCGCGTGGCAAGGTAGTTGTCGGGGTGGGTGTCCCGCGTCAGGAACAGCCAGTGCCCGGCCCGGGCATGGGCCTTAACGGTCTCAGCTAGGTGGGCCACGTTGGCCTGTGCCTGGGGGTTCGCCAGCGCACCCGTGATAAAGTCCTTTTGTACGTCCACAACAATACCCAGAATCATAGCGACAGCTCCTGTTTTTATAGTTTGCTATAGTTTGCTACCAGTATACCGCAGACGGTGCGCGGTGTAAAGTGCGCGTTTCTCTGGCCGCAGGGGTGCGGATGTGGTATAATGGAAGAAAAAGTTCAGGAGGCCCTTCATGACTCCGCGTGAAGCGTTAAAACGATATTTCGGCTACGACTCCTTCCGCCCCGGGCAGGAGGAGATCGTCAGCGCCCTTCTGGCCGGGCGGGACGCGCTGGCCATCATGCCCACCGGCGCGGGCAAGTCGCTCTGCTATCAGGTCCCTGCCCTGCTGCTGCCGGGGCTGACGCTCGTCATCTCGCCGCTGATCTCGCTGATGCAGGACCAGGTCAAGGGGCTGAACGCAGCGGGCATCCATGCGGCGTTTATCAACTCGTCGCTGACCGAGACACAGATCGCCCGCGCGCTGGACCTGGCCGCCGAGGGCAGCTACAAGCTCGTCTACGTCGCGCCCGAACGTCTGGAAAGCCCGGTGTTCCGCAGCTTTGCCGCGGGGGCAGACATCTCGATGGTCACGGTGGATGAGGCGCACTGCATCAGCCAGTGGGGACAGGATTTCCGCCCGAGCTACTTAAAGATCCTCGACTTCATCGACAGTCTGCCCCGCCGCCCCATCGTGTCGGCGTTCACGGCCACGGCCACGCGGGAGGTCAAGGACGACATTGTCTGCACGCTGCGGCTCCACAACCCGAAGGTGCTTGTGACCGGCTTTGACCGGCCCAACCTCTACTTTCAGGTCGAGCGCACCCGCCGCAAGGACGATTTTGTCATCCAATATCTGCGCGGCCACCCCGGCGAGAGCGGCATCATCTACTGCGCCACCCGCAAGAATGTGGACAAGCTGCAGGAGCTTCTGACCGAATACGGCTTTGCGGCCACAAAGTACCACGCAGGCCTGCCCGCCGAAGCACGCCGCAAAAATCAGAATGACTTCATCTACGACACCGCGCCGGTCATTGTGGCGACGAACGCCTTTGGCATGGGCATTGACAAGTCCAACGTGCGGTTCGTGCTGCACTACAACATGCCCCAGAGCATGGAGAATTATTACCAGGAGGCGGGCCGTGCCGGGCGTGACGGGCTGCCGTCGCAGTGCGTGCTGCTTTTTTCGGCGCAGGACGTCATCATCAACAAATTCCTGCTGGACAAAAAGGATTTTGCCGAGATGGACGACGAGGAGGCCGACCTTTTGCGCCAGCGCGACCTGCAGCGCTTGCAGACGATGGAGCGCTACTGCCAGACGACGGAGTGCCTGCGCAACTACATTCTGGCCTATTTCGGCGAGCATCCCACCGCGCCGTGCGGCAACTGCGGCAGCTGCAACAACGATTTTGACGAGGTCGATATGACCGACGCCGCCAAGTGGATGATCAACTGCGTGGCCGAGCTGCGCGGGCGGTACGGCAAAGCGATTTTGTTCGGCACTTTACAAGGCGCGAACCGTGCGCGTCTGCGGGAGCTGGGAGCCGAGCGCTTCAAGAGCTACGGCCGGATGAAGGACACCCCGCGCGAGACGCTGGAACGCCTGCTGGCCCAGCTGCTGGAGGATGGATATTTGGTGCAGAGCGACGACCAGTACGCCGTGCTGCACATCGGGGATATTGCCCCGCTGAAGGCCGGCGGGCAGGTGCTGGTCAAGCTGCCGCCGCAGCGTGAGCCGGAGCAGGCCCGCGCACCGAAGCCGAAGCGCCGCAACCCGATGGACGCGCTGACGAGCGCCGGACTGGAGCTGTTCAACCAGCTGCGCCAGCTGCGGTTCGACACCGCCCAGCGCGAGGGACTGCCGCCCTACGTCGTGTTCGGTGACAAGTCGCTGGTGGATATGTGCCTGCGCGCGCCGCGCCGCGCGGAGGATATGCTGGGCATCTACGGCATGGGTGAGCGCAAGTATGAAAAGTACGGTGCCGCGTTCTTTGCGGTCATTGACGCCTACCGCGCCGACCACCCCGACGCCGTTTTGAGCCTGGACCCGCCCGCGCCGGAGCCGGAAAAGCCGCTGCCGTCCGAGAAGAAGAAAAAGCCGCCGAAGGCCGAGCGCCCCGCGTTTTACCTGACGGCGGAGGACGCGCGCAGCTTCAACTATCAGGACAGCTATACCGGCGCGGAGCTGAAGGCCGCGCTGATCGAGGCCGCCGGTGACCCGGATGTGAAGGCACCGACCATCAAGGAGATCGACGAGTGGCTGCTGGCGCAGCGGCTCATCGGCATGGAGCGTCTGCCGACGAAGGGCTTTTACTACGTGCCGACCCCTGCCGGTGTGGACGCCGGTCTGCGCAGCGAGGACAAGGTCAGCGCCCGCGGCACGCCGTATTCAGTGCTGCTGTTTACGCCGGAGGCGCAGCGGATGGTGGTGGAGCATTTTATAAAACCGGACTAACCACAAACCGGCAGGTCCCTGCTTTCGCACACGGCCACGGCGGCATGTGGGCATGCCGCCCTACGTTCCACTTTCCCCGTTATACGTAGGGCGGGGTGCCCACACCCCGCCGCCAGTTCGCGGCATCTGCCGCTAATGAGTTTACGCGCTCTTTTCGTCAACCTGCCCGTTCTTTCGTCAATTCTTTGTCATATTCGTCGATTGCGGATTTTTTGACACGATGTTAAAATGTTAGCAGAGACCGTATACCAATTTATAAGGAGCACCCCATGGACAACGTGAAAATTCTCGAGGTCAAGCAGAGCATCTTTGCCTCCAACGACGAGCAGGCCGCCGCGCTGCGGGCTGAGCTGAAGCAGGAAAAAATTTTTCTGCTGAATTTAATGAGCGCGCCGGGGTCCGGCAAAACCACGACACTGCGCCGCACGATTGCTGCGCTGCAAAATGAGCTGCGCATCGGCGTGATGGAGGCCGACATCGACTCCGACGTGGACGCCCGCGCCATTGCCGAGACCGGCGCCAAGGCCATTCAGCTGCACACCGGCGGCATGTGCCATCTGGACGCCGAGATGACCCGGCAGGGACTGGCCGGGCTGGGCACCGAGGGTCTCGATTTGGTGATTCTGGAAAACGTCGGCAACCTTGTCTGCCCTGCCGAGTTCGACACCGGCGCGGTGAAGAACGCGATGATTTTGTCGGTTCCCGAGGGTCACGACAAGCCGCTGAAATATCCGCTGATGTTCCAGGTCTGCGACGTCGTTCTTGTCAACAAGATCGACGTGCTGCCGTATTTTGACTTTGACATGGACAAATGCCGCGAGTATGTGGCCCTGCGCAACCCGAACGCAAGGGTCATCCCGATTTGCGCCCGGACGGGCGAGGGCATTGACGAATGGCCGCCACCTCCGCGATAGTTTTCATCATACGACTGTTTGCGGCGTACTACCTTGTGTCCGCAGTTGCGGCAAGTGTAGGTAACATCTTCCGTTTTTACTCCGTTGATCCGTGAAACCACTTTGCTGCTGGTACGTTGCAATTTATGCTGTCCGCAGTTGGGGCATTTGCTTGCGGCACGTGCCGCCATCCAGCCGATTCCTCCGGCAACAACAAAGAATCCGATAACTGCTGCCAGAATGCCGAAGAAGGAAATGTCTTCTTCATCATCTGTATCATTCACCATGCTACCGTCCAGTCTGCCGCATACGGCACGCACACCGGCAACCATACCCGCATCCCAGTTACCATCTTTCAGATAAGGAATCATGTCGCGCGTCTGGATACGTTTACAGATGGCATCGGGCAGGTCTCCTTCCAGTCCATAACCAGTATAGAACTGGATGCAGCGCTGGTCGGTCACCAGAAGAATGACCAGACCATTATTCTTTCCTTTCTTTCCCACACCCCATTCATTGAGCAGGCGGTGTGCAAAGTCAAAGCAATCATCATTGCCGATAGACGGAACTACGGCAACTACTGTCTCAATGCCGGTCTGTTGTTCCAATGCATACAGCATACGGTCGATGCTGTCACAGGCAGCCTGAGAGAGGATGTCGTCCGGATTGCAGACATAGCGCATTTTGTTCTGAAGATGTACTTTGGGGATATTGTCTGTAGTATAGACCTTCTGTGCCTGCATGGATAGCAGCAGGCATAGGAATAAACTTATGGAGATTAATCTTTTCATACTAATGTATTTGTGTGGCGAATATAGGAAAAATCACATCAATAGATGTATTTTCCTACAAAATTCTTCACACGTTCGGTGTATTCCTCCGGGTGATCCTTGTAGGACATGGCGTGTGTGGCACCGGGGGCAAGCCACAATTCTTTGGGTTCCGATTTTGCCTCGTAGAGGGGATATACCATCCAGGTGGGCACGTATGTATCTGCATCGCCATGAATGAAGAACATCGGCAGTTTGCATTTCCTGACCTGATTCAGCGAAGAAGCTTCCTTGAAGTTCCAGCCGTATTTCGCGTTGCACAGCCAACTGGTGGTGTACATCAACGGGAAAGGAGGCAGCCCGAACTGCCCTTTCAACTCGTAGGAGAATTCGTCCCATACGCTGGTATAACCGCAATCTTCCACAAAACATTTCACAAAAGGTTGTTGAGGCTCACCGGATACCATCATAGTGGTGGCGGCACCCATAGAGATGCCATGTACTACCATCTGGGTATTTCCGCCGTAAATATCGTTGGCAATGTCCATCCAGCGCAATACGTCCAGCCGGTCTTTCCAACCCATTTGAATGGCAGGACCTTCGCTTAATCCCTGATTCTGCAGGTCGGGCAGCAGAATGTTATACTTTAAATCTTTGTTGTAAAGGTAACCTATCATCAGCATACGGATGCAATCGTCCGTATAACCATGCACGATGACGGCTGTTTTGTGAGTAGGTTCGGGAGCGGCTGCGTAAATGGCATGCAGTTGCACCCCTTCAGGATTGATAATAAAGGTATCCCGTAAAGCACCGACAGTTTGCAAACTATCTATCCAAGGCTTGATTTGCGGGTACTCGCTGAGCATATACTCGTAGGAGCCGGGAATATCTTTCCCTTTGTTGTGCTCCGGTCTCAGCGAGTAGCCGAGCATGTAGAAACTCGCACCTGTGAGGGCAATAATGATAACTGCTAACAGTCCGAGCAGACTGTACTTGATACCTTTCTTCATCTTTCCTTCCTTTCACTCTATTTGTTCCATATTTCCCATGCGGCAAATGCTTGCAATAACAGCATTTCCAGTCCGTTTTTAGTAACGGCGCCGTGAGCCTCTCCCTTTTTCATGAAAAGGGTTTCATTGGGATTATATAACAAATCGTAGAGTAAATGGTTGGGAGTTAATTGATCATAAGGAATATCCGGACAGAAATCCACCTTAGGATACATGCCTACGGGTGTACAGTTTACGATAATAGTATATTCCTGCATGATCTCCGGTGTCAGTTCGTCGTAAGTGAGGTAAGACGATTCCTTTTTCGTACGCGATACGAATACGCTCTCAATGCCCAGATTGGCCAGTCCGCGATAGACGGCTTTGGATGCACCGCCCGTGCCCAGAATCAGCGCCTTCTTGTGATGGGGTTGCAGTAAAGGCTCAATGGACTGTGTAAATCCTATGATATCCGAGTTGTAGCCGACAAGCTTTACTTTTCCCTTCGGCTGGCGGATGATTTTGATGACGTTCACTGCGCCGATCTTTGCGGTATCTTTGTCCAGTTCGTCAAGAAAGGGGATGACCTGCTCCTTGTACGGGATGGTCACATTAAGTCCGCAGAGGTTGGGATTTTCCTCAATGACTTCCATAAAGTCATTGATGTTGGGTATCTCAAAGTTTACATATTCGGCGTCGATATTCTCCGATTTGAACTTTTCATTGAAATATCCGATGGAAAACGAATGTCTCAGCGGATAGCCTATTAAACCGTATTTCTGCATAATTCTCTTAGTGTGCTATGTCAATAATCATTTCATTTAGTCGCAGTATAAAGAGTGCATATACCGAATGTCAGTCTGCGGAAATTAACCTGACTGAAACCTGCTTTGCGAATAACTTCCTGCATCACTTCGCCTTGCGGGAAAGCACGGATGCTTTGGGGCAGGTAGGTGTAAGCACTATTGTCTTTTGACAGGCATTTGCCGAGCAGGGGGATGACTACTTTGGAGTAGATGGTGAAAAGCTGTTTCATCGGAAAACGGTCCGGTGTGGAGAGTTCCAGGATGACGAGATGTCCTCCGGTTTTCAGCACGCGGCACATTTCCGCCAACCCTTTGTCCAACCCTTCGAAGTTGCGGATACCGAACGCTACGGTTACAGCATCGAACGTGTCATCGGCAAATGAGAGAGAGGTGCAGTCCTC
>OHBM01000988.1_pt1 | contig 21863 bp, 17 predicted proteins | sample 1577251 | NCBI WGS metagenome assembly OHBM01 (sample SAMEA3541557, study PRJEB24748) | human gut metagenome | biome: human gut; feature: human-associated habitat; material: faeces | place: China | collected 2012 | reverse complement strand
CCCCGCCACATTCGGGCTATCATGGCCAAATCCAGATTCCACCCAAACTGTTCAGAAGCTCTCGACAGCAAATCAAACCCTTGAGCATAAGCCACTAACTTGGAGGCAAACAAAGTCTGTTCTACTTCATCAGCCGAGAATGAAGCATACGGTTCTTCCTCCAACCGGGAAGCATATACACGTGCCGCCTCCACACGCAGTTCCTTCTGCGTAGAGATATTACGTTGGAAAACAGCTTCCGCTATCAATCCGAACGATTCTCCCAATTCGAGCGCGTTCTTCACCGACCATTGTCCCGTACCTTTCTGCCCCGCCACGTCCAGAATACGATCCACCAAATACCCTCCGTCAGCTTCTTTATAAGCCAAGATTTCGGATGTTATTTCCACTAAATAACTTTTTAAGCAGCCTTCGTTCCAACGACCGAACAAGCGACTCATCCGTTCATTGTCCATTCCACCGGCCCGTTTCAACAGGAAATAGGTTTCGGCAATCTGTTGCAGTGAACCTTGACGGTCATATCCGCCTTGCCGTTGAGGATCGTTTCCGAACCGCCGGTATTCTCATTCGGCTTCATGGAGATGTTGATTCTCTGCTGCTGCTGTGCGCCTTCGCCCACCGTCGTCAAATCAGCCTTGATGGAAATGCGCTGCTCGCTCCACTCGTTGCTGACCTCATAGCCATTCGGAATCGTACCGGCATTGTCCAGCTTCTTATTGACAACGGTCATCTTCGTGCTGTCCGTTTCGCTAAGAATCAACCTCGATCTGCCGTATTCGATGTAATCCACCACAATGTGCGGCGGGAGCGTTTCGGTCAGGGTGATTTCGTCGTGCGCCACGCCATCGTTGCGCAGGAGGATCGTCCAGTACAACTCGTTCTCATGGATGATCTGTCCGTTCAAATCACCAACGCCATGGTTGCCGAATTTCTTCTCCACCAGGTCGTTCGGGGCGGCCTTGTACCACGCGTCTCCGTTTTTGCCCGCGTTAACAGCCGTGTTCTTGAAGTCAACCCAGCCAGTGCGGGACTTTTCCAGATAGATGGTCGTCTGGTACGGGAGCGTAACGCTTGTCGTCGCGTTCACATCCGTATTGGCGTCGTTCAGCACAACGCCTTCGCCCGTCGTTTCAAACCGGAAACCATAGTAGTAGCCTTCCGTCAGCGTCGTTTCCGCAGACACCACCATCGTGCCTTCATTTTTGCCCTGACTGTCGCAGGTCAGCAGCGTAATGGTGTACGGCACATTCTGCGCATCATGCTTTTTCACAACATCGAGGTTTTTGATGGCGTTGAGCAACGTCTGCGCCTGAGCCGCCGTCATGTAGTGCTGCATGATTTCTGTTCCGTTTTTCCATTCCACCTTCTTGTCAAGCGTATCGCCGAAGTTCAGCTTATACTGAACATCCTTCGTCGCCGGGAAGGTGTACGTCGCGTTCCACGCTACCGGATACAGACCATCGGTGTATTCGCCGTTCTTCGTCGGATCCGCCGACATACTCGCGTCAACCGACTTCACCACATTGTAACGCGTGTCCTGCCCTACGGTCACGGTGCTTGTCTTTTGTTCGCCGTCGAATTCCGCCGTGTTTGTAATCTGTTGATTCTGCGCGGTTGCTTCCACCGGCGTTTTGTATTGGATTACGATCTTAGCGGTGGTGTCCTTGAATTTCAGCTGCGGTTTGCCGTCCACGCCGGTTTCCACGGTGAAGTAATCCGTGTAGTTTTCAGCGGTGATAGGCGTGTTATTCGCCGTGATTTGCGACACATAGCCCTTGCCGTCCGTCTTCGAAAACAGCAGATTGCCGTTTTCGTCCACAAGCTGGTCGAACATCGTGTCCGTCAGCGTCTTATCCTTGATATTGAAACGGTTTTCGTTGACGGTGAGCGTCCACTGAATGCAACCCTCATTGGTGTTGTACCAGCTGCTCTTTTGCAGCTTTTTAATCTGAACGTCAGTAGGGTTGCTGTTAGAGGAATCCTGGGAATGATCCCATTTTCCGCCGCTCTGCGCATTGAAGGTGTTTGTCAGCCGGTCGAATTCACCGGTCATTCCGTCCTTGTCGAACGTGTATTCATACTTAATTTCGTATGTTTCATTTGCCGAAAGCGGCGGCAGCACATAGTCCGTCGTCATGGTATAGACCTTGCCGCTCTCGTCCGTCGTGTTCGTATAAACGTAGTGAATGTGCGTTCCCGGCGTACCGCAGGCGCATGTACCGTCCGTCTTGATTTCTGTCGAAGCAGAGTCAACAGCCGGCACCTGACTCCAGTTAGCGTTTGTTTTAACCTCCGTGACGGTCATGTTTGTCAGGGCGATTTGCTTATTCACCGCCGTCATGACGTCTCGAGCAGTCGCGTTCTTGCCGTTCGTGCCCTTTGTGGATTCGATTTTGACGGTATACTCAATCGTTCCTTTTTCCCAGTTGACATTAGCCCCGCTTTTCCAAGTTCTCAAATCGCTGAGGAGGGAGTTGTTGCCCCTGTCGATGTCCTCCCACTTCACGGTAGTCGATGCGCCGCCGAACTTGATGGTCAGGTCGTCGTTGCCCAGATCCTTAACATCGTCCTTGCGGATTTCGGCGCTCATCTTCATGGTGCCGGTGCGGTCGTCATGGCTGGGGTTGTTCCGGACAAAGTCCATATACTCGTCGGTGAACCACATTTCAACGTTATTCGTTTCGGGATTGTACTGGAACTTAAACGCCGGCTTTTCATTGCTGAATTTGGCGTCCGTGCCCGACCAGACAGAAGTGCTGTCCGTTTTGATATGCGTATTCTCTGCCGGAATAATAATCTTGTTGCCTTCGCCATGGCGAAGAATAGCTGCATCCGAAATCTTGAAATCCGCTGCGAAGCTATAGTTGTACGCATTGGCATTTTCCGGAAGTATGATGTTTGATACCGTAATATTGGTAATCTGCATGCCGCTCTCGCTGACGGCAGGCGGTTCGTTCGCCATCATCAGGAAGCCCGGGTCGAGTCCAAGCGACGGCATCATCATGTCGTCCGGCTTCGCGGCATCAGCGTCCATCGACGGAATCACCGTAAGCGCAGGTGTCGGGGACGGCTCGTCCATCGGGGCAGCCGTTTCGGCGGCGTTTTCCGTCGGCGCAGGCGTTACAGTCGGCGCAAGCGTCGGTTCCTCCGTAGACGCAGGCGTTGCCGTGGGTGCTGCCGTCGGCGTTGCCGTTGCTTCGGGGGCTGCCGTCGGCGTTGCCGTTGCTTTGGGGGCTGCCGTCGGCTCATCCGTCACTTCGGGGGCTGCCGTCGGCTCTGCTGTCACTTCGGGGGCTGCCGTCGGCTCAGCCGTCACTTCGGGGGCTGCCGTCGCATCGGGGTTCGGGGTCGGGTCATAGTAGCAATCCGCCGTGTGCGTGTGCTCTTCTTTGCCGCAGATATAGTGGCGTTCGTAGCAGTCCGCCGTGTGATGATGGCCGGAATCCTCCGCCGTCACCGTCACAACGCATTCATTTGTATGCTGATGCCGCAGCACCTGAATGTAGCCGCAAGTGTAGTAGCCGGTTTTCGCATCGACGCAGGACGCGGAATGCGTGTGCACTTTCGCCGGGTCGGGATAGAGCTTGCATTTCAGTTCGCCGCGCACCATCTCGTAGCAGGAATCATCATGCGTGTGTGCGCCTTCGCCCTCAAACAGACCGCAAGTCGGTTCTTCCGTCGTCGGATAGCAGGCATCCGTGTGGTGATGTGCGCCCTCGCCTTCCGTCAGGCCGCAGGTGTACGTCCGGGTCACTTCGTAGCAGCTGTCATCATGGACATGCGGCATGTCGGAGTTCGTCGCAACGTCCTCGGTGCAAATCAGCGTGCGCGTTTCCGTCACGCAATCCGCCGTGTGCTGATGGCCTTCACTCTCAAACAGACCGCAAGTCGGTTCTTGCGCCCGATAGCACGCATCCGTGTGGATGTGCCCCTCGCTTTCCGGCAGCGTGCAGGTCAGCTGCTTCTCCCAGTTGTAGCAGGCATCCGTGTGCTTGTGCATCGGATGCTCCTCCAGCGTGCAGATAAGAATGCCGTTGCTGTCGTAGCACTTCTCGTCATGCTCGTGGATGTAGCCATCCCAGTAGCCGCAGCTGAGTTTGCCCTGCGCATTGTAGCAATCGGAGGAATGGTGGTGCGGCTCAAAGCTGCAGCGCATAATATCGGTAAAGACTGTCTCCGCCTCGCGCTCGGAAATCAGGCAGGTCAGCTCGTCCACATAGCAGTCCGCCGTGTGGGTATGCTCCTCCAGCCCGCAGTACGTTTCCGCCGCCATCGTCAGGCCCGGCATCATCAGCACATAAGACGTGCAGATGGCGACAACGAGTGCCAGCGCCGTGACCGTCTTAAGCAGACGCATCCGGCGCTTCCGCTGCGCAACGTATTTTTCTGCTAATTCCATGAGTTTGCGGTTCATGTCAGCATCCTCCGATTCTGGAACCCGTGTTCCTCTTCTTGCTGTATTGTACTTACGTTATTGCAGGAATCCAAAGCGGTTCAGCGGCCAAATGCGGAGCGTTACGCGCCCCATAATCTGCTCTTCGGACACTGGGCCAACCAGTGTGCTTCTGCTGTCGCGCGAGGTGGAGCGGTGATCACCCAGAACAAAATACCGCCCGTCCGGCACTTGGTACGGCAGCGTGATGGAGCAGTCGCCCAGCGCGCGGTCGGTGATGTACGGCTCATCAAGCAGTTCGCCATTGATGTAGACGTTGCCGCTTCCGTCGATGTTGACCCACTCGCCCGGCAGGCCGATAACGCGCTTAATCAGCACCTTATTGTTGTAGTAAAAAGCGATAATATCGCCGCGCTGCGGATTTGACCCGCGCACGACCATTGTGATTTCGCCCTGTCCGACCACCGGCGTCATTGACGTGCCGGTGATTTGCAGGATGGGCATGACCATGGTCGCAATCAGCACCGCGACCGCCGCCACCACCAGCAGCGTATAGAGCGTGCTGCGCAGGGCGCGGTTGTAGCTGTGCTTGCGCTTTTCATGCTTCAGTTCCGTTTCCAATTGTGCGGATGTGGGGTTCATTTGCCGCAGCAGGTGGGCGCGTTCCGCCGCTTCCTGCGTGTCGTTGAGCAATTGTTTGCCCGTTTTCTGCTGATTCTTGTCTTCTGACACCTGCGCGCCCTCCCTTCTGTCATGTTTCTTTACTGCTGATTGGCGGCTTTCTTTGCGCGCGCGAGGATTTCCTGCGCTCGGCTTTCTGCCGCGCTGATTTTCTCCTGGCACAGCCGCTCGACGTTCTGCTGATACTGTTCCGCGGCCTTCTGCGCCGCCTCAAACACGCCGTTTAACTTCAGCGATGCCTCCGCAATCGAGCCGCACGTTTCCAGCTGCAGCTGCTGACTTTGCAGCGCCGCTTCTGCCGCATTCAGCCGCTGCTCCAGCGCTTCAAATTCACGCGCCTGTTCCAGCAGCAGTTCCAGCAGCTCCGCGCGCCCCAGCTTCCGCAGTTCCTTCTCTGCCACAGTTCACGTCTCCTTCGCATGTAACGCATTTATCGTTTCTCGATATGTAATTCGCCAGATTTCCGGCAAATCACAGTTCGAATTCTTACATGGTTTATTATACCATCAAATCTTCAACTGTCAAGACGGAAAAATAACATTCATTATGCTCATTTGGTGCATTTTTGTGTGTTTTGCCATACTTTCGTGTGGCAATTTTGTCATTTCCACCTGTTAACGGCTTGTTAGTTTCCTGAGTATTGTTATTTGCATGTTAAAACTATCGTAATAGGAATATTCTTTTGTCTGTTGCTTTCCTCGATTTTTCGTAATTTTCGTTCAGTGTACGCAAATCTTCGACCGGTTTTTCTTTGTTTCCACGCCATTCGTTCGTCTTTTTCAATGTAACATTCCAAACTTGGTAAACAGAAAACAGCAAAATATTGTTGATTCACAAAAAAAGCAGGAGCAACCCGCAAATCGTGCTGCTCCTGCCAAATATTCTGTTATCCATTCGGGTTTGCGCTGTCGTCATCCTGGCGATACTGATCTGTACGGCGACGATGGCGCGGCGCTTCCTCTGCCGATTTCGCCACCGGGCGCGCATACGGATTCTCCATCGTCGTCGTGCTCTTCGGCGCGGCAGTGGACGGGGTCTCCTGCGGCTTCGTCAGGGGCTGAATCGGCGTGCGATAACCGACTTGCGGTCGGTTTTGCTCATCCTGCGTCTGCGGAACAGGTGTCGCCGGGCGCACCTGCACAGGCGAAACGCCATTGCTCGTCTGCGGACGCTGCTGGGGAGTCGCATACGCGCCGGTGCGCATCTGCTGCGGCTGACCCGCCTGACGCGCAACCGGACGATCCGCATTGCGCGCTGCCTGTGCGCGGCGCTGTGCCGCCTTCATGGCAACTTCACGCTGTTTCTTCTGGTACTGCATGAAGGCGAATCCGCCGCCGCCCAGCAGCAGCACGACCGCAATCACGATGAAGATAACCAGCCCGCTGTTGCCGCTCTCGTTCACCACAGGGTACGTCGCGGCTGCGGTGGGCAGCGGTTCGAGCGTCGGTGTGGGCGAAGCGGAAGGCGTCGGCGTGGCGGTTTCCTGCGTGGGGGCAGTTGTGGGCGAAGTCAGCGGGCCGGGCGTTGAAAAGCCTTGCCACGGCACATAGCTGACCGTTGCGCCGCTGCCCTTCCAGTCGTTGATGGTCTTGTCTTCTTCCGGAATCAGACCGCTGGTCGGTTTTGCAGTAGCATTCCCCGTCGTGTTATTCTGGATGCCCTGAATGTACTCGCTGCTTTGCAGGAACTCTTCCAGCTCCTCCACCGTCATCCAATGGAAGTATTTTCCGTTGACGTAACCTTCTTGGTCATTGTAGCGGATGTGATACCACGTTTCGCCGTCCGTTCCGGTCGTTGTGCCGAGGACAAAGCAGAACGCGTAGTTGTACAGCTTTCTGATACGGCTCGCGTTCATGCTGGGCTGCTGGCGGAAGTTGACCGAGGTCGTCGTGGTCACATAGCCGTAGCTGGAGTAGTTCGTCGGGTCGTAGGGCTGGGGCGTGGTGACAAGCGTGGGTGCGGGCGTGGCATTTAGGTTGTTCAGGTACGCCTCGATTTCCGCCTGCGTCATGAAGCGGAGCATGTCATAGCGCACATAGCCCCACTGCCCATTATACTGCACGCGGTGCCACGGCATACTGCCCAGATAATCCTGCCCGGAGACGTAGACAACTTCGCCCTGCATCAGGTACGCCTCAATCGCGCTGAAGTCGCCCGCCATCTGCCGCAGCGGCACGTTGTTGCCCACGGCGTAGGCGTAGCCCATCTCCTGTGCAGGAACAGGCGTCAGGTACGGCGTGGGGCTGGGCGTGGGCGTGCTGCGGGACTGATTCCACTGCTGAATGTACACCTGCGCCTGCGCGTCGGTGACGTAGCGGAGGTTCGCGTCCGGCACATAACCAGACGTCCCTTCCAGCGTGGTCACAATGTCCCACGTTTCGCCTGCCGTGTTCAGCTGGCTATTCACATACACCAGCACGTTCGCCTGCAGCGTCGCCATGACGTAGTTGCCCGTGCCGATACCGGTGCGCATTTCGGTTTCGCGCGTGGTGACGGCATATCCCTCGTACGGCACAGCGGTCGGGGTCGGAGCCTCGGTCGGGGTCTGCGTCGGCGCGGCGGTCGCCACCTGACGATACCAGAAGGCAATATCCGCCGCATCCATGCTCAGCGTGCCGTCTTGGAAAACAGTCAGGGTGATTTGCTCGCTGCCGGGAATCAGCTCATATCCATCCCGCAAATTCGTCGGCATCGGGCGCAGGGTGTATGTGCCGGGGGCGAGCGTCATCGACTGCGCGTTCGCCACCGGGCTGCCGTAGCTGTCCAGATACTGGATGGTGATGGTCGCGTTCTGCGGCGCGGCGGTCGGGGTTGCCGTCGGCACTTCCGTTGGAATTTCGGTCGGAATTGCCGTCGGGGTCTCGGTCGGAATCGGCGTTGCCGTCGGCACAGGTGTTGCGCCGGTGGATGCGGCATACGCGTCGCTTTCCGCCTGCGTCATGATGGTCAGGAATTCGCTCTTGATGTAGCCGCTCTGCCCATCCACCATGACGACGCTCCACCGTTCGCCCTTGTCATTCAGCATTTCGTTGACGACGTAGACGTTCGAGCCATTCGCCAAGCGCTTGATGACCGTGTTGCTCTTGCTGGTCGAGGGCTCACTGCGGAACGCCACCTTATTGCCGTTGATGGTCGCGTAGCGGTTGACCGGCTGCCCGACGGGAATCGGCGCTTCAGTGGGCGCAGTAGTCGGCGTTTCGGTCGGAATCGGCGTATTCGTGGGCGCTTCGGTCACGGGAACATCCGTCGCAGCGCTTTGAACCGGGCGATAGTAGAACGCAAGGTCTTCCGCCGTCGCTTCGTCGCCGTTGATGGCAATGGTGCCGTCCGCGTAAATCGTCAGGTCGAACGACGTCCAGCTGCTTTCCAGCTCGTAGCCGGGAATGCTGTCATACGCGGGCGTGACGTGGTACGTTCCCGGCATCAGCTCCGCCACGCTTGCGTCGGCAATCTCCTCGCCAAGCGTGTTGTAGTAGCGGATGGTGACGGTCACGAACTGCTGCGCGGGCACGGGGGTATCGGTCGGCGCTTCGGTCGCCGGAACGTCGGTCGCAGGCACGTCCGTCGCGGGCGCAGGCGTGTCCGTCGGCGCTTCCGTCGCGGGAACTTCCGTCGGAGTCTGCACCGGATGATAGTAGAATCCGACCGCATCCGCCGGAATTTCTTCGCCGTCCATGTACAGCGTGCCGTTCGCATCCACCGTCAGGTCAAACTGCGTCAGGGTGCTGTCCAGCTCGTAACCGGGGATTTCGCGCTCCGGAATCATCGGGTACGTCCCCGGCAGCAGTTCCTTCACCACCGGGTCGGCAATTTCCACGCCGCTCATGTCGAAGTAGTGAATCGCCACCGGCATCGTCTGCGGGGCGGGCGTGTCCGTCGGCGCGGGGGTATCGGTCGGCGCTTCGGTTGCGGGTGCTTCCGTCGTGGGAATATAATAGTAGAAATACACCTCGCTCGGCGTCGCGATACCGCCGGAAACGTTCACTTCCACCGTGCTTTCCGTGCCGGGCATCGGCACATAGCCGTCCGCCATGCCCTGCGGATTCGCCGTCACAAGGTGCGTCCCCTCGCCCAGCGTCAGCGTGTCGTCCATCGCAACAGGCTCGCCCTCGGAATTGAGGTAATGCACGGGCACGTTCACTTCGGTCGGCTGCGGGTCGGCATAGAAGAAGGACACACTCGCCAAGTCGGTCGTGCCATCGGAATAGAGCGTGACCGTCTGCGGATTTTCGCTGATGAGGTCGTACCCGCCCACGCGGTCGCTGGCGGTATAGATGTAGTTCACGCCCTCGGTCAGCGGCTGCGACTGCTGATCCAGCAGCGTGCCGTTCTTGTGATAGTAGAACACGTCGATGTTGGATGTTACCGGCTGCGGCGTGGCATAGTGGAACACAACGGGATTCACGCTCGCCGTGCCGCCGTTGTCCACCCACACATGCACCGTGTCCTCGCCGACAAGCTGATACCCAGCAGTCATCGCGCTATTGGCGGTAACATAGTTGTCGCCCTGATTCAGCGTCACATACTGCGTGTCCAGAATCGTGCCGTTGTCATCCAGCTGATACAGCACAGTCACTTCCGCCTGAATGACGGGCGGCTCGGTTGGGGCTTCGGTGGGTACTTCCGTCGGCGCTTCGGTCGGCTGCTCCGGCACGGCGTAGACAAAGCGCACCTCGCTCGGCGACGCGTTGCCCATGCTGTCCACAAACACATCCACCACGCCGGACGCGGGTTTGACAAGCAGATAATCCCACGGCACAACGCTGGAATTGGCGTACACTTGGGTAGTCGCGTTCGTCAGGCAGCTTGCGTACTGGAAATCCAGCTGCTGGCCATCCTCCGTCACATAGTACACCGGCACGTTGACACTCTCCTGCGCGGGCGTTTCAGGCATTCCCTGCGACGAGAGATACAGCGGGAACATCCCTTCATAGACGCTGTTGCAGTAATAATCCACCTCATACGAATACATCGGGTCAAGGGCGGTCGCATCCTGCGTCCACATGATTTCCGACGCATAATCTTTCAAGTAGAAAGTATACGCCGGGTCAGACGATGCAACCTGCACCTGAACCGTGCTGAAAAGGGCGGACGCATCCAGCGTCGCCCAATACGCATGTTCCGCGCTGTCAGGCACGGGGAACGCCTGCGTTGTCTGCTGCTGACCCTGCGAATCCGTCCAAATGACGGACACGACGACGTCCTCCCAGCGATCCAGCGCCAGCGCCGGAACCATCGCGGTTGTCATCAGCAGCGCCGCCACCATCAGCACAGACAGCAGACGGCCAAGACCTTTGACGCCGGATTTTCTCATGTTGGGTTTCCTCCTTGCTCCTGCCCTTTGCGGGCCTGATGCCATTCTATTATACCGCAGCGGCGCGGTTTGTCAATCTTCCGCACCCTGCCGCATTTTTCCTTGCGATTCGCAGGATTTTTTGCGTCTCTTGTCGAATCACTATGGCGAAAATCATCCTATTGTTTGAGGAGGACTTTGACCATGATGGACGACAAGCAGCTGACGGAAGAGTATTTGGATGGGAAAGTCGTTTTCCCCGGCAAGATTATCCGTGTTGAGCATTGGCATGTGCGCCTGCCCAACGGCGAAACCGCCCTGCGCGAGGTGGCATGCCATCCGGGCGCGGCAGGCATTGTCGCGCTGGATGATGACGGGAACGTGATTCTCGTCCGCCAGCATCGCATCGCCGTTGGCCGCTTGACGCTGGAAATTCCGGCAGGCAAGCTCGATGGGGTGGATGAAGACCCGTTCGTCTGCGCCCAGCGCGAACTGAGCGAGGAAACCGGGCTGACCGCCGACCACTGGCGCAAGCTGACCGTGCTGGAGACGACCCCCGGCTTCTGCAACGAGCGCATCCACCTCTACTTGGCGACGGGGCTGCACGCTGGAAAGACGCATCCGGATGAGGATGAGTTCGTCTGCACACTGCGGATGCCGCTTTCTGACGCGGTGCAGAAGGTGATGGACGGCACGTTCCGCGACGGCAAGACCGCGCTGGCGCTCCTGATGGTGCAGCAGCTGCTGTCCGCCCCCTGCAAACAATAAACGTGCGAAACGCGCGTTCTGTTCCATCCACGCTTATTGTAACAAATATTTCATCAAAATGCAATCGTGTGGACGGATTTTTGCGCGTTTTTTCGGAAAATTTCGCTGACGGAGGTGCTTTATGGCTGGAAAAAAGCAGCGTCATCCCCTGTATGTTCTCTTTCTGCTGCTGATGCTGCTCATGCTGGCGCTGGGTGTGTATCTGCTTGTCGTCGGCTGTCAGCAAGGGAATCGCCCTGTGCCGCTTGCGCCGTTTTCGCCGCAAATCATCGGAGGTTTCTTCCGCCATGTATGAAAAGCTGGGGCAATGGCTCTCCCACCGCAATCCGCCGAATGAGCCGATTCCCGCAGCGGATTACTTCGCGTCCCTGCCGCGCCTGACGACCGACCGGCTGCTTCTGCGTCCGCTGACGATGCGCGATGCGGCGGATATGTTCGCTTACTCCCGCGACCCCGAAGTCGCTCGGCATGTTCTCTGGGATGCGCACAAGTCGATGGCGGATACGCGCAGTTGCCTGCGCTACATCATCAGTCAGTACCACAGCGGCGCGCCGTCCAGTTGGGGCATCGTGCTGCGCGAAACGAACCGCGTCGTCGGCACGATTGGCTTCATGAGTTACAGCGACGCGGACAGCGTGGTGGAACTCGGCTATTCGCTCGCCCGCTCCTGCTGGAACGGCGGACTGATGACCGAAGCGCTGGCAGCGGTGCTGCGCGAATGCTTCACCGTCCTGCGCCTCCACCGCGTCGAGGCGATGCACGAGTGCGACAACCCTGCCAGCGGGCGCGTGATGGAAAAATGCGGTATGCGCCACGAAGGGACACTGCGCGGCAAGGTGTTCAACAAGGGCAATTTCCACGACGTGGAGCTGTGGGCAATGCTGCGGGAGGACTGGGACGCGCGCCATTGAGCGAGTTTCTTCCTATATTATATGGGAAGATACACCATGCACGGTGGATTTGCTCGTCTCGTCCGGCGAAATCGTCATCGACATGCTGAAGGAGATGCTCGTCCGCCAAGACGCCTAATCAGCAGAAAAACAGCGCATCAAAAAAGAGGGCTTCTGCCCCCTTTGAATTCGTATTACTTCGTCAGCGCGTCCATTCGCCGCTTGAGTACCTCCGGGCGCGCGACGGAGTAACCGAAGAAGCCCAGCACGTCCGCCGCCTTCTGGTATGTGCCATGCGTGTACGTCACCAGCCCCGCCTTTTCCAGATGCAGCGAACCGTCCGCCGCGAACAGATCGTCCCGCACCTGCACACCGACGATTTTGCCCACGAACATCGTATGGCTGCCCAGTTCCAACTGCTGCACCACCTTGCACGCCAGATACGCCGGGCACTCGGCAATCGCGGGGGCATACTCCATGTTCAGCGCGGCCATGGGCGTAAGATGGCACTCCTGCCACTTGTCCACGTCACGCCCCGACCGGACGCCGCAGAAATCCAGCGCCTTGCAATGGGCTTCATCCACCAGATTCACCACAAACTCGCCGCTCTTCGCAATCAGGTCATGGCTGAAGCGGTTGCCGCGTACCGAAATGGACATCATCGGCGGTTCGCTGTTGACCGTGCCGACCCACGCTACGGTGATAATATTGGGCTTCGCATCCGCTTCAGGCGCACGGCAGCTAACCATCACTGCCGGAACGGGCGCAAGCAGATTGCAGGGGTCAAAGGTGCGGAAATCAGCCATTTTTTCTTCCTCCATTTTTCAAGGAAATATGCTATGATTCCCTTGACATTCTTCTGAAATAGTGTACAATATCGACTTGCGCTTGTCAATACGCATTTCAGAAAGGATGTAGTTTATGGCTGTCTTTTTGCAGGTTATCACCCTGTTTCTGCTGATTTTCTGCGGCTTCTTCTCGGCGAAGGGGAAGCTCGTTGATGAAAACGGCATTTCCACACTCAACAAAATTGTTCTCTACTTCGCCCTCCCCGCCCTGACGCTCTACGGCTTGCAGAAGGATGCCAGTCCGGAGCTGATTCATGACCTGATTCTCGTGTTCTTCATCAGCCTTGCCATCATGATTCTGAGCGGGCTGATTGCCTACTTCCTCTACCGCAGCGAGCCGAACGAACGCCGCAGCGTGCTGACGAACCTTGCCATGCTGTCCAACAGCGCCTATATGGGCTACCCGGTCGTCATTGCAACGCTGGGCGAGGATATGCTGATTTACGCCGTCGTGTTCGTCGGCGCGTTCAACCTGATGTGCTGGACATTCGGCTCGTTCTTCTTCGGCGGCATCAGCGCGATTCAGCCCAAGAAGCTGCTGACAAACCCGTCGCTGATTGCGGTGATTGTTGGTCTTGTGCTGTTCCTGACGGGCTGGCGGCTGCCGGGTTTCATCAACGACGCGCTGTCGATGATGGGCAATGTGACGACGCCGCTTGCCATGTTCGTCATCGGGGCGCGGCTGATTGATCTTCGCTTCGCACACCTGCAGGACTGGAAGCTGCTGCTGGCGTGTGCGCTGCGGCTGATTATCTTCCCGGCGGCGGTGCTGCTGCTGCGTTTCACGGGTCTGCCCGCGGCGGTAGTGAGCGTGCTGTACATTTGCACCGCCATGCCCTGCGCGGCGACGACGGCCATGCAGAGCGAGATGTACCACTGCGACAATTCGCTGGCTTCGCGCGGGGTGGCGCTGTCAACAGCATTCTCGATTTTGACGCTGCCGCTGATGCTGCTGCTGGCGTAAGCAGAGGTTTCGCGCCTGCAGGCGCGAGGAGGGGTTCCGATTACCCCTCCACCCTTCGGTTTCCGCTCCCATCGTTGATTGTTTCCGAAGCTGTTTGATGATGTCACCCCCCGACAAAGGAGGTTTCCGCCATGCGCAAAAGCTGGCTCTTTCCCGGCGACAACGACGAACCCTATGTCTCCCAGCGGGCGGGCGCGTATCAGCCGCAGAGCGAGAAGCGGCGGCGGTGGACAAAGCGGCTGGGGATTCTGGCGCTGATTCTGTGCGTGCTGTACCCGTTTGTCGAGCCGTACACCTTGCGAACGACACAGACCGCCATCACCTGCGAGGATTTGCCGACAGGCATTGGGCAGCTGCGCATCGTCTACGTCTCCGACATCCACTACGGGGCACAGATGTTTTCGGACGCGCGGCTATCGTCGCTCATCAACCGCATCAATGCGCTGAATGCGGACATTGTGCTGCTGGGCGGCGATTACGCGCGCGACAAGTGGTCAGCGGCGGCGTTTTTCGAGAATCTGCCGCGGCGCATTTCGAGCAACTACGGGGTGTACGCCGTCGTGGGCGAATGCGACCGCAGCCCGTTGGAGAAGGGCGAGGAGCCATCCACACTGCGGAACAAAATGTCCAAAGCGGGGGTGACGCTGCTGTGCAACGAAGTCGCGACCCTGCGCATCGGCACAAGCGACATCTACATTGCAGGCATCGACGACGTCAGCACGGAGATGGACGATGCGAAGAGCGTGGCGGCGCAAGTCAACTCGAAGGATTTCGTCATCTTTCTGGCGCACAACCCGTCGGTGATTTCGTCCTCGCTCCTCCTGACCGACCGCAACGGACGCGGGAACTGGTTTGATTTGGGGCTGTTCGGGCACACGCACGGCGGGCAGATTCCGTTTCTGGAAGAAGCGTTCAACTTCAACGGCGTGCCGTTGCGCTACGAGAGCGGTCTTTTGCTGGAGAACCGTTCGTGGCTGCTGATTTCGCGCGGTGTCGGCACAACAGGCTTCCCGGCGCGGTTATTCTGCCAGCCGGAAATTCACTTGATTACCGTGCAGTCGGAAACGTAAAGGATTTCGCCTCTGCAAGGGACGTTGTCCCTTGACCCTTTCGCGCGATTGAGTGAGTGACTTCTTCATGCTGTGTCCGCGTGTTTAGCCATGAAGCACCCGTGGTGCTTACAACACGTTGCCCAATGTCAGCGCGTCGCGATGATACAGATGCTCGGCGTGTTCCCCCAATTCGGCGCACGCCTCCAGACACAAGGGCAATTCGCGCGACGAAATCCCTGCTTCGATTTTTTTCAGTGCCGTGGTCACTGCATCCACATCATCATGATTGATGAGCGTTTGCAGCCACGGCACTTTTTGTTTCCACACGCTCTGGCATTTTTGCAGCGATGCCTCCGCGCCCGCCCAATTCTCCGCTTCCGCGAGTGTCCGCAGTTCTTCAGCGCTCGCCGCGTATTCCTCGGACAGCGCGCGCACCTCTTCCCCGCTCCACACACCCAGCCCAATCGTCATCGCAAGCAGAATCAGCGAAATCCACACCCCGGTCTTCATTCACCACACCACTTTCTGCGGCGGCAGCGCCTGATGCGTCTGCACCTGCGTCCGCCCCTTCCCCTGCGCCAGCAGCATTCCCTGCGTGTTCAGGCACAGCAGCAGCACGTCCTGCGCGCCCTCAAATCCCAGCGCGCGAATCTGCCCCATCAGCCAGCTGAGGCTCAACTGCCCGCGCTGCAGGTTTTCCGTCTGCACTTCGCCGTCCAAAATCAGCGGCAGCGGAAGCCCCTCCTTCGGCGGCATCTTCCCTAAGTCGCTGGGCATAAGCGGGCGGCTGTCCGCCTTCGGAAAGACGGAGATGTTCCCGCCCGGTTCGAGTACCGCCGTGCCGACCTCCAGCGGGTCAAGGATGCCGCCGGCGCGCATGGCTTCCATCAAGTCGTTCAAATCCACCGCGCACGCCCGCATCTGCTTCTCGCAAATCACGCCGTTGCGCACCAGCACCGTCGGCTGCCCGCAGAGCCACACCCGCACGCGCTCGGACTTCATGCACAGCGCCGTCAGCAGCCCATGGCACACGACAAGCGCCGCCATCGGCAGCAAGCCGTAGAGAATCGGAATGCCCACACCGCCCATCGGGGTCGCCGCCAGCTCCGCAATCATAATGACCACGACCAGCTCAAACGGCTGCAATTGCCCCACCTGCCGCTTGCCCATCGCGCGCATCGCCAGCAGGGACGCGGCATACAAAATCACCGAACGCAGAAAAATCGTCAGCATATTCTCATCCTCCGCGGTCATTCTGCCCCATTATGCCGCGGATGATACTTGCGCGGCGCAGTCCATCATGCTATAATGAAGAAAATTCGCCGGAAACGAGGATTGCTGATGAAGAAACTGCTTTCGCTGATGCTTGTGCTCTGCCTTCTGCCGATGTTCTCCCTTGCCGAGCACAGCATTGCCGCCAATTATATTTACCAAATGATTCTCAAGCAGGTGGACGGCACTGATTTCACCCGCTACGACGATGATTACGAGGTGATGTTCTTCTATCCGCTCAGCAAGCACACTTACGGTGACGCGGTGGTGCGCATCACCGCCTACGAGGACGGCTGCACCATCAACGTCAGCTACGAACTGTCAATTGACGAAGCCATGATGCCGGACGTACTGACTTTCTTCAACTATCTCAACAACAGCCTGTATGTCGGCAAAATGATGCTGTTGGACATTGACGGCGACTGGTATCCCGCTTACGAGGTTTTCATGTCCATCAATCCGGAGGACATTGACGCGTGGGATCGCGGGTGCGTGATGGATTACACCTTCAACGCCTTTTACGTCATGCAAGAGATGACAGACTATCTGCCAGAATTGGAGAAGGGCGAAACGCCGAAGAATGTGTACGCCATGTGGCTGTCGGACGTTTGGGGCGAATGACCGCAAAAATCCCTTGCACGTCGCACTGACCCATGCTATAATGGAAGAAACTTGGCGAATTTCGCCGGAAATGAGGGTTTTCCTGATGAAAAAGCTGTTTTCTCTGCTGCTTGTGCTGGCGCTGGCGCTTGTGCCGACGCTCTCCTTGGCGGATAATGACGCCGCCTGCCAGAACCTCTACAATATGCTGCTGGATGAGCTGAAGTCGGTCGATTTGGAGATGACCGCCGACGAGGAAAGCTACCGCATTTATCTTGGCTATGCGCTGGACAAGAACTCGCTGGGCGACGCGGATGTTATCTTTGACGCGTACAGCGATGCCGTTACCATCAACGTCAGCTACTCCAATCCGCTTGATGAGGCGCTTGTGCCGCAGGTGATTTCCTTCTTCAACAGGGTCAACAGCACGCTGTATGTCGGCAAGCTGATGGTCATCAAGTCGGACAACGTGTGGTACGCGGCGTACGAGATTTTCCTCTCCGTTGACCCGGAGAACATCACCGATTGGGATCGCAACAACGTGCTGGCATACACGGCGCTGGCGCTGGACACGATGGAAGAGATGGTGGACTACATCACCGAGATTGCAAACGGCGAATCGGCAGACAACGTGTTCGCCATGTGGCAGGCGGATATCGGCGCGGTGTAATCCCCAAAACGCAAAAAGGCAGGAATCGCAACGGATTTCTGCCTTTTTTGATACCGATTATTCTTCCGCGCTGAGGTTCTCGGTGCAGAAGAGTGCAATCACGTTGTCAATCGTTTCCGCATCAGCGCTCGCGTCAATGCCAGCTGCCAGCCAGTAGGCATACCGCCCCTTCATGTACTGCTGAAGCGCCGCCAAATCGCTGCCATAGCGGAACTCGATGTGGTAGGTCGTTTCCATCGTGTCGTCGCGGAAGAAGAAGTAGGTGAAGTCGCCCGCGTCGTCAGTCGCCTGATACACCTCGCAGTCAAACGCCGGGCAGAATGTCTCGCCGCCCCACGTCATCGTTTCGTCCGCGCCAATCTGGTAGGTGCCGATGCAGCGGTACTTGTGCGTTTCGCTCGTGCCATCCAGCTTATTGATGGTGATTTCGTCGCCGTTCATGGTGAAGGACTTGACATCGTTCAAATACCAGCAGTCGAAGATGAAGCCCTCCGAGCCGTCGCCGTACAGCGCTACCGCGTCGTCGCCATACACGTCGCCGCTGATGAAGGATTTGAGCATCTCGACTGCTTCTGCCGCGTTCTCCTCGCCCACAATCGCCTTGCAGTGTTCTTCCCACACGCTGTCGTAGTCGTCAGACAGAATCACATCGAACAGATTGCTGTACGTCGTGCCGTTTTCCCCGCTGATAGTTTGCAGGCAATCGGCTTTGCTCTCAGCCAGACTGGGCGCAATCGCCACGCACAGCACAAGGGCGAACATCAGCAGATGGGAAATGATTTTCTTCACAGGGTGCTTCATGTTTTCCTCCTTGCGGTTAGTTTTCACTAACCATCCAGTCAAAAATTTGCGGTTAGTTTCTTCTAACCGCGTTTCTATGATAGCACAGCGCACCAATCTTGTCAAGCAGGTCAGGAGAACATTTTCTCCAATTCCTCGTACTTTTCGTGCGTGATGAGCGCATCCTGCTCCGTCCCCTGCAAATGGACGATGTACGTCCAGCGCCCATAGGGGGTGATGTTCTTGATGTGATTGAGGTTGATGATGTAGCTTTTGTGGCAGCGGAAGAAGATGGATGAATCAAGCCGTGCTTCCGTGTCAGAGAGCGAATCGGACGTAACATATCGCTCGCCGGACGCGGTGTAAAACACGGTCGTGCGGTCTTCACGCTGCACAAGCACGATGTCGCTGACATTCAGGAACGACACGCCGTCCTTATGGTGGAGCATCAGCCGCCCGCTGACCGGGTGGGGCGTGGGATGCACGGGCAGGGGCGTTTCGCCGTCGGTTTGATGGCGGATACGCTTCTTCGCGCGTTCGAGCGTCTGCATCACGCGCTCCTTCTTGAAGGGCTTGAGAAGGTAATCGAAGGCGTACACCTCAAAGGCGTCGCCCATATATTCATCGTGTGCCGTCGCGAAAATCAGCACAATCGCAGGGTTCATGTCCTGTATCACCCGCGCGCACTCCACGCCGGTTTTGCCGGGCATTTCAACGTCAAGGAAAACGAGCTGAGGCTTTTCCTGCTCCACAAGGGTGAGCAGCTGCACGCCGTCCTCCGCCTCCCCCACGATTTCAAAACCCTCTGCGCGGCTGATCATCATGCGTTCGATGCGCCGCATATCGGCATTATCGTCCGCGATGACCACGCGGATTGGTGTCTCCATGGGTGTTCACCTTCCTTCAAGGGAGTTTCTCCTTTGACTCATTCGCGCGATTGAGTTGCGCGCGATTTCATGCTATATGCGCGTGTTACGCAGGGACTTCGCGCCTGTGGGCGCGAAACCCCTGCGACAGAGACCCCTCTGCCATCAATCACCGATAGCAGAGGGGCTGTGCTTATCAGCGCTTCCTTCTCTCGCAGGGGCGCGTCAGCACCTCCTGCATCACCATCGCCTGCACCATCGCATTCGGACTGAAATCCAGCTTCAAGCCGGACCGCACCTCCTCGTGCGGCGCTTCCGGGCGCTTCTCGTGCGCCGGGAACAGTTCGTCCTCGTGGCACTTGTCGCGTCCTTCCGGGCTGTCGTACCCTATGCTCCCCTGCAGTTCCGCATCCAGGTCGCACTCCGCCGCCAGATGCTCATGCACCTTCGGCTTCGCGGCATGGACGGTCGTGTGTGCATGGGCGGGCATTGGCGCGGGCGTCGGCACAATCGGCTGACTGTGCACCTTCGGCGCGGACTGCTTCGGCTGCTGTGCCTTCGCGGTCGGCATCCGGCGCGCTTCCTCGGCTTCTTTCTTCTTCTGTGCGCTCTTCAACGCGTTGATGACAATCACGATGATAATCAGCGCCAAATAGGATGATATTGACATTGCTGCCCCTCCTTTCGGTCAAGCAGCGGCTTACTTCTTCTCCAGGCTATGCGTGGGCGTGCTCTGCGGCGCGCTCGCCTTGGCAATGGAATCGCGCATGGAGGTATCCGCAATCGTGTTCTGCATCTGGTAGTAGTCCATCACGCCGAGCTTGCCTTCGCGCAGGGCAGCCGCCATCGCCTTCGGAACTTCAGCTTCCGCCTCGACGACCTTTGCGCGCATCTCCTGCACGGCGGCCTTCATTTCCTGCTCGTGCGCGACAGCCATGGCGCGGCGTTCCTCTGCCTTCGCCTGCGCAACGCGGCGGTCGGATTCCGCCTGATCCATCATCAGCTGCGCGCCGATGTTGCGGCCGACATCCACGTCGGCAATGTCGATGGAGAGAATTTCGTATGCCGTGCCCGCGTCCAAGCCTTTGGACAGCACCGTGCGGGAAATCAGATCAGGATTCTCCAGCACCTGCTTGTGGGTTTCCGCCGAGCCAACAGTGGTCACGATGCCCTCGCCGACACGCGCGATAACGGTTTCTTCGCCCGCGCCGCCGACCAGACGGTCGATATTCGTGCGGACGGTGACGCGCGCCTTGGCACGCAGCTCAATGCCGTCCTTCGCGATTGCGGCGACGACGGGGGTTTCGATGACCTTCGGGGTGACGGACATCTGCACCGCCTCGAACACGTCACGGCCCGCGAGGTCAATCGCGCACGCCTTCTCGAACGCCATCGGGATGTTCGCGCGCTGCGCCGCAATCAGGGCGTTGATCACGCGGTCCACGTTGCCGCCGGCGAGGAAGTGCGTTTCGAGCTGAGAGATGTTCAGCCCCAGACCCGCCTTGTTCGCCTTAATCAGCGGCTGCACGAGGCGATGCGGCTTAATGTGACGAATCTTCATGCCGATGAGTGCGCCCATCGACACATGCACCCCGCTGGACAGCGCGGAAATCCACAGTCCGAGCGGCACGAACGACAGGAATACGCACACCACCACAAACACCACAGCGATAATACCCAGAATCATTGCCATATTGCCATCCATGTTACAATCCTCCTAACAGGGGCTTTGCCCCTAACCCTACCAAAATCCAGCCGTGAGTCATCACAGTCTGCTGCAATTGCTGCTGCATCAGCCTGACCACCGATTCATTTTGTTGACGCAGAGCCAGACTTTCGCGTAAACGCGTCTGTAATTCCGTCAAACATGAAGCTAACTCAGCGAAAAAAGTATTCATGCCTGCCGTAACAGATTCATCGACCTGCTCTGCCAGAACTTTAGCCATTTGTTGGCAATAAAGATCGACTTCTGCGCTTAATGCTCGTTGCAACACACTGTAATCAACCGTTTCTGTCGGGGATTTCTCATTTCCCCGTCCCCAGTCAGGCTGATTCAACCAGCGCGAAAAAGTCTCACGCACAACGCCTAATCGCGTGCTCTGCTCGTCCGTTGCTTCCTGGCGCGAAATGACTTCACTGAACAGCTGGCGAGTGTTGAAGTGGGGAACTACGCCGTGAAAAACAGGAAAATGAAACCCAGGACGAAACCCTGACTCGCTCAATTCCATTTTGACTTGTTGCTCAATGGGGCGAATAACATCGGTTAACACCCGGCAAAGGGTGGATTCAAGCTCGGCAAAACGCAGCGTAAAGTCGCGACTGATGGTGTTCTGCGCCGTCTGTAACAGTGTCTCACAGCGGGTACGAATCTCGCTTAACGGCTCCGAATCATCCTGAAACAAGGCGGCTAACTGCGCATTCAGCGCATCTTGTTGTTGACGCAGAAAGTGGTGGGCGGAGGTCAGGGCCAGCTCGATTTCATGTTTAATCTCGCCGCTCACCTGCGCCTGATTGAGTTGCAATAGCTGCAAACTTTCTTCGACCTGATGGATATTTTGCCGCAATTGTTCACAAGCGACGTTTAACCCGTGCGCACGAAAATCCAGGTATTCCCGCGCCTGCTGCGCGTAATTCAACAGTTTATGCGCAGCAGATCGCAGAGCATACAACGAGGCGTTAGCGTAAGCGGCATGAAGCAACGCCTGAATTGGCTGGGCGAACAGCGAATCTTCCCACAACTGATCGGCAGCATGACGAATATGTTCGAGGTCCGCCAGATCGGCATG
>OHBM01000984.1_pt1 | contig 21926 bp, 23 predicted proteins | sample 1577251 | NCBI WGS metagenome assembly OHBM01 (sample SAMEA3541557, study PRJEB24748) | human gut metagenome | biome: human gut; feature: human-associated habitat; material: faeces | place: China | collected 2012 | reverse complement strand
TAGCGCAGCCTGCGAATTTCGGTATCACGCCGCTGTCGATATAGCCGCACTCATTCGCACACCAAGATACAAAGCAGGCGCACCACTCCACACGGGAGTTAAATCCATACCATGACCAATAGGGCTGACCGCCTACATTGCCGATCTGCGACAAGGCCACCGTGACGATAGCATCGTCCCCGGAGTAAATGCCGTAAAGGACGGCTGACCACATACTACGGTTTTCCTCGACAAGCAATTCAGAGAGCTGCTGCCGCTGATCGGCGTTGAAGTTGAAACGGTCTGCCATTTCTTCGGCGGTCTTGTGGCTGACCGTAATATAAAGGTAGGTGTGTGTGACCGTTGTAATGGTTTCTACAATGTTCCCGTGGCCGTCATCGGTTTCGGTGATAATCTTTCCGGGCTTTCTCTCAATGTGAGAAGATATTTCATTCATCTGCCAGAAAATATCTTTGAGGATGGCTTTCTTGGCATCGTCCACCGTGGCGACCTCCTGCGGATCGTTGGGGTCGGTGGTGGTTTTCACCGCATACACGGCCAGCACCTCCGGCCAGACGGCACGGGAGCCGGACATCTCCAGCTCATCATAGGTGAGATTTGCCCTTGCGGTATCGATCTGCGACTGATAGTCGGCGTTAATTTCCTGCACAGCCTGCCGCATAGTTTGCCCCGTGCCGCTGCCCTCGCCGGAGAAGAAGATGCCGAAACAAGAGCCGACGATCAGCCCGATCAGGCAGACTACGATGATGACGGTGACAGAGACCCATCCACCGGCGGCGATAGCTGCGGCCAAGGCCTTCGCTTTGGCAATTACGGCTTTAACAGCGGTAGTAGTAGCCTTGACAGCCGTCTTCCTTGTGGAACTAGCAAACGCCTGCCTACTGCGGCTATTTGCTTTGATGGTGTTATGCACCGGCTTCTTTGGTAAATCCGCCTTTCTCAGCTGAAAGTGCTCTTTTGCCTTGGAGATGTTTTGCTTGGTGACCTTTACACCCTTGCGGCCGGCCTTATCCAGCCCATGAACAGCTTCGTGCGCCGCCGTTTCCGTTCCAGTCAAAGTGCGGTCGGCGGCGTATTCTTCGGGAGAGGATTCCGCCGCAAAAATGCCGTGCTCCGCCTTGTCCTTGGTGCGGACATAGGCATCCTTCATCCGCTCGGCGGCCACCGCCGATTTGTCGATTGCCTTTACCGTTCCCTTGACCACATCCCGTATCTTGATGTCAGGCATTGCTGCCCACCTCCGCAAAGGGCGCGGCGATTCGCTTGGCGACAACGACCATACGCCCGTTTTTGCGACTGTATTCACAGGTGGAGAGGGTGATCAGTTTATCGCCGTATTTCGCCGTTACACCGGTGTCGTAGAGGGAAAGCGCCTTGCATTGGACGATATAATCACCAAAGTCCTCCGCCGACTCCGCACAGATGAAATGATAATACTTGAAACCCCGTTCGGAATAGGCAACGGTCTTGAACACCGCCACGATCTCATATTCACTAAAGCCGGACAGCGTATCAAAGCGGATGGTCTTGTGCTCTCTATAAAAGTCCTCGTTTTCATACTTGCAGAGATCGGCAAACATCGTCCCGTTGTTCATGTGATGGCTGTAGATCACGCAGTTGTCGGACCGCGCAAGGTCGCAGTTTTCCTGCACATAGGGCACGCCGTAATCGCTGTACTGCTTGTCAAAACCCCGTTTTAGATAGAAATTCGGCTCGTCCACGGTCTGCATCACGGGATAGTCGATGTTTGTGCCGGGAACGGAGAGCCAGCCCACAAAGTCACTGTTCTGCTCCTGCACCGCCCGGTACTTTTCAAACGCCGTCAACTCCGGCAGCAGCTCGGTTTCCTGCGGCGTGTCGGTGGGAGCAGGTTCGGTTTCCACCAGCGCGGCGACCTGTTCAAAGGCTTCGGCGCTCTGCTTTTCATCCGCATACTGCCGCCAGAGCATGATGCCGGAGAAAAGGAAAAGGGCGGCACATACGGCCGCCCCGATCATCAGATATTTGCTTTTCATATATGGCCTCCTTTAAGATGCGTTTCCGCTGCCGAACACACCCTCGCCGGGGCGCGTCGTCATCAAGCGGTAAAGCTCGGTATCTTTGGGAAAACGGTTGATAAACGGCACCAGCGCCGAGCCGTACTTGATCAGCCCGCAGCCTGCGTCGGCGTTGGTGACATAGCTCATCTGCTCGTCGGAGATGTTCAGGAGCTTCGAGAGCTTGGCACGGTCAGAGAACGCCTGATTGAGCATGACCACGAACTCGGAGTTGGAGAGCATCGTGCTGGCCTGCACGGAGTCCAGCAGGTATTCCACATTCTGTGTGATGGCGGTGGGATAACCGTTGCGCTTACGGAACTGCCGCCATGCGGAATTGAAGAAAATGCCGCTCTGCTCGTTTTCAAAAACGACATGAAATTCGTCGATAAAGATGTGGGTGCGCTTGCCCTTCTTCCAGTTGAGGGTGACACGGTTGAGAATGGTGTCGGTGATCACCAGCAGCCCCGTCGGCTTCAGCTGCTCGCCAAGGCCGTGAATATCGAATACGACGATGCGCTTATCAAGGTCAACGGTGCTTTCGTGACCGAAAATATCCAGTGAGCCGGTGGTGAACAGCTCCAGCGACAAGGCAATCTCCTTTGCCTTTTCTTCGGGCTGTTCCAGCAGTTTGTTTCGCAGGTCGCAGAGCGTGGCAGGCTTGCCCGTCCGCTCGGCATCCTGATACACCAGCGCCGTGCAGCGGTCGATGATGGATTTCTGCTGCGGGCCGACGCCGGCCTTGTCGATCTGCTCCACAAGGGACATGATGAACTGTGACTTCTCTACGATGGGGTTGTTCTCGCCGTAGCCGTCCACCATATACATGGCGTTCAAGCGATCCTTGCCGCCCGCCGCCATATGAATGACGGTTGCCGTTTCCTTACCCAAAGCTGCCGCCAGCGCACCAAATTCGTTTTCCGGATCGCAGATCAACACATCATCGGCGGTGTTGAGAATGAGGAAAGCGATCAACTCCTTGGCACTGAACGATTTGCCCGAACCGGGCACGCCCAACAGAAACGCCGATTGGTTCAGAAGATTTGCCTTGTTGCACATGATGAGGTTGTGGGAGATGGCGTTCTCCCCGAAGTAAATGCCGCCCTTGTCCTGCACCTCCTGCACCTTGAAGGGCATGAATACCGCAAGGCTCTCGGTGGTGAGGGTGCGGAACGCATTGATCCTCCGTGCGCCGATGGGAAGAACGGTGTTCAGCCCGTCGAACTGCTGAAATTTCAGCACAGCAAGCTGGCACATATGCTTTCGGGCCACGGCAAGCACCGTTTCTGTGTCGCTGTCGAGCTGCTTTTTGTCGTCGGCGGTAATGACCATCGTAATGACTGCCAGCATCATCCGCTGATCCCTCGTGGTCAGGTCGTCCAGAAACTCCTTGCTTTCCTTGCGCTGGAGCTCCATATCATAGGGGACGACGGCAGAGAAATTGTTGTTGGCGTTCTGTCTGCGCTGCCAGTTGGTGATATTGGTTTCGATACCGAGCAGGCGGTTTTCCACCTCCCGCACGGCCTCGTCGGTGGGGATCGGCACAACATCGATCGACAGCATCATATTTCGGTTGAAATCGGTCAGCTCCGTGACCATACTGTCTTTGATATACGAAGCGTAGTCTTTCAGAAACAAGACCCTGCAGTATTTTTCGCCCAGCTTCAGACAGTCGCTGCTTTTCTCCAAAGAGTCGGGGCAGATATAGTCCTTGAAATCATGCCCCTTGCGCATCATGTCCTGCGGGTCAAAGTGAAACGCCGCTTCCTCGCCCTGACGGTAAAAGTCGTGGAGCACCCGCAGCTTTTCGGCGGCGTCCAGCTCGGTACACTTGGAGCCGAGGGCGGCGAAATGGGCGATCAGGTCGGCGCCGATCCGGGCAAAGTAGGTGCGGGCTTCTTCGATGTCCTTCTTGCAGACCGACACCGTGATATATTTCTCCTGAACGATGCCGTTGGCGCCGGTGGCCTTGTCCAACAGCATTTGATTGTATTCTCTGCGGTACACATCGCAGGCGTCGCCCCGCATGGGCATCAAGATCGACTGCTCGAAATTTGCCCGGTTCAGCCTGCGGTTGTTAATGGTGATCTTCGTCGTTGCCCCGGAATCCAGACTGTTCAGCAGCTCCGAGTAGGCAAGAAACATCTGCTCCTTGTCCTCACGGCTTGCCACAAGGTAGTTGATGTCGGTGAACTGATAGGTTTTGGAAAAGCGGCCGCCCACCTGAAAAATACCGTCCTTCCAGATGCGGCGGACGGGGATCACATCCTGTACCTTGCGGGGCACGGTGTACCGCTCCTTGTCCTGTTTCAGCAGGTTTTTCAGCGTTTTGATCATGATTTTCCTCCCTCCAATTTGTCTTTGAGTGCTTCATAGTAGAGGTTCGATGCCTCAAAGCGAAGCTCTTTCGGCTCTAACAGTTCTGAGCGCAGCCACGCCCAGAGAAATTGCTCGGCAGTCATGCCGTGGTAAGTGATAAAGCCCAGCGCCGCAAAGGGTGCGGCACCGAGAATACACATCCAACTGACGGTTTCCGTCCCGAAGTAGGGTTTCAGCAGAAAGTACAGCCCCACGGCGACGAGAATCGCCAAGACAGAAAAAACGAACTGCCGCATGGACAACCCGAAAAACATGGATTCCGTATAGTTGCGGATCTCCCGATTGATTTTTACTTCCAAATTTCTTCCTCCTTTACAGTCCCATCATTTCTCTGACAACACGGTCGGCCATCTTGACAGCGCCGACGAGCACCAGCATATTAAAAACCAACTCGCCCACATACGACCACACCTGCGTTACTGCCGCAGCGTCGGGATCGACGACGGGCGGGCTGGATGCGAATAGCGAGAAAATGATGCAGGCCAGAACGATGATCGCACCCTCTAAACAAACGGCGGCATAACTCTTGATGAAGCTCTTGCCGATGTTCTGCGACGGCTCGCCCGCAAAGGCCGAGAGCGGGACCGGCGCAATGGCCGTGTAGAGATAAAGTTTGAAAAATCTGCCGTACACGGTCATGATCATGATGAACGACAAAACCGTAATGAACAGCCCGCCGATCAAGGTTACTGCCCACAACGGGATGCTTTCAAAAAAGCCGCAGTCCTCCACGGCGGTCACGATCTCGGCAGGCAGCACGGTTTCCTGCGCCGCTCCAAAGCCTGCGGCGTTCATGATGGTGGAGATCAGCCCCTGCACGATGTTGAACAGGGCGATCATCAGTTCCAAGCCGTATGTGACGGCGGCTTTGGCAAGGGCGAAGCGGATGAACACTTTGAAGGCGTGCTCCGGCCGCTTCAGTTCCGCAAAGCTGCCGCAGGTTTTCATCACGCCCACCACAAAGAACAAAACGAGCAGCGCAAGACCGATGGCCTGCACCGCACCGTGGATGCCGACGATCACATTCCAGATCGTGCCGCCCTTAAACTGCTCCGGCGATTGGGTGATAAGCTGCCATATCTCGGCCAGCTTGCTGTTCCATGTTTCAAGGGCGTTCTCAAGATTTTGTACGACCCAGTTATCCGACAACGAAATCACCTCCCGACCGCTCACGGTAGCCCTCGATCTCAATATCGCAGTTGACTTCGTTGCCCCAAGCGTCCCAGCCGTCCGCCTTTTCTCTTGCAAAAAGCTCTATGCGGGGCAGGTCGCCCATAAGCTGCACAATGCGCCGTCTTGCTTCTTCCGGCTTTTTGCTGTGTTCCTCAATATGGGAGAGGATGACCTGATGCACACCGGCAGAACGGCGTTTCGGATGCCCTTTGGTGGCAAGCATACAGAACTCCGCATTGGCTCTCGTCCAGTGTCCCATGCCCCAAAACAGGCTGTCGGACTTGCGGTTCTGCTTGATCCATACAAACGCCACCGTCTTATACGAAAAGCCCCAAGCACGGATGACCGAAAAGCAGTCGTACAGCAGCGGGATCGTCGTCCACATAAATAAAACACAGTCATCGGCGGCAAGTGTGCTAACCGGCAGCGCCTGTATATCTTCCAGTGCCATCGTCGGGTAGTGGCTTTCTGCCGAACGCCCCAAGCCTTTTTTAGAATATACTTTATACTGCCACGGCGGGTCGGCATAAATAATGCTGTATTTCTTCACAGCGTCCTCCTTTCCGGCAAATAGGGGCAGGCCATATGCAGCCTGCCCCGTGTGCCGTATCATTTATCTGCTGTCCCGGTCGGGCGAATGGCGGATCACGCCGTACACATCGTCTACAAAGTAGCGCCCGGCAAAGGGATTGAATATGGCGTGGCACTTCACGCCGTTGTATTCGGCAAGGTAGTCGTTGTCCCCGATGCGTTTGAGGATCGTCGCCTCACCGAGCACATGGGTTTCTCCCTGTTTCAAAGAGTGGATATAGCACTCACACTTTTCCATCTGCTGCCTCCTTTCAGCCCGTGATCAGGTTGAGGATCTCTTTGGCAAAGGTGATGACGATGCTGCCCGCAAGGGTGAGAAAGCCGTTGCTTCGCTGGCTGGGATCGTGGGACTGGAACGACAGTCCCACCTGCACGATGCCCCAGCCAAGCAGGATCAGCCCGACCGCACGGATCAGACCGAAAATGAAATCGCTCAGGTTGTTCACGACGGCGATTGGGTCATTGGCGGCAAAGGCCGGGACGGAGCAGCCGAGCACAAGAGCGACTGACAGCACAGCGGCGCAGTAGAAACGAACGCCCTTTCTGACCTTGCCGGGCACGGGCAGCTTGTTTGAGGCCTTTTTGGTGTTCTTCATAGGTTCATCCTCCTTGAATTGAATTAAAAAAGAGCCTCTATATCCTCATCGGAAAGAAGCTCATAATCGGGTATGGGTTCATTGAATTCAAACAGCGTTTCGGCGGCAGCACCTGCAAACGAGAGCGTCGCAACGGCATTTTCCGTCCCGCCGTGTTCATAGGGTGCTGCGCCGCCGTCCTCGGTCAGCGCAATGTTCGGGTGTTTCAGAATGTCGTATTTCTCGTCCATCACCGGCCGCTCACCGCGGATAAACAAAAGGGCGTAACGGTTGTCCAGCATACGCACCTCGTCCGGCGCCAGAAGCTCTCTGCCGCTGATCTGATAGTTCGTGCTGTAATTGCCGTTGCGCCCGGATGATTTGCCATAGGTGTTGGTGTCGATGGTGGATTTGCCGAGATAGGATTCCGAGATCAGCTTGTGGGTCGAAGTTTCATTGCCGCCGAGATAAAGAAACTCATCACAGTTGCCGAGTATCGACTCCCATTCCTTTTCAAACAGCGCTTTGAGTGCCGCTACATTTTGCAGAATGATCGATACATGCACATTGCGGGAGCGCATGACCGCAAGGATCTTGGAGAAGTCCTCCGGCAAACTGACATTGCTGAACTCGTCCATCAAGAAGTGAACGGGAACGGGCAGACTGCCGCCGTATTTGTGGTCGGCCAGATAGAATAGCTGCTGAAAAAGCTGGGTATAAAGGATGCTGACCAAAAAGTTAAAGCTGGTGTCATTGTCGGGGATCAGGGCAAAGAGCGCCACTTTCTTTTCTCCGAGGGACGGCAGATCCAGCTCGTCCGTGGCGGTCAGTGCCGCCAGCGAGGACAGATTGAATTTCTCTAACCTCGCCGCCAGCGTGATCTGAATGGATTTCAGCGTTTTGGCGCTGCCGGAATGATAGTCCTTGTAATACTTCACGGCGATATGGTCAGGCTCCCGCATTTCCAGCCGTTCAAACAGTTCGTCCAGCGGCGAGGTGTATTCGTCGCAGTCCTCCCGCACATCTGCCGCACGCAGCATCTCCATGACCATCGGAAAGTTCTGTTCGTCGGGCGGTGCTTCGTATTTCAAATAGAAGATCAGTGCCAGCAGGAGCATAGACGCAGCCGTGTCCCAAAAGGGATCATTGGACTGACTGCCTTTCGGCGTGGTGCTTTTGAACAGATTGGTCACAAGCCGCTGCACATCGTTGTCGTCCCGCAGGTACACAAACGGGTTGTAGCAGTAGCTTTTCTCCATGTTCAGAAGATCCAGCACACGCACCTCATAGCCCTTTTGCCACAGCAGGTGTCCCGTACTGCGCAGCAGCTCGCCCTTTGGGTCCAGCACGGTAAAGCTCGTGTTGGCTTGGCACAGATTCGGTTTTGCGTAAAATCTCGTTTTGCCTGCGCCGCTGCCGCCGACCACGACCGTGTTGAGGTTGCGGCGGTGCTTCCGCCCGTCCAGACCCATACGGACATTCTGCGTGAAGATCTTGTTGGCCTCCGGTGCGGTTGCCCGGTATTTTCGGTTGACGGTTCGAGCTGAGCCCCACTTGGCCGAACCGTGTTCCTCGCCTCGGCGGTAATTGTGGCGGGACGACAGAATGACACTCACCGTAAGCCCGTAGGCACAGAGCAAAATGAGGACAGTTTTCAAGCTGTCCCCGCAAAACTCGATATGAAACGGGTCGTTCATCACCGCCGGAAACCGGGCGACGATCTCCGGCAGGCCGCCGTGGGCGGCGGGGGCGATCAGCAGCCCCAGCCACACCACGGGGAGAATCCCGAATAGACAGAGGATAAGGGGGTTATTCTCTCGCTTCATCGCTTCGGCACCTTACCTTCTTTGCGGGGGCATCGATCACCTTCAAAAGCACTTCGTCTACAATGTCGGTGGGGCGTTCTTCCTCCAGCAGATCGTTCCGCATTTCATTGAGGGCGTTGACCACAACACCGTGCTCATAGCGGTCAAGGGTCAATACCCGTTTTTCCTGTTTTCCCATGGTCATCGCTCCTGTTCACTCTGACGGGGCGCTTTGCTCTGTTCCAGCGACCGCATCATTCTTGCGGAAATGTCATAGGCAGTGTCACGGATGTCGGTCAGCTCAGCACGGATCGTCTGCGGGTCATCGGTGCGCAGAAAATCGGCAGGTGCATCAAAGGCATATCCGCTCACATCTATACCGAATTCTTTGCCGAGGATATAGGAAACGCACTTCGCCTTGAACCCGGCGTTTTCCTCGGTGTATTCCTCGCCGGTCCGGGCAAGCTCCGCCTGCACCAACGCCTTGGACAGACCGCAGAACAGGTCGTTTGCCGAAAGCCCACGTCGGACAAAAACGGTGTTCTGCTCACGGTCGTACACGGCATCCATGCCGTTCGGCAGCTCGTCCACGGACTGCACCGGCGCAGGGCGCTTGTAAATCAAGGCGTTCAGCAGCGCCCGTGCGTCATGGGAAACCGCTTGCGGTGCTCTCGTTCGGGCGGTAGTCTGCGAGATGTCATAGACACGCTTGATGTTGTAGGACACGCCGATGCTGCCGTCGTCACGGGTGTACTCACCGTTGGACTCGACGATCTTGATGGGGCGGCCGAACTCCTGCCGCTTGATATACACGCCCTGATCCCGCCAGAAATCTTTGTCGCCCAGCCTGCGGGCATCCGGCTTCGTGGCAAGGATCAACAGGGCGTTGGTGGCAGAGTAGTTGCGGAAAGTTGCCTGCACATCCAGATAGTCACGGAACTTGCCGCCGTCCGCACAGACCGCCTCGGCGGTGGCATCGACCAGAGCGTAAACCTCGTCACGCTCCGCCTTTTTCTTTGCCGCCCACGCCTCCTTGTCAAATTCATCGGTCTGCGGGGCAGATTCAAAAATATCGTCAAAATTGCTCATCGGTCATCGCTCCTTTGCTTTCTTCGGTTTCTTTCGGGAGGGCTGCTTGTGGGTAGTGGCCGGCTGCTTTTTCGGCTCTTTCGCCGGGGTGGGTTCGGAAATACCCGGTTCTGCCGCCTCTTTCTGCCTGCTCTCCCGGATTTCCCGCAGTTCCTCACGGACAGAGGGGCGTTCTTCGGGAGATTTAGCAGTACCCTCGGCGGTTCTGTTTTGCTTCTCGGAGGTAGGCGCGGACGGACGGGATTTCTCCATCTTTGCCGCCGCAGGGTTTGGGGATGTGTGTTCCTCCTTTTGAACGGGTGCGCCCAACAGGTCATCCAGCAGGCGGTCGTCTGCCGCCTTGTCGGGCTTCTCCTGCTCAGGCGCAGACGGGGCGGTTTTGTCTGCCTTGGACTGCTCGATGTCCCGCTTGATGGAAACGGTATCGACCGTCGCCAGCTTGAAGCGCTCCACGATGCGGTTAATCTTGGACGCATCCTCGGCACGCACCATAATGTCTACCATACCGTCAGCGGAACGCTCTTTGCCACGCAGGGCGCAGTAAACAACACCGTACCGCTTGGCCTCGGTCGCAAACTGTTTCAGATGTTCCTCGCTGACGGTGAACACTTTCAGCTCTTTGCCGCTTTTGAGCATGGAAGAAAGCCGCTGGTGGCCTTTTGTCTTGTTCTTATCTTGGTTTTTCCAGACAGCGTAGAGCATGGCGGCAATGTTCTTTGCCGCCGAACCGGTCAGCTTCAAGGCAACTTCCGTACCCTCCAAGCTGATCCGCACGACTTGCTCCGCTGCGTCACCGGAATTGTACATGGTCGGTTTTCTCCTTTTCTTTGATTTGCTCGTCCTCACGGACGGCTTTGATTTTCTCTTGGATCACGCCGGAACGCTCGGCAATGCGGTTACATAAAACCACCTCCTTCCGCAGTGCGGCAAGCTCTTTGGAAAGTGCGGCAATCTGCGTTTTGACTTCCGCCGTCTTTTCAGGATCGGACTTCACCGCCGCCGTCCGCTGTGCTTTATAGAGTTGTTTTCGGTCGGCGGTCAGAGCGGTGATTTTTCCATTCACCTCGTCACGGTAGGAAAAAAGCTGCTCGGCGGTGTCGATCCGATGTCCCACGAGCAGCCTTGTTTCGGCGGTGATAGTATCCAGCTTCAACAGATCCTCCCGCAGAAGAAAGTGCAGCCGCTTTCTGTTTTGCTGCGGGCAGTTCTTCGGGAAGATGCCCAGCAGATAGCAGTAGTGAACATACAGCGCCCGAAAGCCGGTCAGTTTTCGGGCGGTTTTCAAGTTGCCGATCAGCCTGACCCGCAAGATCGTCGGCTTCTGTTCGGACTTTTTCCGTTCGGGGCGGCTCTGGGATAAAATACGCCTGCGGATGTTATCCAGAGAGTAATCCTCACCGAAATTACGCATCAGGCGTACAAATCGCTCCTTGCCCGGCGGCCTGACCGAAATATCCTTGCCGATCTTCACCGTATAGCCCTTTTTCCGCAGAGCGTCAAAAAACTGCCGCTCGGTCATGGCTTGCCGTATCGCCTCGTCAATGTCTGCACGGATCAGCCCACGCCAAGTGGGGCGCTGTTCCTGCTCGGCACGCCATTCGCCGTATTGCTTGCCTCGGCCTTGCTGCGGGTGTTCGATCACCGACAGCCCGTATTCCCGGCAAAGCGCATCGGAAACCGCCTGCATCTCGTGGTAGTCCTTTCGGGTGCGGTGATATTTGATGCCGTCCGCAAAGGAAACCGTGTTCAGCACAAAATGATTGTGCAGATGGTTTTCTTTGTCAAGGTGAGTGGCGACGATCACTTGATAGCGGTCGCCCCATAGCCGGGTCGCCAGCTTTACGCCGATTTCATGCGCCAGTTCCGGCGTGGCCTCGCCGGGGGCAAAGGACTGATAGCCGTGATAGGCCACCGTGCCGTCCTCCTTGCCAAACCGCTTTTTCACCGCCAGCATCTCGTCACGGGCGGTGGCGGGAGAGCAGTTGATACCCGACACGAAGCGATGGAGCGGTGCGCCGTCCTCGCTGCCCGTTTCCTGTGTTTTCTCCGAATTGACGGCGTAGCGGATCACATCGGAAAGCTGCTGCCCGTCCTGTTCGGTCAGTTCCCGGTCGGCGTAAAATTTCGGGTTTGCGGTCTTTTCGGGGTTTTCCGCATAGATCACCACCTTGCCGAGCCAACCTTTTACCCGCCAGATCGAAGTTGTTGCCATAGGAGCATCACTTCATCGGGCGGGGCAGGATGACTGCGGCGGTGATCGTTTTGATAGCCTCGTCCAGCTTGCGGCAGTTTTCGTCGTATCGCTGCACATCCAGTGCGTTCAGGGTATGGGCTTTTGCGACGATTTGATTGAGGTTATTGCCGATCCCGTGGAGTTCCCGCATCATGGCGTAATAGTCGGGCGGCGGTGCGTCCTGTGGTTCAAGACCGTTTACCAAGTGCCGAAGATACGCTTCACGGGAAAGTCCGCTTTTCTTGACCTTCTTCTGAAACGCCTCGGCTTCCTTTTTGTCCAGCCAGAATTGAATGTGAACATTGCGTTTTCTCATAGGCACTCCTTATCTAATTCGTTTTGTATTTCGACGATCCGTTTGCCGACCGCATACACAACGGGGATCGTCACGCCGTTGCCCGCCTGCTTATATAACTGGGCGTCGGAATTGACGGCAGCGGCCCGGTCAAACATATCATCTGAAAAACCTTGCAGCCGCCAGCACTCACGGGGCGTCAGCTTGCGGATGCGTCCGCAGCCAAGCGGAAGTGTGGAGCGGTTTTCAGGTTTGCTCTGATCTGCCTCCTTTGCCCGCTTTACGGGCAAAGCGTACTCGCAGGAATCGCAGGCGCAGAGATAAACGCCGTGCTTGTCCTGCGTGTTCAGGCAAAAGGCAGGTTCGCCACATTCCTTGAAGCGCCGTCCGTTCTGCCGCTTGTTTTCCCGGTCGGGAGTGAGGACGGCACGGCAGCCATAAAAAATACCGGAGCTTTCGCCCCGGTTGCTGACCCCGATCTTGTCATAGCCTGCGATCAGGCATTTGGTGTGCTCCTGCTCCAAAATTTTCGGATCACCACGCTTCAGCTGAATGAGTGCCGTTTCTTCGGCGCGGTCCGGGCACTCGCCACTCATGCAGAGAACGCCGCTTTTGTCGCCGCTGTGGTTGGTAATGCCGCTGTCATACCTTGCCTTGATGCAGCGGGCGTGTTCGGTCAGCCTCGGTTCGCCTTTGCACAGGTCGATGAAGTACATTCCCGTGCGTCCGGCAAAGCCGCCGCCCTCGCTCATCAGCGTGCAGCTTACGCCTGCGGGGTCATAGACCCGTTTGCCCTGCGTACCGCCGATCAGCTGTATAAGAGTCTTGCCGTCGCCTGCGGTGACAGGAAATACTTTTCGTCCACCCTCGGCTCTAAAATGTCGATAAGCGACAAGGTAGATGCGTTCCCGGTTTTGCGGAACGCCGTGGAAGCGTGAATTAAGCAGTCCGTATTCGATATGATAGCCGATTTCGGCCAACGAATGGAGAACGGTCGCAAAGTCCCAGCCTCGATTAACGGAGAGCAGATTTTTAACATTTTCAAGGGCAAGCCATTCGGGTCGATCATCGGCAGGCGTGCCTTTGAGGAGCCTAACGATTTCAAAAAAGAGAGAGCTTCGCTTGCCTGCAAGCCCTCGTTGCCGGCCAGATACAGAAATGTCCTGACACGGGAATCCGCCTGCCCAGAGATTGACTCTCGGCAGGTCGGCGGGATCGGTTTTGGTGATGTCCTCGCCATACCATTCATCCTCCTTTACATCGTGGATCGCGCGGTAGCTGCGGTCTGCGAATTTGTCGATCTCGCAGTGGCCTTTGCAGACCATGCCACAAAGCTCAAAGTCCTTGCGGAAACCGCCGACACCGCTGAAAAAGTCCAAAAAGGTCATGGGTTCATTCACCGGCTGTGGCCTCCTTTCGGGTATAAAAATATCGTCCTCCGCATAGGCGGGGACGAAAGGGTTTCAGGGATTTCCCTGACAAGTGCCGTTGTGGTATCACAACGGCGATGCTTGCTGGTATAGTGCATGGCGTTCGTCCCATAGGCCGAACATTTTGCCACCGACCGAAATAACATCACCGCTCCTGCTCCGGCTGCGGACGATACGGGATGCCGAGCAGCGTGCCGTTCACCCGCGCAAGGTGTTCAGGATAGCGGAACATCTTGCCGTAGCGGTCGATTTGCTCGTCGGAAAGACTGCCCAGATTTTCACCCCGGCAGTCGCAGATAAAGGCGGGGCCGAAGATGAAATCCACCATCACGCCGTCGTCGTTCTTCACGCTGCGGTTCGGGCGCATCCCGTTGATTTTGCTTTCCTCATTGCAGACGATGCAGACCTGCTCCTCAAAGGGATAGAACGGTTCGATCAGGCCGCCCACCACTTTCTGCATCCCTGCAAGGGACGCATCGATCTCGACCGCACGGGCGAGCTTGCCCGGTTCCAGCAGTACCACTTTGATCATCTTTTCATTTTCCATTGTAAATGCTCCTTTTGTTGCTTCCGTAATTGTCACCGTCAGCCCGTACTCGTCCTCCAGCGCAAGCAGTAGCTGATTCAGTTCCTCACGGCTCTTGATACGGGGAATGTCCAGCACCAAGGGAGAAACGCCCAACGCTTCCGCCAGCGTACAGAGCAGAGCGTGTTTCGGCGTTCTTGCACCGGATTCATACTGTGCGATGCGGATGTCAGCGGTTTCGGGTGGAAAGCCTGCGGCGATGCCCAGCGCCTTTTGCGTCATGCCCCGCAGCATACGATAGTGCCGGATGCGCCGTCCCGGACTCATAAAGTCACTCACCGTTCTTTGCTCCTTTCTCTGCGCTTGGTAATGGGCAATCCCAGCCGCATACAAAGGCAGTCGTTGTAGTCCTTGCCCTGCGGGGGCGGCTGGATGTCTACTGTGACCGCATACTTTCTCGGCAGCAGGGTCTTGATGGTTTCTGCGGCGATCCGTCCCGTGGCGTCGTTGTCGAGCCGCAGCACCACACGGCGGATATGGGGATGCTCGGAAAGATACCGTACCAGTGCGGCGGGCAGACTGCTTTCCTCGATTTTTGCCCTTGGTTTGTAGACCCCGGCGAGGGAGAGCAGGTTTTCACTGCGCCAGTCCTTACTGTCCAGCTTTTGCAGCGTCCCGTAGGACAGCAGATCCACCGCCGACTCAAACATGTGGAGTGTGTCGCTTGCAGCCACCGCAGGAATCCCAAAGGAATAATGCTTGTCGCTGCCGTTGGCATCCCCGATGAAGTCCGAGCCGATCCCTCGCTGATTGGCGTAGCGGGGCTTGCCGTCCGCATCCATCCCGACGAACACCACATTATGATAGGGGTAGCTTTCATAAAGGCGGCCGGTCTTGATGCAGAAATCGATCAGCTCATAATCGATTCCTCTGCGGTGCAAGTATTCGACAGCGTGGGTGGCGCTGCGGTTGGCCTGCGGCAGAAGCAGCACCTTTTCTTTCGGCGGTTTCGTAGCCGGGGCAAAAGCGGGCGGTGCCGCTGACAGATTCCCCATAATGGTTTCGACTGCCTGCGTAAAGGGTATCTCTTTGACCTTGATAAGATAGTCCAGCGCAGAATAGCCGCCGATCCCACGGGAAAACCAGCCCCATTTGCCGTTGGAAATTTTCAGACTGTCGTGCTCACGGGTGCAGTAGGTGCCGCCCCCGAAATGCACCAACTCCTGCGGCTCATAAGTTTGCAGATAGGTCAGCAGATCCATTTCTCGGGCCCGCATTACTACCTCCGGCGGGATATATGGCATATGTTTCACCTCCGTTCTGACATAAAAATAGCCGAGGGGTTTTCAACATGAAAACCTCTCGGCTATGTAGCAACGATGCGCAATTATATATCATTTATGCTTTCAAGGGAATAGTACGGAGTTCCATCAAAATCCTTAAGTTCAAAAGTTTGATACATCTCATTGCCGTCTACATCTTCGTAGTTAATATTGAACCATTTGGGTATACCCTGCTCATTATGTTCAAATTCGTCATCAGTCAGTACCGCAAGTTTATTAGGCCACTTTTTTGCGTCATCAGAACCGTAGTACGCACAATGAACAAATTGAACCTCATTGTATTTTAGAAGTGGAGTAATATATTTATTAAACACAATCACATGCTTAATAGGAAATCTATTAACATTCTCAACGCTGATTTTCACATTCTTATGGACTGGATTTTTGCCTTTGCCAGATAAACTAAATGCTTCGGCTGTTCCATCCAACTGAACATCTATCGCTACTATATTAACAGAGAATATCGGCTGTATATCCTTTTTTCTGCTTGCGGCATCTTTCTTCTCAGCTAATTCACTATAATATCGGCTTTGGAATATAGCAATCATACTTACAATAACAGTACCAACAAACGATAGATATGCACCTAAAAATGAGAGCCAGTCGCTTTTTTCTAAATCAGTTCCGGCAGGTAAAATGCCGTTCCACCTAAACGCAAGATAAACTATGATATAGATCACGACAGAAGCAGCAACCGTAATAATAATCGGTTTCTTATATGCCAACCAAAAGGTTACTTTTTTGGCTTTCCGTTTGCTCATATCACGCCACCTCACACCTTAATATATCTCGTCGCCCGTCCTGATCCGATTCGTTTTACCGAACCAGTCTTGACCATGGCACCGAGGACAGCCTCCACGGTTGTGGGGCTGACATCGGGGAGGATCTTGCAGATCTCGGCTTTGGAAAGCGGGGTTAGGCTGTTCAGCACGGTTGCCTCCACACGGGCCTTTTTCGTGATCTTCTTGCCATGCACCACCGCAAACCGCTTGTCCAGTTCCTTGTAGCACATATAGAGGGTGGACAGGAAATTTTCGATAAAGGGGAAATAGGAATTTTCGTTTGTGTCCCACCCGGCAGAGGACTGCCGCAACGCCTCATAATAGTACACCTTATAGTTGTTGATCTGCTCCTCAAATGACACATATTTTCCGGCGTCAAAGCCGTTTTTGTACAGCAGGAGCAGCGACAGCAGGCGGGACATTCTGCCGTTGCCGTCCCGGAACGGGTGAATGCAGAGGAAGTCCAGTATCACGCAGGGGATCAGAAGAAGCTGATTGATATTGGAATCGCCTCGGGCATCCAGATAGGCAAGCTCCAACTGCTCCATGGCTTTTGGAGTCTCGCTTGCAGGCGTTGGGCGAAAACGCACACGTCGATTTCCGTCGGCGTCGATCTCCAAAATCACATTGTCGTCCGTCTTGTACTGCCCGCCGTACTCATAGCCCGCAAAGCTCATCATCATTTCGTGCAGCCGCAGAATATCGCTCTGCCGGAAGTCAATGTGTTCGTAGCCCAAGTGGATCTCATTCAGCGCATCTCTGTACCCGGCGATCTCCGCCTCGTTGTGGTTCAGCGGGGCGCTGTTCTGATTGACAATGGCGGCGATACGCTCGTCGCTGGTCACAATGCCCTCGATGGCGTTGGAGCTTTTGATGGACTGCACCCTTGCCACGGCTTCCAGCTCCGTAAAGATCTGCGTGTATTCCTCCTTGCGTACGCCAGCCATTGTTTTCAGCTCTGCAATATTGGCAGTGAGGTTTACAAGGTTCGCTGGTAACATGCCGTTATTCAGAAAAGAGTAATCAAATTTTCTCATATAGCGCCATCCTTTCTGCACATAATTATAGCGTATTATATGCAGAAACGCAAGGGCTCATCTTAAATATCTGCATATGTTCTTGCAAAATATATGCAGAAAAGGCAACTTACTAGCAAGCGCAAAAAGTGATAGCGAGTATTCAACAGCCTCAGCATAAAGTGTAATGTGTTCCTCGATTTTTTGCTGAATTGTTTCCGACTGCTATAAACCTTTTAGCACCTTAGTCCGTTATCAACTTCTTCAATATATTCAGTTTCTCGCTTTTTCTTTGTACTCGGATAATTTCGCTCGGAATTATGATTTTCTCTAAGAGATTTCCGGGATACGCAGCTTTATCGTCCAAATGATCCTGGATGTTGTGTGATTGCGTTGAAACGTCATTTCCCCGTTTCCTATGGAAAAATCGTATCCTTTTGCTTCATCCGAATAAAAAATACTATTCGCAGTCCGCCGATCAGGAGGATCTGATCTCGATCGGCACGATCGGGCTTATCAAAGGGATCTCGACCTTTGACGCCAGCAAGGGCGCCCGGCTCGCAACATATGCAGCAAGATGTGTAGAGAATGAGATCCTGATGTACTTCCGGTCGATGAAGAAGACGGCGGGGGATGTTTCGCTTTCGGACTGCATTGAGACGGGGAAGGACGGGAACGCGCTGTCGCTGATGGATGTTTTATGCTCGGACGAGGATCTGTTCGAGGACTTGAGCGCGCGGCAGACATACAAAAAGCTCTACGAGGTCATGAACGAGGTGTTGTCAGAGCGTGAGCGGATGGTCATCACGCTGCGCTATGGACTCGGCGACCGGACGCCGCTGACGCAGCGGGAGATCGCCGCAAAGTGCGGCATCAGCCGGTCGTATGTGTCGCGGATCGAGAAAAAAGCGCTTGCCGCGCTGCAGCAGGCGCTGCAGGATTACACGCAGGCAGTATGAAAATCCCTGCGGCGCAGCCGGAGGGACAGCTGCCATCTGTAATGAGAGCGCTGCCATTGCTTTTTGCAGATGGCTTTTGACAAACTGAGGCGATGTGGCCGCTGTACGGCCGCATCGCCCCTTGTTTATGCTGCGGTATCTGTCAGAAATGCCGCTCTGCCTTAGAACAATGTATTCTGGTGCGCTGCAGTTTCCGGTACGGACTCAAACAGGCATTCCCAGACCTCTGCGATCTTGCCGTCTTCCAGACGGAACAGATCCACAACGGATGTTACGCGCCCGCGATAGTTGATCTGCGACTGAATGCCGACAAAGTTGCCTTCGGCAACTGCACGGTGCGGCTCGATATAGTCGATGCCCTGCGTCTGCTTCATGGTGCGGATGCCCTCGAGATAGCCGTTCTTGCCGTCGTGCATATAGCAGACATGGTGCGTCATGTTGTCTGCCAGATATTTCTCCGCTTCGTCAAACCGCTTGTCCATCAGGATGTCCTGCACAAACTGGCGCGCGATCTCCTTATTCTGCTGCGTCTTATCGAGATCACGGATCTCGGTCTCGCCTTCCATCATCGGCGATGTGCAGAGCGGCTCTTCCAGGCGGGAATAGGTTCCCTCGGGCCACCACGGCTCGACCTCAACCAGGCCGATCTCGTTGAAGCTTGCAGGGAACGGAGACCACTGCATGGAGTCCCAGTGCTCCATGATGCGTCCTTCTTCGGAGAAGCGGAAAATGTCAAACGACATCAGGCCGTAGCGCTTGTAGTTTTCCAGCGTCTTTTCATACGGGAAATGCGCCGGAAGCTCATGGTGCCAGACGTGCATCAGAACCAGATCGTCCTCTGCGATCACGCGCGGATAGAAGTCTTCATGCGGGCTCGAGATGGCCAGCGCTTTGAAGTGCTTGATGAAGCCTTCCTTCTTGTCCTCTACGTGCGGATTATGCTGACGGTAATAGCTTGCACCGTATTTATCCATTGCGGTCTGCGGATCCTTGTGATTGACCATGGTGGTATAGAAATCCATTGCTGCCGCCTTGTTTCGTTCCTGTTTGTAACCCATTTTTATAACTCCTTTCAAATTACGGTTTCATGTTTAATCAACTTCAATGATCTGATCCTGCAGATGATCAAATTCCACAGGTTTTCCGAATGCGCCGAGGATCACAGATACGACTGCCGGAACCAGCAATGCTGCCAGCATACAGTAGAGTGTGCTGCCCTTCGACCACGTCGGATCCGGGAGCCAGAACGATGCCGCGATCACGCCGCAGATAAATGCTGCGATGACGCCCCAGTCCTTCAACCTCCGGTTTTTCATGCCATAGAACAGCGGGAAAACGCAGGCCGTAACCAGCATATTGCTGATCGTAAACAGATACAGGACGCTGATGCCCTTGAGCGCAACGATGCAGGTCACCAGAACGATGCACATTGCAATGCCGCGCGCGATCCAAAGCACCTTTTTGCCGTTGACCGTCCCGTTGTGTGATTTAGCTGCCATCAGGTTCTTCGTTTCAACGGCCAGAATGCTGGTAATTCCGTTGATCGAGCCGCTGGCTGTGCTCATGATAAGTGCCAGCGCCATGAAGAGCACGATAACCTGAAGCCACTTCGGCGCCATGGCGTTCAGAAGCTCGAACATCACGATGGACTGGTTCTGCACATCGATCGTGCCCGCAGCGATCAGGCCGAACGAAGCGGCGAGCAGCAGCATCGGCAGCAGAATGATGCCAACACAGGTGAACGTCTTGATCATATTCTTTTCGTCCTTGACTGCATATGCGCGCTGCCAGTACGACTGATCGACAAAGATCGCCGTAAACAGGCCGAGTGCAAAGCCGCCGCCATGCTGCCAGCCATAGCCATATCCCCAGTCAAGCAGCTGCGGTGCACGCTCCTGTACGCCGGATACGACAGCGGATACACCGCCCACATGCGAGATCATGTAGAAAAACAGCACGATAAACGTCGGAATGATGACTGCCGTCTGGATCGAGTCTACGAACAGCGAGGCCTTAATGCCGCCGCAGGTCGTGTAAATCAGAACGCCGATCAGCACGACCACGATCACGATCCATCGTGGAATGCCCCACAGTGCATTGAACGCGGAAGAAATGCCTGTCAACTCTGAGGTAAGCATGATCCCCATGCCGATGAGGCTGATGATCGTCATCAGGTAATAGCTCAATTTGCCATAGCGCAGACGCATGAATTCGGTGCCGGACGAGCCGTTTGGAAGATACTTCCGAATTCTGCGGCCTACAAAGCCAAATACAAAAATGCCGAGCACACTGCCAAGCGCAAATGCAAAACAGCCGGGGACGCCTGCGATCATAGCGGTTTCCTGCGGGCTGAACAGCGCCCATGCACCCATCAGCACCGCAATCGAAGACAGCGTTACCTGCCACCAAGGGGAACTGCCGCGCGCGGTGAGAATCTGGTCGGTGGTGATTGCCTGCTTTTTACTGGAGAAGTAGACGAACAGCACTCCAGCCACAACAAAAATCGCCACCATGAGGATAAGGTATAGAGCCATACGCGGAACCTCCTGTTTTTTCTTTTTTGATACCGGTATCTTTACAAGCCCTATCTTACAGCTTATACTAACTATAAGGTCAAGCGTTTTTTCATTTTTCACAAAAAATTTTTCGGGGGAGAGGTTTTCTTGGCAAAAGCACATGAATTGGACTACAACCTGCCGCAGCTGACGGTCGGGGAAATTGCACACGTATTTGGTGTCAGCGAGCAGACTGTCCGCTTTTATCATAAAAAGGGGCTTCTGGTTCCGGATACGCGCGGCGATAACGCCTATCGTAAATACAGCTGGAATAAGCTCTCCGTCCTTGCCCAGATCTGCTTTTTGCGCCGTGCAGGATTTTCGATCGAGGACATCAAATCCTATATGCAGCTGGACAACTTACAGGACACGCACAATTATATGGAGAAATTTATTGAGAAACTGCGGCAGGACGCAGCGGATATCCAGCGGGCCATCGGAATTCTGGAACGCAAGTGCAGCTATCTCGATACGCTGCAATCCCAGTCCGTTTCAGAAGCCGCGCGCCTTGCAACGCTCCCGCTCCGACGGTATATTTATCTGGGCGAGAATGATCTGACGGCGGCAAACAATGAGTACTTCTTCGACTACCCGCTGATCACGGCCTATGCGCGTTCTGAAGACGGCTTGATTCATAAAAGCGGCCTTGGCGCATATCTTGACACCAATGCCCCACCGGACGACGCAGAGGACGTTCGCGTCCTGCCGCAGCAGCTCTGCCTGGTGTGCAATTTCCGCGGATCCTATGACGCTGTATATACGCGCATTGCCGAGCTCTACCGGAAGCATGCCAATCTTCCGCTGTCGCGAACCGCCTATGCGGTGAATGTCGTGGATCATCTGGTGGAAAATAATCAGAATAATTACATTGTGAATATTCAGATCCCAGTTCTTGATACGCAGCAATGCTCCACAAAAGCCGCTCAGTGAGACTGGATTTATTGGCGGATTTCTGGTAATATGGACACAAGCGGCGGGCGCAGGTTGTACCGGCCGCACACAGGATAAAAACGCAACGCGGGGCCTTCGGCCCTGCCAGAGCTGGTAGGTAGCCCAGCCGTCTGCGCCCGCGCGGCGCAGGTAAGTAACCCTCCCCTCCGGGTCGTCCGTTCCTGCGAAATTTCTTTTCAGGAGGGTTT
>OHBM01000976.1_pt1 | contig 22070 bp, 21 predicted proteins | sample 1577251 | NCBI WGS metagenome assembly OHBM01 (sample SAMEA3541557, study PRJEB24748) | human gut metagenome | biome: human gut; feature: human-associated habitat; material: faeces | place: China | collected 2012 | reverse complement strand
TTTAATCGTCCCAGCTCAGTCTGTGAAGCTGTCCTTCCAGCTTCATATGGTCAAAATCGTTCTGGCGCAGTGCCTCATAAAGCACAATGGCAACAGAATTCGATAAGTTCAAAGAACGGGTTTCCCCGATCATCGGAATACGCACACAGGTATCCGGATTCGCCTTTAAGATTTCTTCCGGAATTCCTGCACTCTCTTTTCCGAACATAATGAAACAGTCCGGTTCATAATGGACATCCGAATACACATGACGTCCTTTTGTTGTCGCATAATAAATTTTTGCACCCGGATTTCTTTTACAGAAATCCTCCCAGTTTTCATATACGGTGACATCAAGATCTTTCCAATAGTCCATGCCGGCACGCTTTAAATGTTTCTCCGATAAAGAAAAACCAAGCGGCTCAATCAGATGCAGCTTTGTACCGGTTGCGACACAGGTCCTGCCGATATTTCCCGTATTTGCTGGAATTTCCGGCTCATGTAATACAATATTTAACTCTGCCATTTTTAATTCTTAATCTCCCGAATCTCCGTTACAAACTCAGCCACGCGATCCAGTGCAATCCGCAGATCATCCAGGGAATATGCATAGGATATACGAAGGAATCCCTCTCCGCAGGCACCGAACGCCGTACCCGGAACAACCGCAACTTTCTTCGTCTGCAGAAGTTTTGTTGCAAACTCATCACTGGTCATACCCAGATCCTTAATACAAGGGAACGCATAAAATGCTCCAAATGGTTCAAAACAGGAAAGTCCCATCTCTTTGAACCGCTCCAGTACATAACGGCGTCTGCCGTTGTACTCTTCCCGCATCATGGCAACATCTTCATCCCCGTTGCGCAGTGCCTCTACCGCCGCATACTGGCTGGTGGTCGGCGCACACATGATCGCAAACTGATGGATCTTCAACATCTGTTCTATGATCACAGACGGTCCGCAGATATAACCAAGTCTCCATCCCGTCATGGCAAATCCTTTGGAAAATCCGTTGATCACCAGTGTTCTTTCCTGCATTCCCGGAAGAGATGCAATAGACACATGCTCTGTCTTGTATGTAAGTTCAGAATAAATCTCATCCGAAAGCACATACAGGTCATGTCTCTTCACAACTTCCGCAATTGGCTCCAGATCTTCTTTTGTCATGATCGATCCTGTCGGATTGTTCGGGAATGGCATCACCAGCATTTTCGTCTTTGGCGTGATCGCTTCCTCCAGCTCTTCTGCCGTCAGTTTGAATTCGTTCTTTTCCTGAAGGGGAATCACAACCGGATTACCGTCTGCCAAAATGGTGCACGGTACATACGATACATAGCTCGGCTGCGGGATCAGGACTTCATCTCCCGGATCCAGCATTGCGCGCAGTGCCACATCGATTCCTTCACTTCCTCCGACCGTCACCATGATCTCATGATCCGGGTCATATTCTACATGGATCTTACGTTCCAGATATTTGCTGATCTCGATCTTCAGATCTTTAAGACCTGCATTCGATGTATAGAAAGTCTTGCCCTGTTCCAGGGTATAGATACCTTCCTCTCTGATTCTCCACGGTGTGTCAAAATCAGGTTCTCCTACGCCAAGGGATATTGCGTCAGGCATCTCACTTACCAGATCAAAGAATTTCCGGATTCCAGATGGTTCGATGCCTGTAATTTTCTTAGATAGTGGATTTCTCATCATGGTGTTACAAGCATCCTTTCTGTTTTTTTCTGTCCGAACATAATTGTTCCGTGATCCTTATATTTCTTCAGTACGAACTGTGTACTGGTTCCTGTGACATCTTCGATCGGTGATAATTTACTTGATACGAACTTTGACACTTCCTGCAAAGTCTTGCCTTCGATCAGAACCATCATATCAAAATCGCCGGAGATCAGATATACGGCTGATACTTCCGGATAATTACAGATCCGTTCTGCTGTCTTATCAAATCCTGTGTCACGCTGTGGTGTTACTTTTACTTCGATCAGGGCATTCACATACTCTGTTCCTGTCTTATCCCAGTCGATCAGTGTATGATAGCCACAGATGATCTTTGCTCTTTCCATGGCAGAAATCTCATTTGCTACGGTTACTTCGTCGCTTCCAAGAAGAACTGCCAGTTCTCCGAGGTCCACCCTGCTATGCTTCTCCAGATACAGGAGTATCTGCTTTCTTAATTCTTCCATCATTCATACCTCCGCTATATAGCTTCAAGATCTCATCCGGAGCCGGACGGTCGATATAACGCATCTCTTCTCCATTTCTTAAGATCTTATCGTTGTTGTCTGTTGTATGTCCGATTACTGCTGCTGTAATCCCCTGATTGTTCAGCGCATCTGCCAGTACTTCCCCATTGTCAGTCACAGCCAGAAAACTTCCTGTAGATATCATCTGATATGGATTCAGTCGGAAATGTTCACATACCTCGATCGTTTCCTGTAAAATACTGATTTTCTTCATATCAAGATCCAGTCCCTGTTCTAATTCCAGTGCCAGATTCCACAGTGCTGCCAAGATCCCGCCATCTGCGACCTGACGTACGACAAATGCGCCCCCGGCTTTTGCGGCTTCGATTTCTCTCAAAGCAAAAATGTGCTGCTCATATGACAGTACTTGCTTTAAGAAAACCGGTGCAAAACGGGTCTTAAGCTCCTGTTCTTTTTCCTCTGTGATCCTGAGCATGCCATCCATTCCGGCATACCCCACAAAGACAATATCCTTACAGGCTCGTGCGGTTTCCCTGTTCCAGGTCTCTTCTTTCAGTGCTTTTGCGATTCCCGTAACTGTCACTGCAATTACCTGAACTGCAGGATTCACAGATGCCTGTATCCGGTCAGGATTTATATTGTATTTTTTACATGCCTTTTTCAGAAGCTTTTCAATCTTGTGAATCCTGGATTTGAATATGTATTCCGGACAGGCAATCTGAACAGTAACGCCTGCGGATGTTTCTGTGGTAGTTTCAGGGCAGACAGAAAATACTGCACCCTGTGCCGCCAGTGCGTTCACAGTCTGTGCAAGTGCATGAATACCGATCTGTGGTGATAATCCGTAGACGGTAACTGTTTCACTTATAATCTGTTCTGTCTGTGTCTCTAACTTCATCCCTATTACGTTCCCCTTTATCTCTTATCTTTTCTTGATACTTTATCTTATATCGTTTCTGCATTTCTGCCTTATGCAAGATACGGAATAATCATCGTTGCCACCATGGCAATGATGACGATAAGCACAACAATTGATACAATTCTTCTTGTTTTTTTATTGTTGAAATTCATTTTTCTACCTTCTTTGATCATAGTTCTGTTACTCTCCGTAAATATTTTTACCGAACAGCAACGTATTTCTCTACATTTTATACTCTTTACAATATTTTTGCAAGAAACAATCCTCACATTTCGGACTTCTTGCACTACAGATTGTTCGTCCAAATGTAATGATATGAATATTCCAGAGAATCCAGTGATCTACCGGCAGTTCCTTCATCAAATCCTGTTCAATCTTGTCCGGATCCTGGTTTTTCGTAAGTCCCAGCCGATTGGATATGCGCTTTACATGTGTATCCACGACCACACTCGGCACGTGATAGATATTTCCGCGAATCACATTGGCTGTCTTTCTGCCTACTCCCGCCAGACTTAAAAGGTCTTCAAGTTCTGATGGGACTTCTCCATTATATTTATCCCGGATATCTTTCATACAGGCTATGATATTCTTCGCTTTATTATGATAGAATCCCGTTGGTTTGATATCCTGTTCTAATTCTTTCAGATCCGTGTCCGCAAATGCTTCGACAGACGGATACTTCTGGAACAGATCTTTTGTCACGATATTGACTCTTGCATCGGTACACTGCGCACTTAACATCGTAGCGATCAGAAGCTGCCACGGAGTTTCATAATTCAGATAGCAGATGAATTCGGTTCCGTACTTCGCATCCAGAAGGCTGAGAATTTCTCCTGTTCTTTTTTTCATAATTCTATTCCTTTTTATATTTCATTCTTTACCGCTGCCCTGTCCCGGCCTTTACCTTGCAGACTCTGGCTTCCTGATTCAGTGGATTTCTGTTCTGATAATCAAACAGAATATAGGTATCTGCCAACTTAAAATATTCCAAATGCGTCATTTTACGCATCTGGTTTCTGTCATATTTTCCATAATCCGGAAGGTAGGTGTGTGTCTCTTCTTCTTTTTCATAAAATGTTCTCGCCACGTCTTTTTCCACCAGATATTCCCCGGCAAATTCCGGACGGCTCTTCGCATTTTCACGAAGATAGTAATCGTATGTGAGCACTTCCCGGAACAGATCTTCTTTTTCTTTATGATGCAGCCGTATATAATTCAGTAAAATCTCATATCTGGCACTCCGCTTGTGTTGAACGGCGTTATAACCATTGTCTTCATAATAAGATGCAAGCCGGTCATACATGGTAAATGCAGAATCGTATTCCTTTTCCAGTTCTTCCATCGTATTCGTAAACTGACGGCTGTTATAGTAGACCTCCACCATCTCCTCAATCCCTTTCAGGCGCAGTACATCTTCATAGGAAATCCACTTTGTATACAGTACTTCATACGGCGGATGTGCTTTATGGACAATGCCATACTCCTCCTGATGTTCCTGCATAAAGGATCCTTTCAACACTTTCAGGAATCCAAGCTGGAGCTGCTCCGGTTTTAATGCATACACATCGTCAAAGGAATGTGCGAAGCTTTCCACATCTTCGTACGGAAGTCCGGCGATCAGATCCAGATGTTCGTGCACATTTCCCTTATCTTGAATTCTCCTCACGATTTTAGATACTTTTTCAAAGTCCATAACTCTGTGGATCTCTTTGATCGTCTTCGGATTTGTTGACTGTACACCGATCTCAAGCTGTACCAGTCCCGGGCGCATCTGTTCCAGAAGTTCCATTTCTTCTTCATTCAGAATATCCGCGGCAATCTCAAAGTGGAAGTTCGTAATGCCATTATCATGCTCCATGATATATTTCCAGATAGCAATGCTGTGGTCGTGTTTGCAGTTGAATGTACGGTCAACAAATTTCACCTGCGGTACTTTGTGGTCAAGGAAAAACTGCAATTCCTTCTTCACCAGTTCTATATTCCTGAAACGCAGACGCTTATCTACGGATGACAGACAATAGCTGCAGGAAAACGGGCATCCCCTGCTGGTCTCGTAGTAAATGATCTTATGTTCAAAATCTTCCATATGATCGTAGACAAATGGGACTTCGCTCAGATCCATGATCGGACGCCACGGATTGTCGATAATTTTCTCTTTTTCTTCCCGGAAAGTGATTCCGTCCACACCCTTTAACTGGTTATCCACACTCTCCGATTTCTTCCAGGAATTATCCACATTTTTATCCTGATATCCACATACATTTTCTCTTTTTTCGAATTCATTTCGGTATATCCGGCAGATTTCTTTGAAAGTTTTCTCTCCTTCGCCTTTCATCACTCCTTTGACACATGGAAGTCGTCTTAATACTTCTTTTGCATCATAGGAAACCTCCGGTCCGCCAAGCCAGATTGGCATATCCGGACGCAGCTTTCCGATTTCAAGCACAATTTCTTCTATATAGTCCAAATTCCAGATATAGCAGGAAAGGCAGAGAATATCCGGTTGTCTCTTATAGATGTCCATCAGGATATCGTCTTTTTGCTGGTTGATCGTATACTCTCCGATCTCCACCGCCGGATCCCCGGCATAGGCTTTCAGGCTGTAGACCGCCAGATTGGAATGTATATATTTTGCATTGACTGCTGCCAGTAATATCTTCATTATATTTTCCTCCAGATCAGAATCTCCCCTCCGGTCATATACCGGATAAGATAAATCCTCATATATCTAGGTATTATAAATTGGTATCGCCTTTTTTACAACATTTCCATTGACTTTTTGCCCGGAACACGTTAAAATGTTGAGCTGTGCAGCCGGGGTGTTAGCGGTACCTTGCACCTGCAATCCGCTATAGCAGGGGTGATATTGCGCAGAGGGCTTGTTTTTGCAGAGCTGCCCTTGGAAAGTGGCGTTGATGTTTGGGTCTTACGCGACGGAACTCCATGAACCATGTCAGGTCAGGAATGAAGCAGCATTAAGTGGAATCTTCCGGGTGCCGTAAGGGTGCCTGGGCTGAGTTAACTACTAAGGTAACGTCTGTGAAGGCTCGTTCGAAGCGCAATGCACATAATAAAATAAACTGATATTAAAAATATCCACTGCAGTTTCCCGCATGTGGATATTTTTTATATTATACCAAATATTACTGCCAGCAATATTACGATCGCATTCGTTACTGCCGGAATTCCAAATCCTGCCCCGATAGAGATAAACACCGGATACATTGCATTGAAGATCTGGAATGGAATAAAGTAAATAATATAGTCTGTACCACCTTAATCCATGTGGACTTTCAAAAATTTTTCCACAATATCCATATTCTTCTCTGTCCAGAATGCCGGATCTCCATGCTTTGTCATCTGCAAGTCCGTGCATCATCAGTACCGGCGGTATCTCGGTCTCTTTGTTTACATAATTCATACAGGTAACTGCATTGGAAAGTTCCGGATATTCATATACATTCTTCTTACCGATCAGCATTCCTACCGTCTTTTCATTCATCTGGTCATCTGTCTCTTATATTTCCTCTGTCTGCTCTTTTTCCAGCTGCTTTTTCTTCTTCCTTGCCTCTCTTAATTCTTTAAAAAATGATTTCATCATCTGGCTGCATTCTTCTTCCATGACTCCTGTCGTCAATTCCACCTGATGGTTAAATTCTGGCATATCCAGAAGATTTAAGATAGATCCCGCACAACCGGCTTTTGGATTCATACAACCGACTACCACCCTTGTCATCCGGGACTGTACGATTGCACCGGAACACATCTGGCAAGGCTCCAGTGTCACATACATCGTACAATCTTCCAGTCTCCAGTCATTCATTTTCCTGCTTGCTTTTCTGATCGCAGCCAGTTCCGCATGTGCCAGGGTATTGTTGTCAATCGTTCTCCGGTTGTACCCTCTTCCTATGATCTTATCCTGATACACAATCACACACCCGATCGGTACTTCTCCGATCGCATAAGCTTTTTTCGCCTGTTTGATTGCTTCTTTCATATACTTTTCATCTGTACTTTGCATTTCCACACTCCATCTGATTATATTTTTCTTTGTATATCTGCGCAGTCTTCCGATCCGCGGACATCTCTGCACCAGTATCCGAATGTCTCTTTGTCATTCGTTTCTTCTTCCGTAAGCGCAAGTCCGGTCTCCTCAAACGGCAGAAATTCCGGAAACCCAAAACTTTCTGCTGCTTTTGCTTCCTGTGGATGATATACTCCAGGTACTCCTAATTTTAACTGACCATCACAGACTGTCAATATCAGGTGATGATAATTATAATATCCATGAACCAGAAAACTATTGTTCGCATGCTTCCATTCACATCTCGGAAGACATACCATATCTTTCCGTTGAATTTTTCTGACTGTGTATCTTTTCCCACATTCCTTTACTTCCTGTTCCTCTGAAGCCTCTGCATTACTCTTTTCTTTTTCATGCGTCTCTTCCTCCGCCACCTCCCACTTTTCCATCTGACAGATATTTACCGCATCGTCATTCCACACTGCAGCATAACAGTGCCCGCTTATGTCTTTCAAAATAATTCCGTTGACCAGACCATAATTTTCTTTCTCCCCCATATCTTCCGGTGTATAACACAATTGATAATTCAGTCCGGGAGACGGCGGCTCTGTCACTCCCATATTGATTCCGGTACATTTTTCATCCTGATTCCAGAACAAATATACTTCCAGTCCCTTTGCGTCTTCTTCCATCCGGAATCCTTTTCCGTGTACATGGATCACACACTGTTCCATATCCTGTTCTATTTTTACGAAGCCTACATTCCGCATCTTCTTCTCTTGTTCGTATTCATACAGATATCGAATAAACCGTCTCAAAATACCCACTCCTGTTTCCGGCTATTTATCACAATCTATTCTGAAATATTTTCTTTTATGCCATAATCGCATTCAATTCCTGATACAACCTCTTCGCATAGCTGTCGGTCATTCCGCAGATATAATCCGTAACCAGTAATAATCTCAGATACAACCGGTAAATGTCTGACCTCCCCTCCGCATGATAGCGGTATGCTTTTTTATAATTATTGGAAATAAATGAAACCAGCCGTTCTTCTATAGAATTCAGTTTCTGTGTCGGATCATCATATTTAATTATTGCACCCATGAAGCGGTCCATCAGATTGTCAAGCATCACCGCTTCTTTCACTTCCATCCGGTAGATTGTTTCTGACTTGAACACACATTTGCACGCAATCTCTCCAAGTAATTTTACAAGTCCTTCCGCCGGTGTATCTGCGAATAAATCTGTTTTATATACTCCATTCATAATCTCATCGTAATGAGAAGTAAATCCAGATGTTGCGCATCCGATCAAAAATCCCTGCGCCTTTACGATCCAGTTTTTCACTGCATAATCTCCCGGGTCATCTACTCCGTTTTTCTTTGCACGTTCGTATAATTCCACCAGTTTATCTGCCGACCGGAACCACTTATATTCCTCCTGTTCCTGAACTGTCAGCTTCTTTTCCCTGTTTTGAAGCTTCCGCAATTCATCTCGCAGACTGTGATAAGTAATGAAACCTTTCACAAATGCATCTTCGATATCTGCCGTCTTATATGCAATATCATCTGCTGCCTCCAGAATAAATGTCAGAGGATGTCTGCAATTTCCCGCCCCTGTCTCCATCACAATATCTTCGAATAACTCCCGGTCCGCATAATAATATCCCATCTTTTTTTCACGGATATCCCCGGACTTTGGCCGGATCTGTGTAGATGCCACCGGATATTTTATAATTGTGTTTAAAAGCGCATAGGTAAGATTCATTCCATTTTCATCTACCAGGAAATGAAGCTTACTCACCAGTCTGAGCGCCTGTGCATTTCCTTCAAAATGATAAAAATCTTTCCTCATCTGTTCTTCCAGCAATTCTTCTATCGGCGTTCCATGATATTTTAACATCGGAAGATTCCGTTCAAACCACTCTCTGATCGCAAACTCCCCATAATGTCCGAACGGAGGATTTCCAATGTCATGAATCAATCCTGCACACTGAAGAATATTGCAAATATCTTCTTTCATCCCCGGAGTGAAACCTGTATCTTTCTTATGTGCCAGTATGCTTTCGCCGATATTCTGTCCCAGCGATTTTGCCAGCGATGATACCTCCATAGAATGGGTCAGCCTGGTCCGGATAAAGTCACTTTTATCTAATGGAAATACCTGTGTCTTGTCCTGAAGTCTCCGAAATGATGCACTTCCGATGATCCTGTGGTAATCCTTTTCAAATTCGCTTCTCAGATCGGTATCGGCGGAACATACATCCTGATGTCTGCCCGGCCTTTGTCTCTTTGTCGATAAAAGTCTTGTCCACTCCATTTTACATCCTCCTTTTTGTCAAAAAGTGTCCAGCCGGATCTCCGGCTGAACACCTTATTTACAGCATTACTTTCTTAAGTTCATTTTCCATTAATCCAGATAGATCGGCGGCTCATAATCTTTGCCAAGTAACGCTTTCTTACGCTCCTGATATCCGAGAAACGCCCACTCCGTCATATCTGTCCACTGATGAGTTCCACGGTCATATACCTGCACATAGCCGATCCGGTTCGGATGCATTCTTACACTGTTCGATTCATATTCATGTCCGGTATAAGGGTTAAGTTCCCCTTTCTCAAGATCCTCTTCCGTTGATGTAAATAAATCCTCTTCATTCTCCTGTGCATACCTGTTCTGATGTCCTGCATCATAGTTCGTATTTAACTGTTCTGCATTTTCATAAGCAGCCGTTTCTGTCTCTGCGGCATATGTCTCTGCTTCCTCAGGTTCATCTGGAAGAAACTCTTCTGCAAGTTCGCCTGATTCTCCATCTTCTGAATAATCAAATTCATGATATTGGATTTCCGGTTTTTCTTCCGGTTTTTCTTCTTTCACCGGCTCTTCATGCTTTTTATGGATTCCGAAAAATGCTCTCCATCCATGTGCCTTCTTCTCTGTCTCAGTCTTCTTTGGTTCCGGTTCTTCTACTTCCGGCTCTTCTGCTTTCTCATTCACAAAGAAGTCAAAAATCGTCTCCTGGACATATTCCGGATTCTCTTCTACAACTTTCTTTGCTTTTTTCTTGCTTTTCTTCTTCTCAATCGCATCTAATTCTTTATGAATATCGACCAGTTCTCCAATCGTAATATCCCTTTCTTCCGCTCTTGTAGATGCCTCTTTCTGTTCCGGTTCTGTAGCTTTCTGTTCTTTCACCGGTTTCTCTGTGCGGTCTTCATGTTCTTCTAATATATCTAAATAGAACGGGCATTCCAGAATCTTTGCGATCATACGCATATCCTGCTCCTGGAAATTATCTCTTCCGAGACGTTGTGTCAGGTTCTGGCGCGACATCTTTTTTCCTGTCTGTTTTTCTATCTTTTCTGCAAGTTCTTTGATGGTCATTCCTTTACGGCTCAGAATGATCTTGACCTGTTCTCCAAATGTTAATTCCAACATCGTCTTCCTCCTTAATTATTCTTACACTCCCATACTCTCCTCATGTGTTTTTTTATGGTTTTGTAAACAATTTTCTATCTTGATAAATCTTTATTTTTCCCTTTTATATTCTAACAAATCACCGAAATCACGTCAACTACGCAACTCATCAATTTTCCTTGAATTTCCGGTTAAAAATGAAGTTTTTCGTTCCATTCCCTCACCACATTTTCATCGATTTTTACTATTTTTCTGTCATAAGAAAGAATTCCATTTACCTCTTCTTCTATATCCGATAATTGCGTATAGACCGTTGCACTTAACCCCCTGCTGATATTCGGGATAACGAGTTTTTTTATCAATTTTTCATACGCTCTGCTGAGATCTTTTTTTCTTTTAAATATCTTATATCCGTAAATATCTTTTTCATACATACTGTGCTTCGGAATCTGAAGCGAGTATCCCCCGAATTCGGTAAGCGCTGTCACCCGCTTTTCCGGTGTGATATTCAACGGGAAGAAATAATCATGAATACTTTTGATATCCCCACATCCCTGATCAAACCATCCGCTTGCAGAATCAATCAATCTGGTATGATCTTCTGCCAGAGCAATGTCTGTCATCTTCCTCGTCTTGAATTGTCCCCAGCCCTCATTAAATATCACCCATGTCACAACGGACGGATGATTATATAACCGCCGGATCGTTTCTTTCATTTCACTTTCAAACTGTTTCTGTCCGGTCGGATCCTGACGTCCCATCAGATGCAGCCTTGTATCCTTTGCACGGATATGCGTTCCTTCCATAGCTGTTGCCAGCCAGGTAACATACCAGCTCTTATATTCACGTCCTCCATTCACCATATCCTGCCATACCAGCATGCCAATCCGGTCACAATGATAATACCATCTCTGCGGTTCTATCTTGATATGCTTCCGGATCATATTAAACCCCAGATCCTTCATCTTCTGGATATCATAAATCATCGCTTCATCACACGGTGGTGTATACAAGCCGTCCGGCCAGTATCCCTGATCCAGAACTCCTTTTTGAAAATATGGTTTGTTGTTCAAAAAGATTCTCGGAATTCCGTTTTTGTCATTCTTCATTTCTATCTTACGCATGGCAAAATAACTCTCTACCGAATCATTCCCCATCTTTATATGCACATCATATAAAAACGGATCCTCCGGACTCCAGTTTCTCATATGCGGAATTCTCACCATACATGGTCTCCCTGTCCTGCCGGCAGTTTTTAACGGCCACATCGTTCTTGCCGTTACCGTCACATCATAGTCGATATCTTTTCTTCCGGCGGCATCTTCCAGCTGTATCATAACGGAAGACTGATCATAAAGCGGTGTAATCTTCAGATTTTTGATGTGATACTCCGGAACCTTTTCCATCCATACCGTTTGCCAGATTCCACTTTGCGCCGTATAGAACATCCCGCCATTTTCTAATTTCTGTTTTCCCCTGCTGTAATAATATGTATCGGAATAATCTTTTACTTTTATTGTCAGTATATTTCTTTCTTCTTGCAATGCATCCGTAACATCGAATGAAAACGGCAGATATCCGCCCACATGTTTTCCTTGTTTCTTTCCATTTACATAGACAACTGCACACTGATCCACAGCTCCGAAATGAAGCAGCCAGCGGCTTCCTGCTTCTGGTCTTATCTCTTCCGGAAGACTCCTTTTATACCATAAAAACTCATCCGGCTTTAACTGTCTTCCGACTCCCGACAGTGCTGCCTCCGGTGAAAACGGGACCAATATGTCTCCGTTCATTTTCTTTGGAAATCCTTTTGTGTCTTTTATTGCATATTTCCACACACCGTTCAGATTCACATAACTTTTCCGGCGCATCAATGGTCTTGGATATTCCCCTAATACATTCTTTTCATTTATATTGTCTGCCCATTTCGTCTTTAACTGTCTCATGTTCATACACCCCTTTTTAAGCAAGTCTGACTTCTTGTAATCTCCCCCCGATTTCATCATCTGTCGTAATCACTGCGGCTCTTGCATCCCCCTGCTTCAATTCATATTCCCTGCACAGGTAGATTCCGGGATATTCATCCGGCTGCTTTCTCATATATGGTATGCCATCCGGCCTCCAGGCAAATTCATATGTCCGCATATCCAATCCCATGCCCCTCCTGGTGGCTTTCATAAAGCTTTCTTTCAATACCCAGAAACGGTAGAACCATTCTGCCTGTTCTTTTTCATCCGCACCTGCACGGATGATCTTACATTCTGATGGGCAGAAATAGCGTTCAGCTACTGACATCCTTAATGCTCCCGTCATCTCCACATCACATCCGACCTGCACGCCTTCCCGGTCACTGCAGGCGCACAATACATACTTTCCCGAATGCGACAGATTGAATACAGCATCTTCCGGAAGTCCGGTCATCTCTTGTATCTTCTCCCATAAGATCCATGCACCGACACTCCTTGCACGGTCTGCCACATTCCGCAGCTTATCCGCTTTTTCCTTTCTCCACTTTGGCACCCTGTTATAATATGCACGATATATTTCTTCTATTAATAGTGGTGTAATATCTGCTGCCCATACATTTACCATTTTCCCACTCCCTTTTTACTATACAATTTTAGTCTAACACACTTTTAAAAAAATGAAAGAATTTATCCAATAAAAGTATTGACAATCAAATTCCATTGCGTTAATATATCATTACACTTTAAATGTTTAAAGTTTTGCAGTGCGAATATTTTACAGTGCGACCACAACAGATTCACACGAGAAAGAAAATATCACACAGGCACAATGATCATACATATTGGAGGATATTAATTATGATTATCGTATTAAAACCACATACTACAAAAGATGATGTTTCTCGTGTTGAGAACATGGTCAAAAAAAGAGGTCTTGACACACATATTGTACAAGGCAAGGAGATGACAGTGATCGGCTGTATCGGTGACACAGCCAAAGTTGATTCCAAATTATTCGAGATTGATTCTGCAGTTGATAAAGTTATGCATGTACAGGAACCGTACAAATTAGCTAACCGTGCATTCCATCCGGAAGATTCCATTATCAATGTATCCGGCGTAAAAGTCGGCGGAGACAATCTTGCAATGATCGCCGGTCCTTGTTCCGTAGAATCATACGAACAGGTTCTTGAAATTGCCCGGGCAGCAAAAGCTTCCGGAGCCAACTTACTCCGCGGAGGTGCATTCAAGCCAAGAACAAGCCCTTATTCATTCCAGGGACTCGGGCTTGAAGGTCTTGATATCTTAACCGCAGTTAAAGAAGAGACCGGTCTTCCGATCGTAACTGAACTGATGTCCGACAAATACCTTGATGTATTTAACGAAAAAGTAGATCTTATCCAGATCGGTGCACGTAATATGCAGAACTTCGACCTGTTAAAAGAATTGGGACAGCTTGATCGTCCAATCCTCTTAAAAAGGGGTCTGAATGCTACTTACGAAGAATGGATCATGTCAGCAGAATACATCATGGCATCCGGTAATGAAAATGTCATCCTCTGCGAACGTGGAATCCGTACTTTCGAAAGCTATACAAGAAATACTCTGGATCTTCAGAGTATACCTGTACTTCGTAAACTGACACATCTTCCAATCATCGTTGACCCAAGTCATGCAGGTGGAAAATGGTGGTTAGTAGATTCCATGGCAATGGCTGCTATAGCCGCCGGAGCAGACGGACTGATGATAGAAGTACACAACGATCCCGAATCTGCACTCTGCGATGGAGCACAGTCATTAAAACCTAAGAAATACGACGAATTACTCAAACAGGTTGCACAGATTGCAAATGTAGTCGGAAAATCCATCTAATGTATGCAGCCTCATAGTTTACAGGAGCTTTAAAATGAAACTTACAGTTAATCTGGGAAAAGACAGTTATCCTATTTATATTGAAAATAATATATTGTCCCAGGCAGGGAACTATATCCGTAAGATGTATCATGGCAAACGCATTATGATCATTTCGGACGATAATGTATTTCCTCTATACGGAGATACACTGATCCGTACACTGGATTCAGATTATGAATGCCATCATCTGGTACTCCCTCACGGAGAAGCCACCAAGGATTTCCAGACACTTCCGACAGTCTACAAAGCCATGCTGGAAGCAAAGATTTCCAGAAGTGATCTGGTCATTGCTCTTGGCGGCGGTGTCATCGGTGATCTTGCAGGATTTGCCGCTTCCAGTTATCTAAGAGGTGTAAGACTGGTACAGATCCCAACTTCACTGTTGGCGCAGGTTGATTCTTCTGTCGGTGGAAAAGTCGCAGTAGACCTTCCGGAAGGCAAGAATCTGGTCGGCGCATTCTATCAGCCTTCACTGGTGCTGATCGATCCACTGGTACTTAACACGCTGAAGGAACGATTTATCAACGATGGTATGGGAGAGGTTATCAAATACGGCTGCATCAAAGATGCGGATTTATTTAGTACCTTGGAATCACACAATTCTTTTGAAGATTTAAAAGAAGAACTGCCTGCCATCATTACACGCTGTGTAGATATCAAACGAATGGTTGTAGAAAATGATCAGTTTGACACAGGTGAACGTATGTTACTGAATTTCGGACACACACTGGCTCACACCATTGAACAACATTTCCATTATCAGCGGGAAAGTCATGGCGAAGCCGTTGCCATTGGCATGTATCAGATTACCAGGATTGCCGAGGAAAAAGGATTAACACCAGAAGGAACTGCAGACCGTATCCAGCAGGTTTTAAAGACCTACGGACTTCCTTTTGAATGCGGTCTCACTCTTGGGACATTAACCGAAGCGATCGCCTTAGACAAGAAGAATCTGAACGGTAATCTCAACGTCATACTACTTCATGAAATCGGTGACAGCTACATCAAAGCTACAGACATTCAGTTCTTTGCTGAAACAGCAAGGCTTGTATAAATATAATTCTGGAGGATATATATCATGGGTAAATTAGAAGGAAAAATCGCAATTGTAACAGGATCAGGAAAAGGAATCGGACGTGACGCAGCACTTGCTATCGCTGCTGAAGGTGCCACTGTCGTAACAGTAGCAAGAACACAGTCTGATCTTGATGAAACAGTAAAAATGATCGAAGATGCCGGCGGAACAGCAATCTCACTTTCCAGAGACCTTACAGACGGAGAACAGGTTGCCGACATGGTCAAAACTGTTGTTGATAAATACGGAAGAATTGATATTCTCGTTAACAATGCAGGCGGATACCCAAAAGAGATCTACAAAAATATCGAACATCAGGCAATTAAGATCTGGGAATGGTCAGAAGAACAGTGGGATCAGATCATCAAAACAAACTTGAGAATCCCATTCCTTGTAACTAAAAATGTTGTACCTGTAATGATAAAACAAGGAAAAGGAGATATCGTAAATGTATCTTCAAGAATGGGTCGTATTGCATCTCAGATGGGTGCATACGCTGTTGCAAAAGGCGGTATCGTAACCATGACCAAGACAACTGCTATCCAGACCAAAGAATACGGAATCAAATGCAATGCCGTATCTCCTGGAATCGTGGACACACCGGGACAGAGAGTCTACAACCACTCTGTAGGACAGGACGGCTGCCCGATGGGAAGCTCAAAAGATGTTGCAAAAGCAATCATCTACCTTTTGGCAGATTCACCGGCAGTTATGACCGGACAGTCTGTCGACCTGTTCACAACAGTATAAAACCTAATGAATACCAAGACTACAAGAGACACTGTCATCACTGGCAGTGTCTCTTGTAATCCTTTTTTAACACCAATTCATTTATTTCCCTGGCTGTCCATAATAAGCATTTGCTCCATGTTTTCTGAAGTAATGCTTATCCTGTAATTCCTGTGGTGCAGGTTTAACGTCCGGGTTGATCATTTCGCATCTTGCTGCCATCTTGGCAACTTCCTCTAATACTACTGCGTTATGAACTGCTTCGTGAGCATCCTTGCCCCATGTAAATGGTCCATGATTCTTGCAGAGTACTGCAGGTGTTGCAACATAATCCAGATCATCTTCATCGAATCTGTCTGCGATCAGGACACCTGTATTTTTCTCATAAGCTTCGTCAATTTCTTCTTTTGTAAGATTTCTTACACATGGTACTGTTCCGTACAGATAATCTGCATGTGTAGTTCCGTAGCAAGGAATTCCTCTTCCTGCCTGAGCCCAGCTTGTTGCCCATGGAGAATGTGTATGCACAACACCGCCAATATTCGGGAATCTGTTGTACAGCTCTACATGTGTCGCTGTATCAGAAGATGGATTTAAGTCTCCTTCTACTTTGTTTCCCTGAAGATCAACAACAACCATGTCTTCCGGTGTTAATTTGTCATAATCAACTCCACTTGGTTTGATGACAAAAAGTCCTTTTTCACGGTCAATCCCGCTTACATTTCCCCATGTAAATGTTACCAGATCATATTTTGGAAGAAGCATGTTTGCTTCATATACTTCTTTTTTCAATTCTTCCAGCATTTTTCTTATCTCCTTTACCTCTTCTATATCATAACAGATACGGGGACATCACCGTGTCCCCTCTACTTTTACACAATATGACAGCTTTTACAGATCAGCACAAGCTCTACGCTCTACGTCAAGTCCCTTCTTATATGTCTCCATAAATGCTTCGTATCCTGCTACGCCTTCCGGATCCGGATCGATTCTGCTTCCGGCATCACTTCCGAATACTTTATTCTTCAGATAATCTTCCAGTTTCTCACCTTCTGCACGTTTTACCATGTACTCAGCCAGGATAGCCATTCCCCATGGTCCGCCTTCTCCTGCTGTCTCCATAACTACGACCGGTGTGTTGATCGCATCAGCCAGCACCTTCTGTCCGACACCTTTTGTCTTGAAGAGTCCGCCATGACCGAGAACAGTATCGATCTCTACACCTTCGTCTTTTGTTAAGATGTCCATTCCGACTTTGATAACACCAAGTGCTGTGTACAGATGAGATCTCATAAAGTTCGCCAGAGTGAATTTTGTCTCCGGTGTTCTTACTACCATCGGACGTCCTTTTTCTACATTTGTGATAGGCTCTCCTGCGTAGTTGCCGTAAGAAAGGATTCCGCCGCAGTCAGCATCGCCTTCCAGTGCTTTATTGTAAAGTGTTCCATACATCTGGTTCATATCCACGTCGGCTCCGATAGAATCTGCGAATTCTTTGAACAGATTTACCCATGCATTCAGGTCTGTGGTTCCGTTATTGGAATGCACCATGGCAACCAGGCTTCCGTCAGGTGTTGTAACCATGTCGATCTCTGTATGTAAGTCTTTCAGCGGCTTCTCAAGTACAACCATTGAGAAGAATGAAGTACCAGCGGAAATATTGCTTGTACGCTGTGCTACGCTGTTTGTAGCTACCATACCTGTTCCTGCATCTCCTTCCGGAGGACAAAGTGGAATTCCGGCTTCCAGATTGCCTGTAGGGTCAAGTTTCTTTGCTCCTTCTTCTGTCAGGATACCAGCTGCGTCTCCTGCTACCAGAACCTTAGGAAGAATTTCTTTTACTTTCCATGGATAGTTCTCACCATCGATGAGTTTATCGAACTTTTGGATCATCTCTTCATCGTAATCTTTTGTATTCATATCAATTGGGAACATTCCGGATGCGTCGCCTACACCAAGAACCTTCTCGCCTGTCATCTGCCAGTGGATATATCCCGCAAGCGTTGTCATAAATGCAATATCTTTTACATGCTCTTCTTTATCCAGGATACACTGATACAGATGCGCAATACTCCATCTCAGTGGTATGTTGTACCGGAACAAATCTACCAGCACTTCAGAAGCCTTTCCTGTATTGCTGTTTCTCCATGTCTGGAATGGTGCAAGAAGCTTTCCTTCTTTGTCAAATGCGGTGATTTCAGCCGTATCATCCGCAAGGGCATCGTGTTGCGCCATGTCCGAAACGGCACTAACAGCTTTTCCTCCCGGTCAAATGCCATATATCCGTGCATCATGGCACTGAATCCGATCGCTCCGAGTTTTTTAATTGTTACTCCGTACTCTTTCTGTACATTTTCTGCCATGTCACGGTAACTGTCCTGAAGACCTGTCCAGATATCATCCAAAGAGTAAGTCCACAGTCCGTTCTCGTAACGGTTCTCCCATGTGTGGCTTCCGGATGCAATTGGATTGTGCTCCTCATCGATCAGTACCGCTTTGATTCTTGTAGAACCGAATTCGATTCCCAGAAACGCTTTTCCGCTCTCAATGATTTCTTTTATATTACTCATTGTACGCTTCCTCCTAATATTATTTTTCTAAGTTTTCTTTTTATATACTACCCATTATACTATTTTTGCAGGGAAATATCTATTTGATATCCCCTGCAAAATGAAATGTTACTGCTTATGTGATAATTTCAATTATTTACGGAATGCAACACTGTTCCACAGAAGTTCGTTCTTGAACTGTCTGATTGTTGTATCCTTATCAATGTATACAGCTTCGATTCCCATGCTTGCTGCCCAATCACCCATCTGCTCTGCTGTCAAATCATAAGAAAATGCTGTATGATGAGCTCCACCTGCCAGAATCCATGCTTCTGTTCCAACCTTTAAGTTCGGCTGTGGTGTCCAGAATGCTGTTGCTACAGGAAGTTTTGGCATTGGTTTCTCTGTCTTCTTGCAGTCTACATCGTTGATGATCAGACGGAATCTGTCACCAAGGTCGATCAGAGATGTTGCGATAGCCGGACCTGTCTTAGATGTGAATACAAGTCTTGCAGGATCTTCTCTGTCACCCATGCTGAGTGGCTGCTCTTTAATGCTGATCTTTCCATCTGCAATTGTCGGGCAAACCTCAAGCATATGTGATTCCAGAACGCCTTCTTTTCCTGGTACAAGGTTGTATGTGTAATCTTCCATGAAAGAAGTTCCCTTAGCATCCTTCATTCCCTGAGTCATAATCTTCATAACACGTACCATAGCAGCTGTCTTCCAGTCACCTTCTGCTCCGAATCCGTATCCTTTTTCCATCAGTCTCTGAATTGCAAGTCCAGGAAGCTGTTTCAATCCACCAAGATCTCCGAAATGTGTTACGATTGCCTGATAGTTCTTCTCATCCAGGAATCTTTCAAATCCAAGTTCGATTCCAGCCTGTACTGCTACATGTTCACGGAACTCTTTCTCATCTCTTCCTTCCAGAAGGATATCATATTTGTCATAATATTCTTCTACTAATGTATCGATATCAGCCTGAGATACAGCATTAACAGCTTCTACGATCTCATTTACAGGATAAGCATCTACTTCCCATCCGAATTTGATCTGAGCTTCTACTTTGTCACCTTCTGTTACAGCTACGTTTCTCATGTTGTCAGCTACACGCATAACTCTGATGTGGCTGCTTTCTACAACACCGACTGCTGTACGCATCCATGATCCGATCTGTTTCTGAACATCTTCATCTTCCCAATATCCTGCAACAACTTTACGCTCCATATTCAGACGGCTGAAAATATGTCCATACTCTCTGTCACCATGTGCTGCCTGGTTCTCATTCATGAAATCCATGTCGATCGTGTCATATGGGATTTCACGGTTGAACTGTGTATGTAAGTGAAGTAATGGTTTTCTGTACTCCTGTAATCCTAAGATCCATGATTTTGCAGGTGAGAATGTATGCATCCATGTGATAACACCGGCACAGTTCTCATCTGTATTTGCTTCGTTAAATGTCTTTCTGATTACTTCATTTGTGATCATGGTTGGTTTCCATACGACTTCATATGGAAGGTTTCCTGATTTATTTAACGCATCTACGATAATCTTTGAATGTTCTGCTACGTGTGCAAGACACTCATCTCCATAAAGATCCTGTGATCCTGTACAGAACCAAAACTGATAATTTTTTGTTTTTAACATGTTTTTTACTCCTTTTCATTTAAATTCTCTGTTTCGTCTACAGCTTTATTATGTCTCTATTATAAAAATACAAACTTACTTTCTCAATCTCTAAACTCTGCACTTTGGGGAAAATTGTTACCTATTCCGACCTATGTTATGGTATAATCATACTAACTGTCAAGGAGGTATTTATATGAATTTATCCGATTTTTGCCGCCGGATCACAGGGCCCGATGCCCGGCTTCTTCCGGAAAACCATAAATTAGGCGCAAGACTTGTCTGTCCGGAATATTCCAAGTCCGTCCAGGAAGTTAAGACTTATCCGTTACTCAATCAGGACCGTAGTTTCCTGTTATGCTGGAACTTTGATTCTCCTGGTAATCTGTATGCAACAATGATGCCGTCTCCGGAGAATTTCTGTTACCATTATTCTTATTCGGATGGAGAATATACGCAGCTTCACACACATGATTATCTGGAGCTTTCTTACGTTGTGGATGGGGAATTTCATCAGCGGATACTGAATAAAGATGTCGTATTCCAAAAAGGAGAACTCTGCCTGATCGACAAGAACTGCCTGCATCAGGACTGTCTGACGGACCAGTCGGGAGTGGTTCTTTTTCTTGGAATCGCCAATGATATGTTTACGGAGATCATGAACGAGAACAGCACCCCGCAGAAGATTCTTTCTTTCCTGCAGTCTGCCTTACTAAAGCAAAAGGATGTCCAGCAATTCCTGCATTTCCGTCCATCAGCCGGAGCAAGTGAAGCTCTGGACGACAGTCTTTTATTGCTTTTGAAAGAATCCTATTCGCCGGACAGCGGCTCTAGATACATCACAAAAGGTTTGTTATTCCGCATATTCCGGATCTTAAGTACGCAGTATGATTTTTCTCTTTCCAAAGAGCAGAAGCAGACGATGAACTGGATCGTATTCGAAGAGATCTCAGATTATATCCGGGCACATTTTAGAGATATCACCATTCAGGATCTGGTAAATGAATTCCACTATCAGGAAGATTACTTCAACCGCCTGATCAAGCGTAAGACCGGGCTTACCTATTCCGCTTATCTCCAGCAGATCCGTCTCGAGCGTGCAGAGCATCTGCTTGTATCGACCGATAAGAGTATTGAGGAAATTGCTGATTCTGTAGGATATCATAACAAGGGATATTTTTATAAATTATTCCAGGAAAAATATGAAGAGACGCCTGCAAGCTACAGGCGGCATACAAGATAAATCACCGCAAAAAGAGCTGTCGTTTTCACGAATACATTTTCGTAAAACGACAGCTCTTTTTATCATAGCTTTTATTAATTTCTCAGATCAGATATCCCCGCGTCTGTTTCTGGACGCTTTCAGTCTTGTCATTGCACGGGCCATTGAAGCCTGTGACAAATAATACTCCTGAATGCTCTGCTTCTCTTCGGCTCGTTCCTTTGCTTCCTCTGCACGCTTCACATCGATGTCTTCCGGACGCTCTGCCGTATTGACCAGTACAGAAGCACGGTTATTCACGATCTCTGCAAATCCTTTGGATACAACTGCTGTTACCCACTCACCGTCCGGCTTACGGAAACGCAGTTCTCCGATCTCCACTGCAATGACCATGTTCTCATGATGAGCCAGAATACCTTTTTCCCCGTCT
>OHBM01000973.1_pt1 | contig 22156 bp, 20 predicted proteins | sample 1577251 | NCBI WGS metagenome assembly OHBM01 (sample SAMEA3541557, study PRJEB24748) | human gut metagenome | biome: human gut; feature: human-associated habitat; material: faeces | place: China | collected 2012 | reverse complement strand
CCGACCTTGGGAAACGGCTTATTCTTCCCTTTGTTTGTGATATGATATTTAAATCTCCAAGAATAATAAGTAACCCGATTTTTTTCAAAATATTATGCCCACACACTTTTTGACTTGATCCATATTTCCAGCTTTCATAGGGAGATTATTTTACTTCAAACTCTGTATTCATGTATATTTCCAATTGTAATCCTATCTTGTATTTGCCGGGAGATAATTTCCCGGAACTGAATCGTTGTTTGTAATTAGGGTCGGTAATACGACTGACATTCCATGATACAGGTATGGAAAACAACATTGCTTCTCCTGCTTCCAAACGTGCGCAACTCCTCATGTAATCAGATTCATCTCTCGAACCGGAGCGGGTAAGCGGATGTACCATATACAATTCATCCGTTCCTATGCTCGGAAGAAACAGCGGTTGTACCGAAAGATTGGTATGGTTTTCAAACTGTATGCGGATAGAATCGTTATCGGATTCCAATACCCTAAAACTAAAAGCTCCCTGCATCTCTGTCCCTTTCACGGGCTGAATCCCCATGTCTGTCAGGTTGCAATACGTGTAGATATTGGAGAACACGTAAAAGTGAACTTGGTACTTGTTCGGTTTCAACGGATATTTAAACTCGGACATGTGAATGTGTTCGGGCAACGTATCGCCTTTAGACAAATCTCTGCCCACGCCAGCAAAGGCAAGATTGTCAATGAAAGGAAACTCTTTCCACTCACCGCCTTTCCTGTACTTCATCCAATGTAATTCAGGTTCGGCGGTAGGAGCATCTACATTGATTACATCCAACGTAATTTGTTTGGTTGAGGACGGGTAAACGGGTTGTTGGGTTCGAATTTTGTAAGCGTCCGGATGCGTAACGTAAACATTGGGAAGCCTTTGGATATGTACACGACTTTCGTACTTCTCTATTTCCGACTGTAAAAGGGGAAAATCAATGTCCTGTGCATTCAGCTTCAGCGACCAAACAGACAAAAGGACAGATAAGTAAATCAGATTTTTCATACATATCTACTTGTTAATTATTTTACCATTCTTATTTATATGATACCAATCAGAGTTATCCCGGTAATGCTTTTCGCCTTTGGAATCGGGGATTACTTTGTTCTCACCGGAGAAAGTAACCTTTGCTTTGCCGTGCTCGAATGGGTAAGCAAATTTAAATTGAGGCTTTATGACCACATTACCCAATGAATCGGCAAAACCTACCAATCCATCCTCGTTCATTATACGGAAAAGCCCTTCTTGTATGTAGTCGGGACCATTATCATATTTGAGTACATAGAAAAGTTCTTTGCCCGCATTATTGATGCAGATTATTCGAGCGTCCTTTGGCTTGTGCTCATAAACAAAACCTAGTTTTTTGATAGTATCTGTCTGACAGTATCTGTACTTGCCGTATGGCACAATGGTGTCACCCTGTTCATTCAGATAACAGACCGGAACACCCACCTCCAAATAAGGTTCTGTGGTATGGGCGGTCAGTGTGGCATCGTATCGCATCAAGACAGGGGTATCACAAGTGCTATAACCGATAACTGAAACATCGGTGTGAGGGTTGATAGGAGTTGTCGGACTATCATTCTTGAATAAAACAGGTACAGTCCAAACGGAGTTGCAATATTCACCTTTCCAATAATTGATTGCCGGGGTCCATCGTGGCATGCTTTTTATGATTTGCAATACTTGATTATCCCATTCCGGGATTCCGCAACTTCTCATGGTTTTAGCTTCTGACACTTCTCCGTAGGAATCAATCTGTATTGTGTAAATTCCTCTGATTTGATTTTTGTTGCCCAACATTTTAGGATTGTATCTCAAGTGTTCATTGATGTAGTTGGTAATTGCATACGGATTTCCTTTTTGGAAGTAAGACCCGCTTTCCCATTCTACAAGACACTGTTTCAGTTCTTCTTCTCTAACACTATCCGTTTTTACCCTGTCTTTGTAATGTTGCGGTAAAAATGGTACATACACTGTATAAAAGCATTCCATCCGTTTGCCGTTCTTGTCCCTGCAAGGCAGGCAGTGCGGAAGCTCTTGGGTCAGTCTGATTACCTCTTTATCAAAATCTTTATGAATAGACGTCAGGATATTTATTCCACGAGGCAATCCTAAAGTATCAAGAGAGAACATTACAACGGAATAGCCTGCCACGTTCTTTTCCAGCAACTCTTTGGGGTATTTCATTCGAGAAACAAAATACTTTTCCAAATCGTAATTCCATATTGCCCATCGGGGAGGTTCTATCGTGGATAAATCCTTAATAGGCTCTCCGGTTATTTTAGCAACACCCTTGTTCCAAATGTCCTCTTTACGCCAAATACTATCCAGGCGTTCTTCGTTCTGCCTTTGTCCTTGAATACTGTTATCTGTTGTACATCTGACAGGTGCAACTTCGATTGTCAAAATCTCCGGCAGATATTGGAGAACCAGCGTACTATCTGTCAGTTCCTGTATGATATAATCTTTTCCCGATTCAAAAACTTTGATTGTATCCTCATGCAAAGAATAGGAATAGCATATTGGGGTTTGTTTTTTATCATATAGAAAACTTTGTTTCCATTCGGCACTACGAAATTCCATTTCTATTGCATATTGTTTGTCTTGGGGTAATTGCACTTTCCATATTTTATTCTCTAATAAAGCAGACATATCTACCGAACTCTTGTCTTGCGCTAAAAGTGGGCTGACAAGATTGAGAGAAAATATAAATAATATGGATAGAAAATGTTTCATAATCAATTATATAAACAATATTCAAATGTTTGCATTGGTAACAGGGTTCCCGCTGTTTATCGGATTGGTGAAAGGGAGCATTTCCTTTCTTTGTCTTATATCAGTCACACCGATAATGTTATTGCTTTCCGGAAGGAGCCATGTCCGTCGTTTATATACGGTTCTTTTGGCTTTGTCCGGCTCCTGTTCCTTTATACTTGTTCTTTGCGGCGTTGAATTTGTAGCGCAAGGTGAGAGTTACCTGTCGGAACTGGGTTATATAATCGCTCATAGTGCGTATTCCGCTGTATATCAATATGTCCGCATCGTCGGTTTCCAAAAGGTTGTTGGCTTGCAGCTGCATGCTCAGCCGGTTATTGAAGAATGCTTTGTATAGAGCCAGCGACACATTGCACGCATCTTTTTGCAGGTATATGTTCTGGTTGTGGCCGCAGGTGGTGTAAACGGCGTTTATATCAAGCAGTATACCGGCAGGCAGCGAGAAGTTGTTGCGCCAGACAAATGTACCGACAGGGTTGTTCAGTGACTTTATGCCGTTGTGGGTTTCGATGGAGAACCACTGCTTGTAGAGCTCTGCCGTGAACTGCGGTTTCCACAGCCCGATGGTGGGCGCCACTGTCAGTGATGCCGTCATGCGGTCGTAGGATTCGGTGTTTACCACTTTCATCAACGAGATGGTGGGATTCTCTTCCGAATAGTTTTCTGATATCTGTATCATGTCATCTTTCACGCGGCTGTATCCCACGGAGACATTCAGCCATTGGTAAGAGGCAGCCAGTAATATGTTTTGCGTCATGGTCGGAGTCAGGAAAGGGTTTCCTGTCTGATAAGTATAGCGGTTGGCATAATAAGTACTATTCCGCAGGTTGTCATAAGAAGGGCGGGTGATGTCTCCTGCATAACTGAGCTGCACTTGTGTCTTTCCGATGGGGAAGTTGATGTTCAGCGAAGGGAAAATGTTATCGAACTTACGGCTTTGTACATCTATGTGTTTGCCTTTCTCGTAATAGTCGAAGCCTACGTGTTCGTATCGGATGCCTGCCTGTATGCTTACGTTGCCGAAGGAACGGGTGTAGTCTGCAAACATGGAGGCGGCTCCTTCCTTTATCTCGCTGTCGTCATTGGCAAGGATACCTTCCGGATTGAGATAAAGGTTGGTGCGCTTGGTATGAGAGTATTCACCTCCGAACGATAAGTTCCCTTGCCACAGAGGATGTGAGAGTACCAACTTGGCAGCATAAAGCGTGTTGTTGTTTTCGTTCAGGGTATTGATATGGTTTTCATTGTGTTCGTTAATGATTTCCGTTGTGTTTTGTATCTCTTTGGTAGGGCTCCATAGGCCGTCGGCGTTGAAGTCGATATTCCAGTTGCCTGCCTGTCCGTTGTAGTAATAGTTCAGGTTGTGAGTGGTGGAAGGGTTGTGGATAATCATTTGGCTGGAGCTGTTCTCGTAAGGTTGGTTGTCGCACAACACTTGTGTGAGATATCGCCAGTCTTCATGGGTAGACATGTAACGGTCTATGTTGTAGCGTATTCCCATCGAATGTTTTTCATTGAACTGATAGCTCATGGCGAGCGTGCCTTCTATGTTGCTGCGTTTTGTCTTGGCGTATGTGGCATCCATCTTTTGTTGCCATAACTTGTCCAAATAGGTGTCAATGACAATCTGTTGGTTGTTCCCGCCTCGCAATTTGCCGCCGAATAAAGTGCCGGAAAGGTCGAAACCGTTTTTCCGGTAGTTGAAGTTGAACTGGTCATAGATGGTCCAGCCATACGTGCGGCGGTTGCGAGTCACGAGCCGGTTGTCGAAACCGAATCCTTCGCCTTGTGCCTTTTTGGTGAGGATACGGACAACGGCTTTTACGGAAGCGTCGTAGCGTGCTCCCGGGTTGCGTACCACTTCCACGCTCTTTACGTTGTCCGAAGAGAGTTGTTCCAGCTCCGAGCTGCTTCTCACTTTTCTTCCGTTGATGTAGACTTCCGCTGTTCCTCTTCCGAATACATTCACTGCTCCTTCTTCAGCCGAGATACCCGGTATCTTGTCGAGCAGGTCGTTGCCTGTACCGGACTTTTCCAATACGCTGCCCGCAACTGTAGTCACCATCGCATCGCCTTTCAGACGCATTTTGGGTAAGTCGGCTTTTACGGTTACTTCACCCAGTTGGTGTGTGTCTGCTGTCAGTCGGACAATCCCCATGTCGGCAGGATTCACCGGTCTGTATATGGTGGTGTATCCGATAGAGGAAATGCGTACTATCTGAGGTTGTGCTGTTGCACTCAGGCTGAATGTTCCGTCGTCTCCGCTTATTGTTCCGCTGACAAAGGCAGAGTCGGGGAGTGATAGCAGTACTACATTGGCGTATGGCATCGGTTCGTTTTTTTCATCTACTAATTTCCCACTGACTGTTTGTGCTGAAAGACCGGTGATGATACTTTGGCAGGCAAGTAGCAAGCATATAATATAAAATGTTTTCATAGTATTAAATGTGTGTTTTATTGTTTTTTTATACGTTTTTTTGGTATGCGATACGTGGACTGCCGTTGTGTGTATAGATAATTCCGCATTCCTCGAAACCGTTTTTCTTCAAGATGTTTTGCATTACATAGTTGTCATGATGTGTGTCTACGCGTATGTTGTGATGCTGCTCAAAGCACCATCGGATGCATTGGTCTGCAACTCCTTTCTCTTTCCCGTTGGAGGCCATGCGGTGAATCACACCGTATGGGGCATCATTCAGCCATTTGCCATTATCGATAACCGCGTAGGTAGGGTCTTCTCCGACAATGAAACAGAAGGTTCCTACCGTCTCTCCCTGCTCATTCTCGCATATGTAGCTGTGTCCGTCGGCTATTTCGCGGCGGATGTATTCCTCAGAGGGATAGCCGTTTATCCATTGGTTGGGATTGCCGTGCTCTTGCATGAACTTGCGTGCATAGTCATACATGGCCATTACCGGCTCCAGGTCATTGAGGGTTGTTTTTCTGATTCTCATGCTTTCTTGGTTTATATCGTGTTAAGATTAGCAATTCATTCTGTATACATTGGTCTCTTTCTGTTCAAATCCCATTGTCTGATACAGCTTGTTGGCGGCTGTCCGTTTAGGGTTGGAGGTCAGCATCAGCGCGGGGATGCCTTGCGATTTCACGAAATCGATGGCGTGGCGCACCAACATCTTACTGAGTCCTTTTCCGCGATAAGCTTCGTCTATCACCACATCTTCTATCCATGCTTTTCCGCCGGTGGGGGAATGATAGATTCCGACGGTCAGCATTCCTGCCACCGCTTTGTCATCCAGCAGGAAGAAGAGATGGCTGTTCGCTGACGCGAGTGTATGCCTGAAGGCTTCTTCTGTAAGTTGTATGGGTCGGGTAGTCAGTTGAGTCAGGAATTTCCGGGTGGCTTCCAGATATTCCGGCTTGTATTCCAGTATTTCGATGATTTGAGTCATAAATAAGTCGATTTTATGTCTATATATAATAAGGTGTAGCCTGCTTTAGGTCCGCGCTTTGAAGACCGGTGCTATTTTTTGTATCTCCGATTCGAAACCGAACCAATAACCATGTTCCGTGTCGGTGCTTACAGGCAGGAAGCAGAGGCGTAGTTCGGGTTTATAGTTGCCATAGATCACTTCCCAATGTTCGGGTGGAATTTGCCGCTTGGTTTTCACGTGTTCTGCCGGAAGTTTCTTGAGTGACATGCCTGCTTCTATCCATGCTATGGAGGCTTGTGTCCGATAGTCGGGATAATATTGTTTGCAATATTCATATAGAACTAATCCGCGTCTCTCCAGACTCATGGGTTGGTCAATGAGATTGGCTTCTGTCAGATAAGCCAGAAATCTATATAGAAAACGCCTGTCGTTCAGTATGAGTTCCCGTGTCAGTTCCTGCCACGCGGGAGTATTATAGAAGGCATCGAGCAAGCGGGACAGTCTGCGTGCTGTTTGCAGTTCGCCTACACTGATTTCTCCGGTTTGCAATACTTCATAAGGCGGAAGGGGAGAGTAGCGGATACCTAATTCGTCTGCCCGGTGGCGCATCTCTGTTCCGGGCAATAGCTTAAGAGATTCCAATTGGATTTCTCCGGCGCGGTACCCCGCAAGGGTATATATGTCTTCAAATATTTCATCCAAGCGATAAAGCGGGAGTCCGGCAATCAGGTCGGCATGGGTTTCCATATTGGATAGTGAGCACAGGAATTTCAATCCTTCCAATGCATCGGAGAGTTTGCCTATTCTTCGGCTTTTCTCTAAAACGGGTTCACGCAGACTTTGAATACCGGCTTCCAGATGAAGGAGTCCTGCCGGTAGTTGTCGCAATTCTTTTTTTAGCTCTTCAGACAACAGGGCGGGATGAATTTCCAGATGGAAGCAGATGTCGGGTGAGAACTCCAGAAAAAGTCGGAGAAGTTCTTTGGCGCGGCGCGGATTATAGTTGAAGGTGCGGTCGAGCACACGTACATTCTTGATGCCGTGGCTGTGAATGATTTGCAGTCTGTGGCGTATGCTTTCGATGGACAGTGTGCGCACCGGTTTTTCTCCTCCGCTTACGCAAAAGGCGCAAGTATTGAAGCAACCGCGTGTGGTCTCCAACTGGACAAAAGGTTTGCTCCAATTAAAGAAACGGCTTTCTTCGGGAGGAACGAGGCCGGAAAAGTTCAGTACGCGGGCTAAACCGTTGTCTTTATATTCTTTTTCGGCGGTCAGATAGCAGAGCCCCGGAATGGTGTTCCACTTCTCAGGCTGTTTCCGGCATGCCAGCCATTGCGGAAACGCTTCTTCTCCCTCTCCTCTGAATACACAGTCGACAAAAGGATTCTTACGCAGAAACTCTTCATTATCTCCCAAAAACTCGGGACCGCCCAAAATGAGACAGACATCCGGCAGTAATGCCTTTACGCGGGAAGTGATATGCATCAGTTGTTCGTGATTGAACAGCCAGGCGGTGGCTGCAAGTATGTCGGGCCGGCGGCGATAGATTTCATCGACAATCATCCCTACATTTTCATTGATGGTAGCGGATACTATATCCCATTCCACAGAGGTGTCTGAAGCCATTTGTGCATGCAAGGCAGGGAGTGCCAGTGAAGAGTGAGCATACGAACAGTTGAGGTCTATCCAGAGAATCTTCATTCTTAATATTGTTTTCTGTTTGCAAAGATAGCTTTTTTTTTATATCTTGCCTGTGTTTTTAAATAAATACCGTTATGATTAGAAGGGTAGAATTACAAGATGCTAAAGCGATTGCGGCTATTTATAATGAGTATGTAATACATAGTGTGGTTACATTTGATATTGAGCCTGTGCGCGAAGAGGATATGCGTGGTCGGATAGCCGGGATTTCGGCTCATTATCCTTATTTTGTTTGTGAATCAGACGGAAAAGTTGTGGGGTATTGCTATGCTCATCCCTGGAAACAGCGTGTGGCCTACGGACATACGCTGGAGACAACTGTTTACCTTCTTCCCGATTGTGTGGGGAAAGGTATGGGAACCCAACTCATGATGCGTTTGATAGAAGAATGCCGGAGGGAGGGTTACCATGCACTGATAGCTTGTCTGACGGAACCGAATGAAGACAGTACTTCTTTACATACTAAGCTGGGATTTCAAAAAGTATCTCATTTTAAGGAGGTTGGACTGAAGTTCGGGCGTTGGCTTGATGTCAGCGATTATGAACTTATCTTATAATCAGTGAACATTTCTATCCAAAAAGGGTTATAGCCATTAAACCTAAAAAAACTGACTATGACTCAAATTAATATTAAAAGGGTATATGAGACTCCTTCGTCCAATGACGGTTATCGGGTATTGGTCGACCGTCTTTGGCCCAGAGGCATGAAACGGGAGTATCTGAAATACGATTATTGGGCAAAAGAACTGACTCCTTCCAATGATTTGCGTAAATGGTTTCATGCTGATGTCGAAAAAAGATGGGGAGCCTTTGCTGATATGTACCAAAAGGAACTGGAACGCTCACATGCTGTTAAAACGTTCATTGATAGGATAAAACCTTATGAAAAGGTTACACTCCTTTATGCTTCGAAGAATCAGGAGCAGAATCATGCGCGTGTATTGGCGCAATATTTAAGCACACTTTTTTAGTTTTTGTGCAAAAAAAAGCTAACTTTGCGACCGTTTTAGGTAAAAAGAAGGATTATGATACAAAAGGTTCTAATCGCCAATCGTGGCGAGATAGCCGTACGTGTAATGCGTTCCTGTAAGGAAATGGGCATTCGCACTGTGGCTGTTTTTTCGGAAGCCGACCGCACAGCGCGGCACGTAATGTATGCAGATGAAGCCTGTCTGATAGGCCCTGCCGCTTCCAAGGATAGTTATCTGAATATAGATAATATTATCAAAGCTGCCAAGCAGCATCATGCCGATGCCATTCATCCCGGCTATGGCTTCTTATCCGAGAATGCAGACTTTGCCCGCCGTTGTAAGGAAGAAGGTATTATTTTTATCGGTCCGGCTGCCGAGACAATGGAGGCGATGGGCGATAAGATTGCTGCCCGTAAACGTATGATTGCAGCCGGTGTACCAGTCGTTCCCGGAACGGAACAGCCGTTACAGAGTGCTGAGGAAGCAGTCCGCATTTGCAATGAGATTGGTTATCCTGTGATGTTGAAGGCTTCAATGGGCGGTGGCGGAAAGGGTATGCGTCTTATTCATAATGAAAATGAGGTAGTGGAAGCTTATAATACTGCCCGTTCGGAATCCATGTCGTCTTTTGGAGATGATACTGTTTATCTGGAGAAGTTTGTGGAAGAACCTCACCATATCGAATTTCAAATTCTGGGTGATAATCATGGCAATGTAGTTCATCTGTTCGACCGCGAATGTTCTGTTCAGCGTCGTAACCAGAAAATAGTGGAAGAAAGTCCTTCACCGTTTCTTACTCCCGAACTTCGTAAGGAGATGGGAGAAAAGGCAGTTGCCGCAGCCAAGGCAGTGAACTATTCGGGTGCAGGAACCATTGAGTTTCTGGTGGACAAGAACCGTAACTTCTATTTCCTTGAAATGAATACCCGCCTTCAGGTGGAACATCCTATTACGGAGGAGGTAGTTGGTGTGGACTTGGTAAAGGAACAAATCCGTATTGCCAATGATGAGGTGTTGCATCTCAGACAGGAAGAGCTGTTTCAGCGCGGCCACGCTATCGAATGCCGTATCTGTGCCGAGGACACGGAAAACAATTTCATGCCTTCGCCGGGTATTATCAAGCAGCTTACTGAACCAAACGGTATCGGTGTCCGTATAGACAGCTATGTGTACGAAGGGTATGAGATACCTATTTATTACGATCCCATGATCGGTAAGTTGATTGTGTGGGCCACCACCCGTCAATATGCCATCGAGCGTATGCGCCGAGTGCTTTATGAATATAAAATTACCGGACTGAAGACTAATCTCAGTTATTTGAAACGTATCATGCATACGCCCGACTTTGTAAAAGGCGAATATAATACGTTGTTTATCGAGAAGAATTCCCGTATGCTGTTGCGCAGTAATGGCAACAACGAAGAAATCGAGAATATTGCCATGATTGCCTCTTACATCGATTATCTGATGAATCTGGAAGAAAACAAGAGTTCACAGTTGCCCGACGGTCGTCCCATCAGCCGTTGGCGTGAGTTCGGTTTGCAGAAGGGAGTATTACGCATCTAAACAAACGGAAAAGAAATATGGAAATACATATAGGAGACCGCATCGCCGATGTAACTTTGGTGAGCAAAGAGGGTAATAAGGTACAGTTCCTTATCGATGGAAAACCATACGATGTGGATATTGTGATGGCTGAGAACGGAAGTTGCTCCATTCTTCACGATGGCAATTCGTTTAATGCCGAGTTGATTCGCGGTGAAGGTGGTAAGAGTTATGACGTGAATATGTTTTATCGCTCTTATCACGTAGATATTGTGGATACGCAGACCAAGTACTTGCGCATGAAGAAGGGTGGAGAAGAGAAACAAGACGATCGGATTATTGCACCCATGCCGGGTAAGGTCGTTAAAATCCCCGTTCAAAAGGGAGACCGCCTTAGTGCGGGAGACATCGTGGTAGTGCTGGAAGCCATGAAGATGCAGAGCAACTACAAAGTAAGTTCGGATTGTGTCGTAAAGGATATTCTGGTGCAGGAGGGCGATGCCGTCAATGCCAATCAGGAGTTGATAATATTGGATATCATAAAAGAAGACTGAAAGAACCATGACAAGAGAAGAAATATACAGCCGGTTTGAGGAACTGGACAAAAAGGCATCGCTGGGTGGCGGTGTGGACAAGATAGAGAAGCAGCATGCACAGGGTAAGATGACTGCCCGCGAACGTATTGAAATGCTCCTTGACAAAGGTACGTTCAATGAATTGGACAAGTTGGTGAACCACCGTTGCACCAATTTCGGTATGGATAAAAAACAGATTGCCGGAGATGGAATGGTGACAGGTTACGGAAAGATAGACGGCCGCCTGGTTTTTGTGTATGCTTACGACTTCACCGCACACGGTGGTTCGCTGAGTGAAACCAATGCAGCCAAGATTGTCAAGGTGCAGGAACTTGCCCTGAAGAACGGTGCGCCTGTTATTGCACTGAACGATTCGGGCGGTGCCCGTATTCAGGAAGGTGTGAACAGTCTTGCCGGTTATGCATCTATCTTCTATCAGAACACCATCGCTTCGGGTGTTATTCCTCAGATTTCTGCCATCTTGGGTCCTTGTGCGGGTGGTGCCTGCTACTCTCCGGCACTGACCGACTTTATCTTTATGGTGAAAGAGCAAAGCCACATGTTTATTACCGGTCCCGATGTGGTAAAGACGGTGACCAATGAAGAGGTAGGAAAAGAAGAACTGGGTGGCGCTTATACTCACAGTTCCAAGAGTGGTGTCACTCACTTTATGTGTAATAATGAAGAGGAAGCTCTGATGAGTATTCGCGAGTTGTTGAGCTTCTTGCCTTCCAACAATATGGAGGATGCTCCCCTTGCCCCCTGTACGGATGATATTCATCGCCAGGTAGAAGCACTTCAGACCGTTATTCCCGAAGACCCCAATATGCCTTACGACATCAAAGATATTATCGAACCGGTGCTGGACAACCAGTACTTTTTCGAAGTAATGCCTCATTTTGCCAAGAACGTGGTAGTGGGATTCGGTCGTTTGGGAGGTCGTTCGGTGGGTATCGTTGCCAACCAGCCCGCTTACCTTGCCGGTGTGCTCGATATCGACGCCAGTGACAAGGCTGCTCGCTTCATCCGTTTCTGCGACTGTTTCAATATTCCTTTGATTACTTTTGAGGATGTTCCCGGTTTTCTTCCCGGTACGGTGCAGGAGCACAACGGCATTATTCGCCACGGTGCGAAAATCGTGTATGCATACGCCGAGGCCACAGTTCCCAAAGTAACCCTGATTACCCGTAAGGCATACGGTGGAGCCTATATCGTCATGTCCAGCAAGCCGACAGGTGCTGATGTGAATCTGGCTTATCCACAGGCGGAAATTGCAGTGATGGGTGCCGAGGGTGCAGTAAACATCCTGTATCGTAAATCGACTCCCGAGGAGAAGCAGGAGATAATAAAGGAGTATGAGAATAAGTTCTCCAACCCTTACCGTGCAGCCGAACGCGGTTTGATTGATGAAGTAATTATGCCGCGCGATACAAGATATAAACTGGCTCAGGCTTTGGATATGTGTCACAACAAAAACCAAAGTAATCCTCCCAAAAAGCATGGCAATATGCCGTTGTAATGAAAGTGCCTTCTTTTATACTTTAGAGTGTTAATAATATGAAATGAATCCCATTTTGCTGTCTCTATGCAAGAAGACGGTAAAATGGGATTCTTTGGTATTGTTATATTTGCCGGGAGCCGGCGATGAAGAAAGTCTACTCTTTTAACCACCGGTTTATGAGTGTCATGATCTCTTCTTGTGTTTTTTTATCGAAGCTGCCGATACGTGTGCGGTGACTGCCACCGGGTAATGTATATACCTTGATATTTTCTTTTTCTTCCAGCCAAGTGACGCCCGATGCAGTCCATGGATCATCTCCTCCATAGATATAAATCATTTTCGGGTCGTTTTCCTTCAAGAATTTCACCGTTTTCTTATAGAGCGTATCATCAAAACTGAGGTGCTGCAAATCGGCCGGAAGCATAACCCGGTACATATAGTTTTTGCTACTTTTGATAGTGAGATATTTTTCAAAAGGCTTGGTGTCATATCCATAATACCCTAATTCCTTGGCTGCTTGTACATTAAAAGAAGGATAGGGGGATTGCTCCGAAAAATAATCAGGCTCACAGATAGCGATGAAGTGGTTAAAGATAGTTTGATTGTCGGCTTTGGGTGAAGGTATCTTAGTGACGGAAGTGCCCCATTGCCATAATGCGAAGGAATATTCCAGCACATTGAAATCATAGATTTCTGTAATGGGTACACGGAAAGTATATCCTTTGTTTAAACAATATCTCTCGAACATAGGCAGTAACTCAGCCTTTCTTTTTAATACTTCCAATTGGAATTCTTTTACTTTTTCCCGATTTTGGGCTGTGGAGACTGTTTCGGCAATGAAAGGTTCATGGCGCCCGTCTTCCAGTGATTTGTTGAGGGGAGCTACATAAGGAACGGAGAAATCAACATCGTCAGGGAAGTAGGCACGATAGAACATGGTGGTTTGCCCTCCTTTACTGATTCCTGTCGAAATCCATTTTTGAGGATAAAGTTGCTTAAAGGTGGTGGTGACGTGATGTAAGTCATACAGGGAGTTTTCTACAGTCAGGTAATCCCAGTTGCAAGGGTCAGGCATGGATGCATCAAAATAACGGTATTCCACAAATACCAGATTGGCGTTTAATCGTTTGGAGAGCTCTTCCTGATATCGTGGTGCTAACGCATAAGTGGCGGCATATCCTTCGGTTACCAAGATAGTAGGACGGTCAAAACCAATATGACCTAAGATGATTCGTTGTTTGAAACTACCGGCTTCCGGGTGTTTAGGATCGAGCAATTGCTCGATGAACAAAACATATTTTTCGGGATATGCATTGCTTTCGAGCGGCTTAATGTCGGTAATTCCCGGAAGACTTTGGAGCTTTTTTAGCAGCTCGGTAGGATTGTTTTCTGCATGGATGAACTCTAATGGCAGTAGCAGAATACATACTGTCCATATAAAAAGAGAGATAGTGTGTTTCATAATTCTTTTCTGATAAAATAAGCTAATAGGCAACAAAAGTAGCGTTTTATTTCGATATTGTTCTTCAATCTTTTATCTTTGTGTAACTTAACAACCTGGAAATAATATGTTTTTTCTTTGCAGACTATGGATATGGTGTAAACGCTTCCGTCATCGTTGTGGTTACGGCGTGCACTCCCCGTCCGATTTTTTTTTGATAACTTCCATTATTTATGAGAGATCTCCTTACTATGCATACCGGACATTGAAGAAAAGGGGCTTTTCAAATTATCTGCCTCACTATCGGCGCAAAGTGAACCGTTTGCTGTTCAGATTGGTTAATTATTTCAGACCGAAATCATTGATAGAAGTGGGGATTGGTAATGGAGCATCCATCAGTTATATGCGTGCGGCTTGCCGCACTATGGACTCTGTTACGCTGAAGGGAAGAGACCGGGATAAAACGTTGCTGCAACTGACCAAAAAGTTGGAAGAACTGAAAAGCGTCGATTGTCTGCACATTGCACATACTCCTTTCTATCAAGAGGTGTTTGAAGAGGCGTTGCCTTATGTGCAGCCCGACAGTTGGTTTATCATCGGAGGAATTTACGAATCACAAGAGAAGCGCAAATGGTGGAAAGAGGTGGTTGCTGACGAACGAGTCGGTATTACTTTTGATTTATATGATATTGGTCTGGTATTTTTTAATAAGAATCGTTATAAACAGCATTATATAGTCAACTTTTTATAAATATGACCATGAAAAAAAGTATGATATACACGAAGACAGGCGATAAGGGCACCACCTCATTGGTAGGAGGAGTTCGTGTGCCTAAGACTCACATACGCTTGGAAGCTTATGGAACAGTCGATGAATTGAATTCCTATCTGGGTCTTTTGCAAACATATTTGACAGAAGAGGCCGATAAAAGGTTGGTGGCCCATGTACAGAATAAGTTATTTTCCGTTGGTTCCTATTTGGCAACCGATCAGAGCCAGACTGAATTGCGTATGGAGAGCCGTATAAATGACAAAGATATTACATTGTTGGAACAAGCTATCGATGAAATAGACAATGCACTTACTCCTCTTCATGCCTTTATTCTGCCGGGAGGAGCGCGTGGGGCTGCTGTTTGTCATATATGCCGTACGGTGTGTCGGAGGGCTGAGCGTCGTATATTGGCATTGGCGGGAGAATGTGAGATAGAGGCTCGTGTTACAGCTTTTGTCAATAGATTGTCGGATTATCTGTTCATTTTGGCACGGAAGTTGAACTATCTTGCAAAAAAGGAAGAAATTTTTTGGGATAAAAGTTGCAAATGAAATAATTTATTATACTTTTGCGGCTAAATAGAGACAGAAAGAAAAGTATTTACTTTAAAAATAAGATAACTATGTACTGGACATTAGAATTGGCCTCGAAGTTAGAGGATGCTCCCTGGCCTGCTACAAAGGATGAGTTGATTGACTATGCAATGCGTTCGGGCGCTCCGTTGGAAGTAATCGAAAACTTGCAGGAGATGGAAGATGAAGGCGAAATCTATGAAAGTATAGAAGATATTTGGCCGGATTATCCGAGCAAAGAGGATTTCTTTTTCAACGAAGAAGAATATTAGAAAGAGAACATAGCGGACAGAATAAAAAATTCTGTCCGTTTTTTGTTTGATATTTCTTCTTGGAAGGGGGTATTGGAAAGCGTAATGTAACTTTCCTGAGAGATTGAACATTATACATGGAAAAAGTGTTTATCTTTGTGGCGTAAACTAAAAATAGACAAACATGAAAAAGATTATTAGTGTATTAATGGTAGCTGTATGTTTGATGATGGCTGCTCCTGCTCAGGCTCAGTTGCACTTTGGAGTAAAAGGTGGCTTGAACCTGTCAAAGGTTAGTTTCTCGAAATCAGATTTAAAAGGAGATAATAAAACCGGTTGGTTCATTGGTCCGATGGCTGAATTCACCCTGCCCATTATTGGGATTGGTGCGGATGTTGCGGCTTTGTATTCACAGACAGAACTGGCTGCAAAGGGATATTCCACCGATGCAAAACTGAAAACGATTGAGATTCCGGTAAATTTGAAATGGTCTTTCGGACTTGGAAGTATGTTGGGTGCTTATATTGCTGCCGGGCCTCAGTTCGGTTTCAATATTGGTAATAAGAAAGGATTTATGAATTATGATCTGAAGAAGAACAACACCAGCTTCAATGTGGGGGCAGGTGTGAAACTGATCCGCCATTTACAGCTTGGCGTGAATTATAATTTTGCTTTGGGGCATACTGCCACTCTTTATGCTGACCCTAATATAATCCTTGATGGTAAACCACTTACTCAGGATGTGAAGATAAAGAACAACACTTGGCAAGTTTCTTTGGCATACTTGTTCTAGACAACCTTATTTAATAAAAGATAAAAAGGAGGCATTCAGTAAAGAATGCCTCCTTTTTTGTAATTTTGCACCATGAAAAAATTCGTAGATGTCATAGTTCCATTACCTATTGCCAACCAATACACTTATTCCCTTCCTCAGGAGATGGAAGAGATGGTACAGATTGGTTGTCGGGTGATTGTTCCGTTTGGAAAGAAAAAGTTCTATACGGCAATAGTGACAAATGTACATTATGCGGCCCCGGAGGGGTATGAAACGAAGGATATAGCTGAAGTGCTAGATTCATCTCCGGTACTGTTACCGAAACAATATGAGTTCTGGCAATGGCTGGCGGAATATTATCTTTGTACATTAGGAGATGTGTACAAGGCGGCTATCCCTTCGGGTATGAAACTGGAAAGCGAAACGTTGGTGGAATATAATCCCGATTTTGAGACCACCGCACCGTTACCGGAGAAAGAGCAGAAAATTCTAGATTTGTTGAGTCGGGATACAGAACAGTGTGTAACCCAGTTGGAAAAAAACAGCGGACTGAAAAATGTGTTGACTGTCATCAAGTCTTTGTTGGACAAAGAAGCCATCTTTGTCAAGGAGGAACTGAAACGTAATTACAAACCGCGTACTGAGGCGAGGGTGAGATTGGTGAACGGAGAAGCGGATGAGGCTTACTTACAACGGCTGTTCAATGAATTGTCACGTGCTCCTAAACAATTGATGATATTAATGAAGTATGTGGAATTGTCCGGTTGGGTAACCAAAGGGTATGCTTTAAAGGAAGTAACAAAGAAAGAGCTGCTTGAAAAGTCAGGAGGTTCTGTTGCCGTTTTTAACGGATTGGTCGAAAAGAAAGTCTTTGAGGTCTATCATCAGGAGATAGGACGTTTGGATAAAGGAATTTTGGATACCGGTGATATTAATCCGCTGAATATTGCGCAGCAACAGGCCTATAGCAACATTCTTCAATGCTTCAGAGAGAAAAATGTGTGTCTTCTGCATGGTGTTACATCCAGTGGCAAGACGGAAATTTATATCCACCTCATTCAGGAGGTGCTGAAAACAGGAAAGCAAGTCTTATATTTGCTTCCGGAAATTGCACTGACCACTCAGATAACTGAGCGTTTGAAAAGGGTGTTCGGACATCGGCTGGGTATTTATCATTCCAAGTTTCCGGACGCTGAGCGGGTGGAGATATGGCAGAAACAGTTGGGTGAGGAGAGTTACGATGTGATTCTTGGAGTCCGTTCCTCTATTTTTCTACCTTTCCACAACTTGGGGCTAGTCATCATAGATGAGGAACACGAGAATACGTATAAACAGCAAGACCCCGCCCCACGTTACCATGCCCGTAGTTCAGCCATCATGCTGGCTTCTATGTTCAAGGCGAAAGTGCTGTTGGGAACGGCTACTCCTGGTGTGGAAACTTACTTTAATGCTACCTCGGGAAAGTATGGCTTGGTAGAATTGAAAGAAAGATATAAAGATATCCGGCTTCCTCATATAGAACTGGTTGACATCAAGGAACTGGCGCATCAAAAGCGGATGCAGGGACCTTTCTCACCGGTGCTGGTCAAGCAGATAAAAGAGGCATTGGAGCGTAAGGAGCAGGTTATCCTGTTTCAGAACCGTCGCGGTTTCGCTCCAATGATAGAATGTCATACCTGCGGCTGGGTTCCTAAATGCAAGAACTGTGATGTGAGTCTGACGTATCATAAGGGGCTGAACCAGCTGACTTGCCATTACTGCGGATATACCTATCAAGTTCCCCGTTCCTGCCCGGCGTGCGGTGGAGTGGAATTGATGCATCGCGGTTTCGGTACAGAGCGTATAGAAGATGATATAAAACTGATATTCCCCGAGGCGAAAGTCGCCCGGATGGACTTGGATACCACCCGTACCCGTACCGCATACGAGAAAATTATCACGAATTTTGAACTGGGCAAGACGGACATTCTGATTGGTACTCAGATGGTATCCAAAGGATTGGACTTTGATCATGTCAGTGTGGTGGGGATTCTGAATGCGGATACGATGTTGAACTTCCCGGACTTCCGGAGCTATGAGCGTGCTTTCCAACTGATGGCCCAAGTGGCAGGACGTGCCGGGCGTAAAAATAAGCAAGGACTGGTCATCCTTCAGACCAAATCGCCGGATTTGCCTGTTATTCATCAAGTGATACATAATGATTATGAACAATTATACTACGATCAATTGGCAGAACGGCAGATGTTTAAGTATCCGCCTTACTATCGTTTGATTTATGTATATTTGAAACATCGCAAAGAAGATGTTCTGGATCTGGCGGCGGATACCATGGCAGCACAGCTCCGTTCCGGATTGGGCGACAGGGTATTGGGCCCGGACAAACCGCCGGTGGCCCGTATCCAGACCTTATTTATAAAGAAAATGATTGTGAAAGTGGAGCAGAATGCTTCTATAAAGAAAGTGCGTGATTATCTGCTTGCCGTGCAACGTGCCATATTGGAAGATGAACGTTTCCGTTCGTTGTTAGTATATTATGATGTAGATCCACAGTAACTGGTCCATGCACTGGATGATAATAGAAAAGATAAACGAAAATAAAGATGAAGATAGAATTAGACGTACATACCCATACCATTGCCAGCGGGCATGCATTCAGTACTTTACAAGAAATGGCGCAAGCTGCCGCCGGTAAGGGATTGAAAGTTTTAGGGATAACGGAACATTCGCCCGGTATTCCCGGTACTTGCCATCCTATTTATTTTAGAAACTTGCATGTGGTTCCCCGCCGGATGTATGGGGTGGAGCTGTTGCTGGGGGCTGAGATTAATATTCTGGATGGTAAAGGAAACCTCGATTTGGACGAGGACTATATGAAGATGCTTGATATCCGTATCGCGGGTATCCACTCTTTGTGTTATGAATATGGAACGATAGAAGAAAACACTCATGGAATGGTGCAGGCTATCAGTAATCCTTTTATTCATATTATCAGTCACCCCGGAGACGGTACGGCAGCGTTGCATTTTGAACCGATGGTATTGGCAGCCAAAGAACACCATACTTTATTGGAAATAAATAACAGTTCTTTAAAGCCCACCCGTAACAAGCCCGATGCCCGTGAGAACAACCTCACCATTCTCCGTTTATGCAAGAAATATGAAGTTCCGGTCATCTTGGGAAGTGACGCGCATATTTCGTTTGATATAGCCCGTTACGATAATTTGTATGAATTGTTGCAGCTTACCGGGTTTCCTGAAGAGCTGATCATGAACCGTGATGTGAAATCATTTAAAGAATATCTCCATTTGTAGATTATATATGAAAAGAATACTTTTTGTCTGCCTTGGTAATATTTGCAGGTCTTCTTCGGCAGAAGAAGTGATGCGTACTCTCATAAAGAAAGAAGGACTGGAACACGAGATAGAGGTGGATTCTGCCGGAATCCTGAGTTATCATAGAGGGGAATTGCCCGACAGCCGTATGCGGATGCATGCTTCCCGCCGCGGTTACAATCTGACCCATCGTTCCCGTCCTGTCTGTACGGAAGATTTTTATCATTTTGATATGATCATCGGTATGGACGACCGTAATATAGAGGACTTGATGGAACGTGCTCCCGATCTGGAAACGGAAAAGAAAATCCATCGCATGACAGATTATTGCCGCACCAAGGTGGCAGACTATGTTCCCGACCCTTACTATGGCGGTGCGCAAGGGTTCGAGAACGTGCTTGATATATTGGAAGATGCTTGTGCTGGATTACTTACTTCTTTAGTTCCGGATAACTGATACGAGTATGATACATCGTTTTCAGCTTTTCTTTAAACAGCGCTTTAACTGTTGCTATATCCTTGAACGTAATAGGGCATTCTTTGAAATACCCTTCAGATACCTGTGTGTCAATAATCTTATCTACCAGTGTGCTGATGCTTTCTTCCGTGTACTCCGGCAGGCTGCGTGAAGCCGCTTCTACAGAGTCTGCCATCATCAGGACGGCCTGTTCTTTGGTGAACGGGTTCGGACCGGGGTAGCGGAACTTTTCCTGGTCCACTTCTTCGTCAGGATGTTCGTTTTTATATGAAATGTAGAAATACTTCGTCAGTCCCCGTCCATGATGGGTACTAATGAAGTCTTTGATCACTTTGGGCAGATTATGCTTCTCCGCCAGTTTCAGTCCGTCGGTAATATGACTGATGATAACCTGGGCGCTTTGTTCATAACTTAAACTCTTGTGTGGGTTGACTCCCGACTGGTTTTCTGTGAAAAAAGCCGGATTCACCATTTTACCGATATCATGATATAATGCTCCTGTACGTACCAGCTGGCTTTTACCTCCAATCTTGTTTGCCGCCGCCGCAGCCAGGTTTGCCATCTGCAATGAGTGTTGGAAAGTGCCCGGAGCTACTTCGGACATTTCCCGAAGCAAGCTATTGTTGATATTTGACAATTCCACCAAAGTCACATCTGAAGTAAAACCGAATATTTTCTCCAAAAGGAATAGTAACGGATAGGCGAACAGCAGTAAAATACCGTTGATCATAAAATAGATGTACATGCGCGTATTCAGCTTGGTCAAATCATCTTCATGAATCAGCTCGAAAGCAAAATATAATAAAGCGTAACTGATAAATACAACCAAAGCCGTCCGTAACAATTGCGACCGTTGGGACAATTCTCTCAAACTATAGATCGCCACCATTCCTGCCACTACCTGTAACAATATAAACTCATGTGGAAAACGTAAAGTGATGGAGCAAAGCAAAATGATAGTGACATGTGCCATGAATGCCGTTCTTGAGTCAAGGAAAACACGGACTATAATCGGAATCATGGCAAATGGAACCACGTAAATACTTGACAAGTTCTGTTCCACCATAATGGAAGACAGGACGGGGAAGAATACAATCAGCGCAAATAGCAAGGTGAGTGTTCCTTTTCGTTCATAATAATCTGCCCGGAACAACTCCAGATAGGCCATGAAGCAGAACAGGAAGATTCCTACATATAATATTTGTCCGGCCAATGTCAGTCTTTTCTCTTGTACCGAGTCGCTGCGTTTTTCCCATTCCTTGCGTAAGGATTCCAATATATTGTAAGTTTGCTCATCAACAATTTCTCCACGGTCAATAATCTTTTGTCCGTTCAGCACAAAGCCGTTTGCCCATGAAATATTAGAGAGCAGATCTTTTTGCGCGGCTTCGGACTTTTCTTCATCATAAACCAGATTAGGTGTAATGTAATCATTCAGATTACATTGTTGTAATATCTTCTTTTTGTAGTGGGCGGTATCCGCATTCAGCAAATATTCATAGGCTTCCTTCACGGTGTACAATTGGTCGATAAAACGGCTTGTTGCTACATTTTTGTCTACCAACCGTATGGCAATGATGCTGTCTTCCTCCATACGCTTCAAGTCATTTCCGGCAATGATTCCGTCTTCATACAGTGCCTTTAATGTACGTTCAATATAACGCACATAGTCCGTGCCCGGCAATGAGTGGCGTAAGGTCTTGTTGTAATCCTCCCTTAATTTGGAAAGGACATTTTTTTCGGCTTCCTTGTCTATTTGGAAATAAGGTTGATAGTCTGCCAGGATGCTGTCCTGTTCCTTTTGTACTTGCAGATCGTTTTTGTAAATCGGAAAATCAAAAGATGCCTGTAACAGTCCGTATTTCCAAGGCTTGTTTATATCAAATTGATAGTTGAACTTCCCTTCATTGGGCAAAAAGTAGACTATTACCGATACTGTGGCAATGAAAATAAGGCTTTTATAAATCAAATTTTTATATGAAAACCGTTTGCTGGTCTTGAAACTTCTCATAATCGTATATTTTTGCGCGCAAAATACGAAAAAATCGGGAAATTTAGATTA
>OHBM01000965.1_pt1 | contig 22234 bp, 16 predicted proteins | sample 1577251 | NCBI WGS metagenome assembly OHBM01 (sample SAMEA3541557, study PRJEB24748) | human gut metagenome | biome: human gut; feature: human-associated habitat; material: faeces | place: China | collected 2012 | reverse complement strand
TTTTTCGCCCCAAAATCACGCTTTTGGCAGTGCGTGAAAAGCACCGGTTATGCCGGACTGCACCCAAAGTCGTGTAGGAAAATGCCGGGGTGAAATCAAAACTGCCGTTATCGGCAAAAATAAAGCGAAAACAGATTTAGGGTGATTGATTTTTTGCCGATAATGTGGTATGCTTGAGGTGTAATAGAGATAAATGCAATACATCAATTTTCAACTCTTGGTTGAAAAACATCGTTTTCCAAGTTATTGTCAGCAAAAAAGTCATATGGTATACTCTATTTGAGCTCAAAAGCAAGTGCACTTTACTAGATTTAGGAGGTAAATATGAATATCGGAAATAAAATCAGAGAACTACGCAAACAACGAGGCATAACACAAGAACAGTTGGCGGAGAGTATAGGAATTTCTTTTCAGGCTGTTAGCAAATGGGAAAATAATATTGCTCTTCCTGATATCACTCTTGTTCCTGTACTGGCAAGTTATTTTGGTGTGTCTATGGATGAATTATTCGATTTCAACCTAAAGGAAATTGAACATGCAGTTAGGATCATAACTGAAAAAGCATATCAATACAGAGAGAGCAATCCTGCTGAGAGTAGGCGAATCCTCGAGGAGGGCTTAAAGAAATATCCCGAAAATGACATTTTATTAAACAATCTGCTATATGTATTAGATTATTCAGTAAAGCCGGATGAAACAATTGCAATTGCCAGCAAACTGATTGAAAAAACCAATCAGAACGACGTGAAATATGATGCGCTCCGATTTCTCGCTTATGCTTATAAAGCAAAAGGGGATTTAGAGAGTGCTGAAGCTGCTATTGAGCAAATCCCTGAAATATACTTTACTAAACTGACAGAGAAGGCTTATCTTTTGTCGGGAAAAGCTAAGTTTGAAGCTGCTGAAAAGCAAAAATGGATTTCTTTTGAAAACTTGCTTCAAATGATGTGGAAGTTAGCTGAATATTACGAAGAAAACGGAAAGATCGATAAGGCTATAGCGGAAACTAAAAAGGCTTTGAATCTCATATCTATTATCGGGAACTCCCAATTTGACACCTATGTAAAGTTTTTCGGCAAGCAAATAGAACGGTTAAAAAGCAGGCTTTAATTATCGTCATGTAGGCAAATGCTGAGGTGAAATCAAAACTGCCACTATCGGCAAAAATATATGTGAAGATAGGCTTTGAACGATTGATTTTCTGCCGATAATGTGGTATACTGATAACAGTAACTTCGGAGGGCAGGAAGATGAAATATTTATCCGTAAAAGAGATAGCGGCACTTTGGAATACCTCCGAGCGCAGCGTCCGCAACTACTGCGCGGCAGGTCGCGTCCCCGGCGCTTTTCTGACGGGCAAGACCTGGAATATTCCCGAAAATGCCGAGAAGCCCGAACGGAGCAATAAAAGCAAGCCCGCACCGCAGACTTTGGCGGATATTCTCAAAGAAGAAAAGCGCAGCCGGATCCACGGCGGAATTTATCATAAAGTGCAAGTGGAACTGACCTATAATTCCAATCACATGGAGGGCAGCCGCCTGACCCACGAGCAGACGCGCTTTATTTTTGAAACAAACACCGTCGGCATCACCGAGGAAGGCGTGCGGGTGGACGATATCATCGAAACCGCCAATCACTTCCGCTGTATCGACGAGGTCATCGAATGCGCAAAATCGCAGCTCAGCGAAAAATTCATCAAGCACCTGCATTTTATCCTGAAAACCGGAACAAGCGACGCAAGGAAAGATTGGTTTGCCGTCGGCGATTATAAGAAGCTGCCGAATGAGGTCGGCGGGCGGGAAACAACCTTGCCCGAGGAAGTGTCGGCGGAAATGAAAAGACTGCTCGATGAGTATAACGGCAAGGAAACGGTGACGCTTGAAGATATCCTTGCGTTCCATGTACGGTTTGAGCGCATCCACCCATTTCAGGACGGCAACGGGCGTGTCGGACGGCTGATCATGTTAAAGGAATGCCTGAAACATAATATTGTGCCGTTTATTATTGAGGACAGCATAAAAATGTTCTATTACCGCGGATTGCAGGAATGGGACCGGGAAAAAGGATACCTGACCGGCACCTGCCTGTCGGCGCAGGATACATTTAAGAAATACCTGGATTATTTCAGAATACCGTATGAAAACTGAAAACCTCACGCACGGCTTTGGATGAACCGTGCGTGAGGTTTTTGTATAGTCGGTGCCTTTGCGAGGAATGGCAAGGGGTTATTCTCTGCGAAAGTGAAAATTCAGCGAATTTTCACTTTGGTCAGGTAATTTTTGTGAAAAACGGATTAGCTGAAATCAGGACCGCGACGGTCACACACAGAATCATTCTTATTGTTGCTAAAGCTGATAAAACTATGAAATCTAAAATCCCATAGTGTCAAGTATACACAGGCATTAAGGTAACACAATAGGGGTGACCGCATGGTGTCGCTCCTGCTGCACAGGAAAATGACCTAATTTTTTATTCAGCAACAGCGATTAACTCATGAAAGCTTATGAGCTATACCAAACTCATTGCTGTCAGCACCATTTTCTTGTATTGTTCTTTAACGCTTTCGGGTCCCTTAATTTGCACTTTTCCTTCAAAGCCAAATATCCAGTTGAAAAACACTTTGCCAACAGCAACTTCTTCGATAACGCGGAAGTTTTGAAGATCCCCGGCATAGGTATGAACATCTGGACCAAAACAGTCTATGATGGCATCCATTACGCTATTATCGCAAAGTAATTCAACTTCAACACGAGGAGCATCATACATCCTGAATGTCGTTTTAATATATTTGCTTACATCAAAACCAACAGGTTGAGGCACGGCAGATTTGTCCAAGATACATGGGCACGCCGCGATTCGATCTACTCTATGGCTGCCAATGGCTTGATACTTGTCAGAATAGCCTACAATAGTTATCTCCATCCCATACAAGCGAGTACGGGCTAAATGTATAGCGCTCTCCGCCGTGGTGCAGGATGCGTTCCTTCTTAATATTGTACTCAATCTTTTGAAAGGAAATCTTTTTTCGCTGGTTAATTGCGTCATTTATCGCATCGATAATATAAAGTATCTGCTTATTCTCAATCTTGCCTCGCCCGTCTACGATAACATTTCTCTTTAACTCTCTTGCTTTGTGACTGCCAGCAAGGGATGTGAGTTTTTTGATAAGTTCATTGCTTTTTCCTTCTGCAATAAACTTCGATGATGCAACAGCATCAATTATCGTTTTCAGCTCTGCGACTTCAAACTCCCTCTCAATAAAGCGATACTGGTTCTGTGTAGACCGGCGTTCATCGATAGAGTAACCAGCCCGCTGCAGAACTTCAATGTCACTTTTTAGCGTTGTTCGATGAGTGTCAAGACCATATTCTCGCTTTAAGATATCACAAAGCTGAGTGGTGGTCAGATAGTTGTCCTCATCTGTACGCTCCTTTAGAATTTGAAGGAGAAATAAAGGTCTAAGCTTTGCGTCTATATCCATATTTCGCCTCTCATTTTTTCAGAATTCTAATCAGAGATTCTGCAATTATATCCGCTTCTTCAAAAGTGTTTTCTTTGCCAAATGAAATCCGAATCGTTCCCCTAGCATAATTATCTTCCAGTTTGATTGCCTTTAAGACATGGGAGATTTGCGTACTAACACTATCGCATGCAGAACCAGTCGATACACATATTCCCATCAAGTCCAAACGATGAAGAATTGCTTCTCCGTCTGCATCTTTGAATGACACGCTGATATTCCCAGGAATGTGATTCCGGGCACCGTTTCTCACAAAATCGAGCCCTGATTCCTTTAAGCGTTCAAGCAGGGCATTTTCAAGTTTTAGTATATGCTCAGCATTTTCATTCAAAGCGGAGCAGCTGATTTCAAGTGCTTTTGCCATACCCACGATAGAAGCAACATTTTCAGTACCGGCACGCATTCCGAATTCTTGAGCACCGCCATCGTTAAGAGGCCTCAATTCAACGCCTTTTCGGATATAAAGAAATCCAACACCTTTAGGACCATTAAATTTGTGTGCTGATGCTGAGAGCATATCAATACCCATCGCCTTCACATCTATGGGAGTATGTGCAATTGCTTGAACTGCATCAGTATGAAAAATTGCACCATGGGAATGGGCAATTCGCGCCAATTCTGCGATCGGCTCGATTGTTCCTATCTCATTGTTTGAGAACATGATAGAAACAAGCCTTGTTCTATCGGAAATTACGGAACTTAGCTGTTCTGGAACCACAGTTCCTTCCGAATCAGGAGATAAGTAAGTTACCGGATAACCATGCCGTTCTATTGATGCACAAGCATTTAAGAGAGCATGATGTTCTATTGTCGAAGTAATAGTTGCATGTTTATCTGGGTCCGAAGCTGCAGATCCTTTTATAGCCCAATTGTCACTTTCCGTTCCCCCAGAGGTGAAGTAAATCTCCTCTGGGAGAGCGTTGATGCACTTAGCAATCATTTTTCGCGATTCAGCAAGTGCTTTTTTGGGCTTTCGTGCAAATGCATATGGCTGTGAAGCATTACCATACTCGTCTGTCAGCCACGGTATCATTGCGTTGAAAGCTTCTTTGTTCAGTTTTGTTGTGGCCGCATTATCGGCATAGATAAATTGCTTCATAGATATTTCCTCACCTGAAGAGGGTGCAGCCTTCTTCTTTAAACTCTTCAATTTTTTCCAATAGTTCGTCCACTGTGCAACCCAAATAGTCTGCAAGGCAATCCATACAGTAGAAATTTGTTATGTCTTTGCCCAACATCTTTTTGTTTATTCCTATGGTGTCTTTATCCAATGGCTTTTTACCACACGCAATACATTCTTTTTCCATTTTAGTCATCCACCGTAAAGAACGGAACATCCTTACCCTTGTATTCTGTATCTATGAATCCCTGCTGCAGTTTTATAATGCGCCGCATCTTCATTGCAGGAATAAGGCAATAGTCTCTAAATTCTGTCTTATCAACATCTATTTCCGACTGAACATTTGGAAAAAGAAGCTTAAGATAAGCAGTTGCTATTTTCTTGATTGCTTTTGCGTCTCGCGTGTCGGCATCATCTGGTCCTTTTACAAGCTTCTCAACAATAGCGCTATAGCTCATATCGTTTCTCAGCTCATGTAGAATGGAACAAAAATACTCGGAGTTCAATGCCCATCCTGTAACCTTCAAGCTATCGTTCATTCTCGGGATATCCCAGCCCTTCACAAATCCATGAATACGATCAAGTAATGCAGTCTCCTGAAACAATGTTGGAAGTTCACCAAGCATGTATTCATACTCATTCATCTTTTCCTCTTTTATGTTGCCAAGGAAAACGACCCCCGCATCAGACTCTCCATTATATCCGTTTGCATTAAATGTTCCGTATTCCAAATATCCCTGCAGTATAGAGCGCATTTCATTCTCGTCACCAAAGTTAACAAGCTTCACTTCATCTATTGCAAGAAAGTCTGGACCACAAATATATCCAGGTTTTCTGCGGTTAGCATCATAGAACATCTTAGTTCTGGTTATTTTTCCGCCGTCAACTAAAAGCCCATATTTGCTTACATGACCAAATACATAGCTTTTTCCTGTTCCTTTGGGGGCCAATTCAATTAAATTAACTCTTTTTTCAACAAAAGGTAAGAGCCTGGTTAGCATTGACAGTTTTTGCAGATCGGACTCATATCCATCTGCATTATAATCGATGGCTCCAAGAAGAACATCAATCCATTCGTCAATCGTAAAATGGGACCGCATTTCCTTATAATAATCAAGGTCAACGGTATATGGGCAGAAGTTCTTAAAACCGATGAGTTTGATTTTACCTGAGAGCCTAGGCTTAACCGTATCGTCTGGTGGACGATAGCCGAGTTTAATAATGCCCCATGTTTCACCATTTTTGACGAGCTCGTCTTTATAGGTTTCCCAAATAGAAGGCTCAATCATCGTCTCCTTTTCAGATACGCCAAAATCCGGAATTGCAAATGAAATTTCGCCAGTTTTGATATTAATATCTATAGAGATTCTTGTAAGGAGCTGAACCTGCTGATTTTCATAGACGATTCTGTTCTTAATGCTCATCCAGTCTTCTTTTTTGGGAATATACTTTTTAACAAACGCAGATACCTGCTGCATGTCAAAGTTTCCATATTCATCGCTAAAAGTCTTCAAAAGGTAATCTCTCAAGAAAGCAGGAAGCCCTAAAGAAGAGAAAAAGCTGTTATTCCTGAGATCCTTGTATACGACCATTTCATCAAAATAGTCACGCAGTTTTGTCACTTTTTATTCCTCCTTAGTTAAAAATCGAATAGGCCTGCGTTTTCCGACATTCCCATTTTCTTGATTTCAAACTTTTGACCGGAAGCAAGAATGTCATTCCCATTGAGAATTTCAAACGTATAAGTTCCTTTTCTTGTATAGTCAGCCAGATCGACGCTATAAATATATGGTTCTGATGTAGCTAAAGCATCATAATATTGCCCGTTCAGCATAATACCAATGCTATTGCTCTTTACACCAACATATATCCGAGGCGTTGCATGTTCTTTGGCGGCAAGTGTAATCACCCTTGACGAATCAAGAATAAATGCCTCGATATTAGTTTGCTTCCGTGTAATTTCTATAATTGGAACAGCGACCTCTTCCAAAGATGCTCCTCCATGTACTTCAACATTTGCCTTTCGTCCACCTTTGAATCGATCGTAGTTAGCCAAAACCCAAAATCCGTTTTCTTCGATTGCAGCATTTGGTTTACTATTCAATTCATTTACTGGGCAACATCTTCCAGAGTGTTCCCCAGATGTGGCCATGCTCCAGATGTTTTCCGTTTCATGTAAAACGGCCAATCTACTTGCACCATGGTCAGATATGATGATAGCCTTTTCATATGAGCCATTAAAAATACTTGCTTGGATTTTTTTCAAAAGCTCATCAATAATTTCAAGCTCACGAATAAGGTAAATCGGATTTTTTTCTTTTTCATAGTCAAAACTATCTTCGCCATGATGTTTGATATCGTCAAGATCCTTAATGTCCGCTATAACACACCCTTTGCTTTGAAGTGTAGCCACAAATTCTTTGTTTTGCGAGGTAATTGAAGGCAATTCACATCGCCCACAGGATACATCTGCAGATAAGCCATACTCGCTACACTTTTCTTGAATAAAGCCAAGATATTCAACACCAAGTGCATCAAGGAAAAATGCTCTTGAATTGGTAACATCAAGTTTTTCAACGATAGCCGCTCTGGGCTTTAATGCTGTGACAAAATCCATTTTTGTGGCTTGTTCATCAACAACCGTCTCAAAGGACGGGAGAATATGATTAACTACTTTTTGATACTTGTATGCGTCAAAATAATCGTCAAGTAACTTATTTTTAAAGCGGAATTTTGTCAAATAGCTCGCCAGATCCGGATATACTTTTTTTAAAACAGAAATTAGTTTCAGAGTATCATACTTTTGGCCATAGACATTAAGCCACGCAATTATCCTTTCTTTCTCAAGAATCGTTAAGTCAGTAAGATAATAAAGCGCATTTTCACCCTTGGTTGCAAGGACTTTGCAATATTCTGTAATCTCTGACAAGCAATCCTTAAGTTCTCCTAGAAGATCCTTACGCTGTCTATATAACGGGTCGAATTTAGCGTTCGATTTATCAACCGTCAAAATCAAACGAAAAATGGTTTTAATCAGCTCTTTCTCTGTCGAGACAGAATCTATCACCATTTGCAGATATTCGTTCTCTTTTGCTCCGCTTATAGACAATGCGATAAAATACAGCCATTTTTTATTGTCGTCATACTTCTGGTATGATGCTATTGCATGGCAGAGATTAAGCTCAGAGCCAAACTCCCCCTCTATAAGCTGACTCCAGTTCCCGTTTTGCCCCATTTTTTGAAGCGCATAATTCCACTGCTCTGGCGTGCCAAAGCTGTTAGGAACACTTTTTGTTCTTGGATCATTTCTCGCCAAAATGTCATATCCGTTATTCAACTGAGAGATATGATAAATAGACTCAGGGAAACTGTCCTTAAGCGCCATCGTCGAAATGTATGCAGTGTTTTGTGGGCAGCTTTCAACGATCGCCCCAATTTTCTGTAGACCCGAATAGCACCCGGCAAACGCAGCTGAAATGGAAGGATTAACAAAACAAATAACCGGTGTAGTATCTGACGCGCCGTCAACAATAACCACCCTACCGTTTTCTACAATTCTAGGATCCGAAAACTTCAGGTAGCTTTTGCACTGATATGTAAGCACAACTACATGGCCGGATATACCACTGGTAGCTAATGTTTTCAATGCTCTTTTTGTTGCTAACTCGCCATGAAGCTTTAGGAAACCAGTAACATTTGTAATAAAGGTATTGCCGACATTTGCTGAGACAGCCGCATAGAGTTCGTCAACCTTCAGATCGCCGTCATCGTTACAAAAGCTCTCAATATCAGGGAAAGTGTTTTCCCCGACCTTAAAGTAGTCGATTATCTCTGACTTGTCTGATTTGGTTTGGACATCCACAAGAAGAGGCCAGGTTTTGTTCGAACAAAGATAAGCCTGTATTCGCTTTTTTGCATCGTTTAAGTTCATAAAACGACCTCCAAATTATTTTTGCCCTTTGATTATCTCCACGCCGACAGCAATGTTGTCTTCAATCAATTTCTTGAGGTAGTCCTTAAGCTGATCAACGGGCATATTGTCGATGACCTGCTTTGCTTCGCTGTAGCCGGATTTCACATAGTTCGCATTTGCCATTCCCTTGATTTTCACCGAAACTTCTTTACTGCCCATCCAGTGATAGGGAGATTCCGTAACATGGCTTTTCAGATAGTCAATCACTTCATCAACATCGTCGAAGAGAATTGTATAATCTCCAAGGAAGACGTCACGGAATGCCTTATCTCGTTCGGATTTGCTGCTGAGTTTATCCGCGTAGGTTATTTTGCTAAGATAATCCTCGGCTGTTGCGATTGATTCTTCATCTTTTGTTTTAGAGTTAATAAAGCCAAACACCTTACGCGCTATGGACATTTCAGCATCTGGGACCATAGCCAGAATCGGCATACCATATTTGTTTGACCATGCATACGGAGAGTCTGTACCAGTCAAATCAAGCCAATGCTTCTTCAACTGCGTATATTTTTGCGCATTTTTATATGCGGTGACAGCCTTCTGCACCTTGCTTGTATATTTATCAGGTTCCAACAGATAAGAGCTGCCAAATCCGTATGTATCGTCATCAAGAATTGCCTTAGCATCTTCTTCTGACAAGTCATCCAGATAATAACTGCATGCTTTCATAAAGAGCGAGCTTTGCGCCGCCATGAACTGCTTGAATGTATTGGCATTCTCTTGAAGCAATGCAAGAAATGGCTTCTTCTGTGAATCAAGAAGATTTCTTTGCTTATACAGAGAGCATAGCATTTCATAAAATGGCTTTGCATCGCCAAGCTCATTTTTAATTACAGAATAAGCGATGCAAATCTGACTGAGCTTGTCTACCCATGCACGGATGGTGTCTGCGAAGGTTATGTTCTTTGTAAGAATACGATTGCTGATTTCAACAATCTCATATTCACAAATCAGTTCATCAATCTTTGCATTAACAGTATCCGTGTTCCACACCCAATTTGCTGCATCAGAACTGAATTTGTACTGGAGCTGATTAATATACTGCCCCCCGTCACCGATTTTACCCGCAAGGGAAGGAAGCTTTCCTCCGTCGTACAGCTTCAGATACTCCATCATTCCGCTCCGGCAATTGTCTTTTGTCAAAACAGATTTCAAGTCCTCTGCTGCACCAGGATTATCAATGCAAATCTGGCCGATGGTGAGAGCAATATCGTTGTCCGATTTCTCTCCGTCCATGTTCTTGTTATTAGCAATGCCGCAATAGTTGTCGATAAGTCGTGAAACCACATCTTTGCTCGTTTTAAAGGTATTGCCGTCAAGAACATACTTGACTACCCAAATCGGAAAGGAGAAACTCTTCATCTGCTCGCGAATTCTCGATCTGGTTTCCGTAATCGACACGCAGAACATTTCAGGGATATCGAAAGCTGTACAAGTTGCCTTGTTGAAAGCGCGCTCTGCTTCCGTAAGCGTAACAATGTATTTGTCCTTATAGCGTTTATCCGGTGTGTTCTCCTGCTTAATGATTTCGGAAATCATTGATGCAAGCTTGTCTGTATCCAGCGGTACAGTTGTCAAATTATCACTGTAGGAATAAATGCCGTTAGCATACTCTTTCAAGATGAAACCAAGAATAAACGCAGTAAGGTTACATGGCATAAACCCATACGGCTCCGCTTTCAGAACATCATAAATCTGAGCAATAGAAATTCTATCACTCTTGTCGAACGCCTCATCAATTATCTCGGTAACGGCTCTCTTCAGATTTGCAATATAAATGTGTGAGGTTTTCCAGTATTCCGGGACTTTCCAAGCGCCTTTCAATGCATTTTCAAGTTTTGTGGCCTCATTGCCGGATCGGAAAGTGCCTTTGGTTTCCTCTGTAATTCCGCAAGTTGCTCCAGCACCGAGAGAATTGGCATCATACATGGTGTTTAGGACACTTGTAAAAGTGCCCTCCAAACACTGCGGATAATGGAACTTGTCGATATCCATCAGTTTTTCAAACAGATCCGCTATATTCGCAACACGTTCTCCATTCGGAGCATAGCGAGAGTAGACATAGAAGGCACCGTTCTTAATGCGCTTTGCCCAATTGGAAAGAACCTCTATGGCATATCCTTCGTATGTCTTGCGCTGATCTATATCACTATTTGCAATTGCAAGTGCCATTGCATAGTTTTCGACAAATTCTGTATATTCGCTCTCACCAAGGAGCACGGAAGAACTGTCCACTACCACAGCATTTGTTTCGCGATTGCTCTCAAAGAAGTTTTCAATTTTCTTTTTCAGTGCACCACTCTCGGAAGAGTCTCTGCCTATAGTTGCTACAACATAAAGCTTATTTCCAGCTGCGCTTGGATTATTTGCCTTTTTGATTTCGCTGTCGAAGTCAGAAAGTGTGGCATAAGCAAGCGAGTAACGAAGCCTTAACGCACCAGTAAATTCAATCGTACTGCGCAGATTACTGCCGGCCATAAAGGTCATGTCCTTAGTAGATTTTTGCTTGGCTTGAGCGATAAACGGCGTAGAGTCGACATTCGGCCCATTGTTTTTGCAGCAATAAGAGAATACATCGCCGGTCAACGGTGTCCTTGTGATAACATGGTCGTTTAGCATCTTCATTGCGATTTTGGGCGCAGTAAACTGAAGGTCTGTTCCCTCAAAAGCAAGTTCAAGATTTCTGTTGTTTGGTAGGAAAATATCCCGATTGCCGGTCATTCGCTCAGAGACTGCCTGCAGAAGCAGGATTACCTTCAAGACGCTCTTTTCATCTTCAAGCAGTTCCTTGTCAAGCTTAGGGGTGTAGCAACTGAGAACCTCTTTGATTCCGTCGGCAAGTTTCTGGCTGCCGGTCTCATAAAAGAAGTTCCAAAGCATATCCGCGGTGAGGAAAGGATTGCGAGATTTGAAATCATAGTTGTCGATAAACCACTGAAAGGCATGAACCTGTTCACCTTCATCGTTCTTAATGAAGTTGAACATGCTTCTCGCTGTAGATGTGTAGTAGATCGAAATATGCTGGAGTAAAAGAGCCGCATACGGATGAATCGGGAGAACATTAGTCAGATCTTCATCGGTAAGATTAATTGCTTTCCTGACGGCTGCGCGGCTGGTTTGAGAACGTCTGTCAAGGCTCGCCCTGTTCTTTTCCCACTTTGCCGCCTTATCTTCATCCTCTGTTTTCTTCATTGCCTGATTCATGAGCTCAAAGGCAATGTTTTCGGGCAGTGAGATATGAATTGGAGAAACAAAACGGTCAAGAATTTTTCTCTTATCCGGGTCTCCGTCGGAGAAGTAGCCCTCTGCCTTATGCGTGACGATCAGCAGGCAAAACGGTGCACTTGCTGCCAGCTCTGCAATCTGCTGGAAGCCGGTCAGATGGTGCATATTGTTTTCAAAGTATTCGGAGAACTCATCCCAAATAAATACAAGCTCTTTGAGATTGTTCTTCTCAATAACCTCACGAATCCAATCGCAAAGTTCGCCGGTATTCATGGAGAATCCGTTTCGAACTGCCGGAACCTTGAAAATCTTATTGATAAGGCTTCTAAGAGCTTCTTCATCGTACTCTCTCAGCTTTTTTAGGACACTATCTGAAGTATCTCCTCCGAGCGCCGTTTTGTATGTCCCTTTGGCATAGATATCAAAGCTCTGCCTGTTCTCCTCGTTTTCGAAGAAACGAATCAGAGAATTCTTCAGAGATGTATTTGCTGTATTTTCGATTCCCGCTTCCGTCAAGGCTTTCTCAATGCCTTCTTGCATGGCAACTATTAAGTCCGTATCGCTTTGAATATCAGAAGACCCATAGCGGTGGCAGACAAGTATTTTTCCCTCGTTTTTCTGGTTCAAGAGCTTCTTGCAGAGGAAATTATCCAGTCCATATTTCTCAAAATAGGCGGTCGTCTCTTCATCGGAAGCTTCGATGAGCTTCTTCAGAGTGAATACCGCATGAGATTTACCGGTACCGTAAGCACCGTCCACCCACATAGACAGCTTCTGCTTCCGTTCCAAAACATCCACCATGGCCTTGAGCAGTTGAACGAAAGTGGGGTGCGGCCAGAACTTCTTCCAAAGATCCGGTTTCTCTTCTATAAGCTTTTTATCAACCTGGGGAAAATATTCGGGATCAATATTGAAATACTCTCTATAACTCATCTCCGTCTCCTCCTCAGAACAGCTCGTTCAGTATTTCCTCGGCGCTCTTATCGCTCTTTAAGGTGATATTATCGAGGCCCAAGGTAAATCGTGCTTCAATTAAATCGGGGTAGTTGAAGGTCAATCCGTTTAGAATTTTTTCCATGGTGTCGCGGTTCAATCCAAAAATCTGCGTAGGGCTGATTCCTTCGCTTTCGATGGATGTGTCAAGCAATCTCGTAAGGGTAAATTGTTTGAAGTTGCCGCATTTTTCGGAGAACTGGTAGAGCGAGTACAAAATAACTCGCTCATCGGGTACTTGCCATCCCGTTCTGTACAGAGCAACCGCCTTGTTCTTTTCTTTTACCATTTCTCCTAATCCCACATGAGAAAATGGCAGATCTAAAATTCTTGTTAGCGAGCTCCAGACATCATTGACCCACTTTTCATCGGCTCCACTATCAACAAGCATGCTGCATACATACTCTTTACTCATCGTCTCGCCAAATGAAATGTTACATACGTACCATCCTATTTGCGGATTATACGCAAGATTTGCTAACATCAACGCCCAACTCAGATTCTCATCAAGCCCAATGTCGCTGATAATTTCCGCAAAACGAGTGAAGCCATTATCATCAAGCAAATCCGCATCCTTAAGAAATCTCTTAAAGAAGCTAAACATCTGTGAGCCCAATGTGTTCTTTTCTTTAAACTCATTTTTAAACGTAAAATACTGCTCCATCCAATCTAATTTAGGAGCATGGTGCGAAAAGCAATTCAAACTTTGAGTCTTTCCCATTTTAATACCTCCCCTTGGCAATTCCAAGGATTTATAAATTAAGCAGCCTTTATCAACCTTGTGACACTGCGAGCAATGTACACACCCTTCAGCAATCGTAACTTTCCCGTCATGCATGTGTATCATGCCACTGTGGCAGTCTGCCTCACATTCCCTGCATCCGATACAGCAGGCGGTTTTTCTAAACACATTTTTCAACAGCTTGGTAAACAATGGAGCTTTCTTCGCCAACGCAATATCATATCTCACTTTAAGGCAATCGTTTGTTTCAACAAGTTCAAACTGATATTCAGATCCCCTGAAAGCGATGATATACGGAGAGCTATCATTTTTGATAACACCAATGGTTTTTATCCATTCTCGCCAGTCCGTCTTTGGTGAATCGACTGTTATTTGAAAGAAATGGGCATCACTTTTTTCTTTATAATCTATTTTCAGCGGCAAGTCCCTTCCGTTTTTCCTTGCCTTCCAGCCACCATTCCTGATAAACTCCTCGAGTTTATCTTCTGTCCGAAAATTATGAGAATACATATCTCTTACTTTATCCATCAAAGCATTAAATTGAGCCGGATAGCAAATTCGAGCCATATATTCATTTCGTTCTGCAGCTCTTGGGCAAACAAGACACCCCGCTCTGCGATTTCCTTTTTTATAGGCTTCATTCAAATAAAGTTGCCGTAGGTATATGTATGCATATAATTCTGCTGAGTTCCACTCTAAAATGGGATTACAACTATATTGTCCTTTGTGTTTTTCACCTAAGCTTACATAGTCATATTCGCTTCTTGATAGACTTTCGCTTGCTCTTACACCAATAAACGCCATTCCGGTGAAGTTGGGCTTCCCAATAATATTCCGCAGCACTATAATTTGTGGTGAAGTCTTGTGTACACTACAACACCATCTATGAACGGTTGCAGGGGGACCAAATTTCGACCATGTATAACCAGGCTCGTATTGGGATTTTGATGTTAAAAACTCAATTTCATTTTCAGAGCATACCTTTTTAACTTCTTCAACAGTCTTATATGTATCTGGAAATTCCATTCCCGTATCACCGAACAGAACCTTGAAACTGTTATGTGGAAGTGCTCGTTGAACCAAGTCCAATGTAACTATGCTATCTTTGCCACCAGAAAAAGCGACATAAAACACATCCACATTTTCCTGATGCTCAATAAAGGTGTTGTATATTCTCTTAATTGTGTCCTGCGCCAATTGACCAATAATTTCCCTATTTTTTTCAACCATCGCAGGGATATCGACAAACCGGAGAGGAAAGCCGTTCAGCTCTGGATCTTCAACCAGAACAATCTCGGGCGCAGTATAACAAGAACCACCTTTCACCTTTGCGACCAGTCTGCCGCGATAAAAGTAGTTATTTGCTTCCGCCCACATATAAGGGAAACAGTCGTTTTTGTCATATTTCCAATGCTTGTCGAAGCCAAGTATATCAAGTTCTTTATAGTACACGGGACGTGGCTCTTTAGAGAAGGCGAGCGGGGTCGGCGTCAAAACATATCCGCCTGTTGAGCTGTCCCATTCGTAAGAGTACATGTATGTTATTCCTTCCTTCTGCGTATTTGTGCTGCCCGACGCAGGGCTAGGTCGATGTCCTTGTAACTGCGACGGGATATTACATTCATATCCGCCAAGTAGTTCAAAGCATCTACCTTTTTCAATTCAATGCGCCCATCGGCAAGGAAGGCCGCACATGCATCAATAAAATCATTTATCTGTCCACTTTTCTTTACGACAAAGCCGGCCACATTGTTCAATGACAGTCCATTGTTAACAAGAGCGAATTTTTTGCTATAGGAAAGCAGAAAGCTTTCGAGCAGATATTCGTTCCACTCATAACCCACATTCGGAAAAATGAGGAATGAATCTATCTCGCGAATGCGAATGTAGTCTTTTGAAAGGAAACTGTTGATGGCTCTGTCTACTGCATCTGTATCAAAGGGTATCATCTCCTTCGAGATAAACAGATCATGACTTACTCGTACCGACACCTCGGAAAGAGCTTCAAAGTAGATTACTGTGTCAAGCTCTTTGGACAGGTTATAAATGTCATCAGCCGTAAAAGTCGGATGATGTTTCGCATAGAGCTGATAGATGTCTCGCATTTCATAGCGGTCTTCCGGTCTGCTAATTACTGCACCGTTGAAATTAAATTTGCCCAAATAGTGCGCAGAAATAGCATTCCGCACACCGAGAGCGGAAAGATACAAGTTGTTTTCAAGGAAAACGGGCATTGTTTCCTGAATTTTATTCCATATATCTGTCCAGATTGCGTATCCATTTTCGGCGATAGAGCCATCAATAATTGCAGCGATCTTCTCAAGCTCCGGCTCTGAGATTTCAAAAATGTCCGCATGGAAGTATTCACCTTTGGCATTTCTGCGGAAGCGACTGTCAAATTTGATAATACTGTCTACTCTCTCCTTTGGAATGTGCGTAAGAGCCGTGCAAACATCCTCAACTTTCATCGGCTTGCCAGCAGACAAGAGAAAGTCTTCAACCTCGGCAGTGTCATCGATTTTTACATTCGCCTCGACTGACATATAGTCTTTGAAGAAATAATATTTATCAGGATCCGCAGTGAACTCGATAAACACACGAAGCATATGCTCATCCGCAAGAGAATAGCAGTTTGCAAAAGCATCTGCCAAGTCTTCAAAAACAGCTTTATAATACAGAACCTTTTTGCCGGATGAAAAACTGTTCTCAATATAGGTAAACAGTTTTTCCCTTGTTTCCTCATCCATTATTCCTTCTGCAGGAAACAGGCGATTATTATAGAACACACCGCAGAGCCGAAGTTGTTTTTCAAGCGTGTCATCATCTGCGTCAATGCTGCTGTCATAAAGGTCTTCATATGTTTCGCGGAAGTTATCAAAATCAATTGAGTCAAAGGTAATACCATTGCGATATCGACACATTAGTATTTCAATGTATTTCTCTTTGTTAAAAGGGGCAATTGGCTGTTCCTGCGGTTTGTTTTGCAGCTGGGCACCTGTCTTTTTGACTACAATACTCTGACCCGTCATTTCAGCAAACTTCGTGAAAGCAGCTTTGAAACGATTGTGCTGCCGGATGTTATATGCGGCAAAGCCATCATCTCTCATCAAGGCGTTTAAAAGAGCAACCGCATCGCTTGTTGTTACATCATATATGCGATATGAAGTGAATCCGTAATCCTTTGCATATTTTTCAGCCGAACGAATAGCAGAAACATAACTTCGGCATGTCGGCTCCGCCATACACAAAGTTTTGTCAAGATAATCATAAAATGCAGAATCAGAAATAGTGTCATCTTTTCCTGCTTTTTTCTCATTCCTCGCGCTTATAGTATCGGCAGAAGCAAATGAGTATATCCCATTTTCAATTCTATGAGCCCACGGTGCATGGTCCAATATGCTCTGAACGAGTTCGCAGTCAACATTCTGGCCTAATAAGCCAATAATTCTGTTGAAAGAAATTCCGACAGGATCATCATAAATGCGCGAAATTGAATAGAGTTTGTCATATAGTTTTTCGTTTTCGCTCTTGGTTTGAATTGTATCATCAGATTTTGCGGTGGCACTTGATAACATATCATCCGGTCCATTCGACGCTTTAACTTCAAAGTCAACTGCGCTTTTTACCAGTGACGCTTCATGCGAATCTAAAAACGCTTTATAAAGTGGAATTGCCTTATCCATTTTGGCCGCCACAGACCTATACATTAGCCTAAAAAGTCTAAAAGAGAGCAATTTGGATGTAGCTGCATTGAATTCCGCCTTGTTTTGCATGCTCCAAAAGCCATTCTTGCAAACCTTTTTCGAAACGCAATAACGAGAGGCTTCATCTAATGCTTCTATGATTGCTGATGGAGTATATTTCTTAGTCGGATGCTCGCTTAACCACTGAGCAAAGAGAGCTTTTTTATCGATATTCTGTTGTGACAAGCCTGTCATTTCAATCTCTTCTTTCGCTCTCTTAAGTATTTCCTCAAACTTTTTAGGATTTTCCTCTCGAAGTTGAGCGACTTCAGCATACAATTTACTTGCGCCAGGCATGCCTTTTTCACCATGGGTAAGCAAATAAGCCATCTTTTGCATTTGAAGCGCAATGCCGTTCTCGTTGCGAAAAACATCGTCTATTACGATGTTTTTATTTATAGCACGCTTACGTAAATTGGAAGAAACAGTCTTGACTACTTCCGATTTGGGTTTTCCCTTATGAAGAACCTCTTCACACGCTTCTATAAGTAGGGCAATCTCAAATTCATCCCATTCTATTCGTATTGCCATATATCTTAATCCTCGATTATCTCAACAATGTCTTCAACATTGCAATGGAAGATACCACAAAGAGTCGCAATCTCTTTTAGGGAAACATACTCGTTTTTGGTAAATTGTCCCATCATGTATTGACTGAATCCGGAAGCTTGAGCAAGATCGCGTTTTGTCATTTTATTGTTCTTCATCAGTTTCCAAAGTCTGTCATAGCTCACGCGCATAGCTAATTGTCCTTTCGCATTTATCCAAATCGGGATACAACACGCCCGTTCTCATAGGTAACCGTTGAAAATTATATCATAATGGCTCGAATTTATCAAGCATACGAGAGCATTTTCTCGATAATTTTGTGTAGTTGTCGGTTTTGGTCGACAAGACAAGCAATCTGAAAGCGTGTTTTCAGATACAGCAGTTCGACTGCGTCACCGCCGTTATAAAGCGTATAGGCGTAATCGACCGCCTGTGCCTCAAACCAACACTTCCCACTTGCCGTATCTCTTGCCGCTTTCACGGCGGATATAGTTTTTATCTTGCAGCGATTTCATAATTCGCTTGATCGTTGCAATGGATTTTCCGGTTTGTTCTGCAATCTCTTGCTGTTTTATCGCCGGTTTCTTTGCGACCAGTTCTAAAACCGCCAATTCTTCCAAAGTACAGTCCAAAGTGTCAAATTGATACTTTGAAACTTTGGAATTGATACTTTGGAGAGCGCTTTCATCCGCAAAATCAATGTGCATATAGCGGTTTTTCAGTTCATGATTTGTGCCAAGCAGGAGATTTGAGAAAAACAATTCCAAAAACTTTGTGGTGGAATGAACGCCCTTTTGCAAATTATTATAGTTTGCCCGGACCAGCGCATTGCGGAAATACCAAGAGTTTTCACGGAACGCATCGTTATTGACGCGGAATCCGAAGGTTTTCATATATTTAATCATAAACACGGCGGTAGCTCTCGTGTTGCCCTCTCCGAAAGGGTGAATCTGCCAAATATCCGATGCAAACTTTGCGAGGTGCTTTACCGCTGCTTCAACCGATAGCCCCTCATAAGAAAACTGCTTTTCGGTGGCAAAATCATAGTCCAAAGTTTCTTTAATGCTGTTCCAATCTGCATAAATTACGGTATCGCCGTTCAGTACCCACTCTTTCTTGGTGATGTTATATTGCCGGATTTGACCGGCGTGGTCGAATACGCTCTCAAACAATCTGCGGTGAATGGTAATCCACTCGGCAGGGGAAAACTGAAACGCCTTTTCTCCCAGCAGTTTCGTGATTCTTGTGGATACGATATCTGCTTCTTTGGTTTCATTTTCTGTCACGGTTCGGGTGGTGCGCTGCTCATAATAACTGTGAATCCGCTTCTGTGCTTCATCAATGGTGATTTTGCCCTCAATGTGCTCCTTTGCGGTGTCCAGCAAATAGGCAGAAGTATTCAGCCCGTCAACCGCCTGCAAGCCGATGGCTGTCTGCCACGCCTCGCTTTTTTCGGCTCTGTCGGGTTCGCCCTGCTTTATATATTCTTCAAGTTCAAATTGCCAATTCTTATCCGGCATATTTGCACCTCATTCCTTGCTTAAATCTTCCGTCTTGAAGGTCGTGTAACCCTCGTAATAATAGCTGTGGTCTATGCCCTTCATATAGACCTCTCGGCTATCCACATCATCGGTGAGTGCGTTTTTCAGAAGGTGTTTGATTTCAATATCTTTTATCGGACTGCGCTCCATGGCAAGAAGATAATCTTCTTTATCAATCTTGCTCCAATCAACGACTTTGTGAAGCTCGGTTTTGAAAATGAGGTCGAGCCAAATGCGGGTGCTGCGCCCGTTTCCTTCTCGGAATGGGTGGGCAATATTCATTTCCACATACTTCTCAACGATTTCATCGAAAGTGGACTGCGGCATTTTATCAATGTTGGCAAGTGCCGCTTCAAGATACATCAGCGGTGCAAAACGAAAGTTGCCTTTTGAAATATTCACAGTTCTGAGTTCTCCGGCAAAGTCATAAATCTCGTCAAAGAGATACTTGTGAATTGCTTTCAGCGCGGAGAATTTTCCTGCTTCCAATTTATCAAGCAATCCGCTTTCAAAAAGTTCAAGCGCTTTTTTCTTGCTGATGCGTTCTTCCTCGCGGGCAAGGTCGGCAGCGTTTGTCAGCCCCAATTTATTTTCAAGTGCCATAGCGCACCTCCGAAACCAAGTAATTTCAAACGGTTTGTTTATATAACCTTTTTTGCAACAAAAACATGTGCCAATTCAGTGTCAAAGCATTCTACCAAATCTAAGTCTGCATTAAGTATACAATCTTTGATTTCTGTAGGTGAGTCTGGGAATATTGTGATTTTCCTCGTCCCCATATCAATAAAATCTTCTTGGCTTTTATCTATTGATAAAACAAACTTTCCGCCGCTTTTTAACAAACATGCCACCTTGTTTATAGCATTTTGTTTTTCATGAATGTGCATAAAAGTCAGGGTTGAATAAACAACATCGTACAAATTGTTGAAATGGTGAGACAAAAAATCATCGCAAATCAATTTTACATTTTTGTGGTTTGCCAAATTTTCTTTTGCTTTATTTATCGTCTTAGGTGATATGTCAATACCGCAGTAATCTTTGCATAAGATAGCCGTCTTAACAGCCAATCTTCCTGTTCCGACGCCGATTTCAAGTACTGATTTATCTTTATCAAGATCCATTTTGTCAATGAAAGCTTGTCCGTCCCATTTATCCATATAATCTTTTAAAGGTTTTGGATCGTGTACAGGATCGTTGTTTTCCTCTATCAGAAGGTCATAGTGCTGAATAACATCACTATTGATTGATTTCATAAATGTTATATCTCCCGGTAATTACTTATCCGCTGCAACGCCGGATTTCATCCAGGCGTCCACTTCGCTTATTTTGAATTTCCACAGCCTGCCGATCTTGGCGGCGGGCATTTCTCTGCGCTCGATCCAGTCAAGAACGGTATCACGGCTGACGCCCAAATATTCCATAATTTCTTTCATCGAATACCAGCGCTCAAGGTTGTTGTCCATAGCGGAATCCTCCGTTTTCACGAAAATACAATACTACAATATATATTATACCACATTTATTGGAATATCACAAGGTTTAACAGGGGTTTATTCGGGGTTTTCAAGAAAAAGTCATGAATTGCACGGCAGAAAAAAGCCTTCTTTCGAAAAATCGAGAGAAGGCTTTGAAACTATTTCTGTCCGTCTGTGTGCGGCGGATGATAAAACGGCATTCTTGGGTTTGCATTATGGCTATTGATGCGGGGCAGGCTTTCGAGCGGAATGGCGTAGAACCGCTCCTTGATGAAATTTCCGTTCATGCTGTCGATGATTTTTGCGGACTGTTCTGCGTAAGCGCCGGTCACATCAAATTCCGCAAGGCGGATGATCTGAAAGCGATATTTCCCAGCAGCGGTATACAGAATCTCGCCGGATTTCCCATCGCCGTAAGGCGTATAGGCGTAGGCGGCTGACTGCACTATTTTCTTGTCTTTTTCTTTTATAATCGTTATAGCCGTTTGCTTTAAGAAAACGCCGTCGCAAAAGCCCATGTCGCAAAGTTTCTTTGCAAATTTTTCGATTGCCGCCTTGCGTTTTTTCTCAATGCTCTTTTCGCCCGACGCGCCTTGTTTTAACGCAATCTCCGCATAGGTGCTGGGCTTGAAAACGCCGAAGCAATCAAAACATACGCCGAGAGATAGAGATAAAATTTGCTTATCCTTAGGTGTGATTTTATCGGCGGCATCGCGGAAATAGGTTCGGTAAATACTTCGCAGCACTTCATCAAACAGAGATACGGACGGGTCTTCAATCAGCTCGTCCGCAACGGTGCCGTCCGCCGCGCTTTCGTTTTCTTCTGCCGTGACAATGCCGACAGGATATTCGCAAGCCTTGCCGACGGCAACAAGCTCGGTGACTTTTTTCTCGGCAAAGCCGGTTTCTGTTATGGCAAGCGCAATGCGCGCATCGGCAGAAAGTTCGGGAGCGCTGTTATAAATGCGCATAACCTTGCGCAGTTCGGCATACCCGTTTTGCGTCGGCACGGTGCAGGCGTTTTTGGTCGTGCGGATATGATCCAGCTGCCGCATGACCGTTGCCTTTTTCACATACTGCAAAAGCGGAATGGGGTCGGCGGCATCATAGCCGAGGAAAGCAAACCACAGGGTCTCCAAAAAGATCTGCTTAATATCTTCGGTATCGTCCGCAGACAGATTATAATGTGCAACGAACCGTTCGGCACGGCTTTGCAGCACCGGCTCATACGCGCGGATGAATGCTTCAAAATATCCTTTATCTTGGCTCTTGATTGCCTCAACAAAATATGCGTTCAGACCATCGAACCGCACGCCGCTTTTATCGCTTTCGGTAAAGGCAGATGCGCGTTCG